>JAEEGG010012039.1_pt1 | contig 18742 bp, 23 predicted proteins | sample 9134161 | NCBI WGS metagenome assembly JAEEGG01 (sample SAMN16246543, study PRJNA631951) | gut metagenome | biome: gut microbiome; feature: rumen; material: CR-attached | host: Bos | place: Iran: Karaj | collected 2018-10 | reverse complement strand
TTCGTGACACTTTTGAGGTATATACACCAAAACCCAGTGAAGGCAGGGATGGTTAGTGAGGTTAAAGATTATGAGTTCAGTAGTTGGGGTGAATACATGGATAAGAACAGTGCTCTGTTCCCTTTATGTAACACTCACTCCGTTTTGAACCGCATATCTTACAATGAACTGAATGATCTTGTTAATGACCCTTTGCCTGATGATGTTGCTTGTCTTGATATAGAAGATGCCTCTAAAGGCCGTCCTTCTGATGATCAGGTAATGTTGCTGATAAAAGAAAAGACTGGCGCCACGAATAGTAGCGCATTTCAGCAATTGCCTGATGAAATAAGAAGGTCAGTGTTGATTGAATTGAAGGGTAGGAGGGCATCACTGCGCCAATTGGAGAGATTGACAGGAATTGGTAAAAGCATGATATACCGCATGTGATGAAACAGGTACCCGTCCCGGTGACATCGGTGACATTCCGGTGACATTTTTGAGATAGGTATTTGTAAGTTTTATTATGTAAACTCATTGAAATAATAATATAATGAAGAAAGCTATTTGGATGTCGTATGATTTAGGCGTGCAAGGTGATTATAATCATTTATATGCATGGCTTGATAATCATGATGCTGTGGAGTGTGGAGAAAGCATAGCGTATTTTCTCTATGAAGTACCAGATGGTACAAATGACTCCACATTTAAGGAATTAATAAAAAAAGATTTAGAGGCTACGATTGAATTTAAACCAGGGAATCGTATATATATAATACGTCATATTCCGGATGAAGATAAGAATTCATATTACGGGCAGTACATTATAGGAAAACGAAAAGCATCTCCATGGGAAGGCTATGGAGATAAGGCTGATCATGTAGAGGATGGTGCTTAATGAACATTCTGATAGATACAGGTTTTTGGTATGCATTCTATGATGAAAGTGACCCGTATCATAGAAAAGCAGTGGAGATAATGCTATTTGTTAACAAACATACTATATTGATTCCTTTTCCTTCTTTATACGAAACTATAAATACTCGTTTTGCAAAACGAAAAAAATGGATGGATAGTTTCAGAAGTCTAATTAATTCTCCATCTTGTGTTTTAATACCTGATGATGAGTATAAGAGAGATACTTTAGTTATGACTTTGAATTCGTCATTAGAGAAGAATAGACCAATAAGTTTGGTCGATATGGTAATTCGTCAGATGTTGGATGATGTTAACTTAAAATCAGATGCAATTATTACTTTCAATCCAGAGGACTTTTATGATATATGTCTTAGCAGGAATATTATTCTGATATCGGATTCCAATATGTTGGGGTTGTTAAATTAGATTTTATGATTTTGAAATGGATAGAACGGGGGGACGGGTACTGTTTCACGAATAATAGGAGTCAGCAATAATCAATAGTTGGGGATGCCAGGGGACAGGTCAGTGGCATCTGCTTAAATTGACACAATAAGCACACTTGAATTGTATTTATGGCAAGGCAGGCGAGAAAGTAAACGATGTAGGAAGTCAGATGTATTATGAGAATCATAGATGAAGATCTTCTTAACGAAGTCTCTGAACAGGCAAAAACTTCACCAAGGCTGAGGATGAACTATAACTTCTCAAGACCTTCGGAATGAGCGAGCAGAGCTCGAGGCCATCAGTCGTTGGAGGATAAGTGCCATCTTTGAGCTATGCTCGACCTCTGTCACGACTCGGCAAAGTTCATACGAGCATGGCTCTACTCTCGCTGCTCCATCGGTTGCCTGAATGCCGTGGAGCCAGGAACTAAGGTTGAGATACATCGTCATCCGACGAAAGACGAGTCATTTGTGTTGCTTCGTGGTAGAGTCAGAGTGAATACATACAATGACGATGGTACAGTGTTAGAGAGTATAGTGCTCTGTCCAGAGGATGGACTCTATGGGGTGGACATCCCCAAGAATGTGTGGCATAAGCTGGAGTCGTTAGAGCCTGGGAGTGTATTCTTTGAATGCAAAGAGGGGCCGTTTGTGCCGCATGAGGAAGAAGGAGTGCTTCAACTTCAGGAATCACTTTAAGGAGTTAATGGAAAATTTATGGAGGTGGTTATCAAAGGATTAGTTCCGTTGTCATATAATTCTCGGAATAAGGCTATTTACCAGAATTTAATTAGAGCCGCATTCCAAAGAAGGTATCACGGTGTTGTGCCGTGTTTCCCAGCTACGGATGAGTTGTACGCACGAGTTTATTTCTTCACAAGTGACGGTGTTAATGTTGATGCAGACAATATCAGCAAGCCAGTATGGGACGCTGTGAATGGGATGGTATATATAGATGATAGAAAAATTGTGATGAGAACTGCGGCTGTCATTGACGTGAATTCTCATCCTTTCAGTACTATAGACACATCTGGGATGAGCGGCGCAGTGGCGGCAGACTTGATGCAAAGCCTTACTGAGACAAACGTTAGGTGTCTCTATATCGAATGTGGAAGGTTCAATGAGTCAATGATTAAAATTGGAGAATAAAAAGATGAAACCTTTGAAGGATTTTTTGCAAGCAACATATGAAAAGGCTGCTATTGATCAAATTGCAGCTGACTATGCAAGTAAAGGTTATTCCATTAAGAAACAGGCAAAAGTTGGGCCTTTTATAGTGGATGTGGTAGCTGCAAACATGAATGAAACTATTTATATTGAGGTAAAAACGAGGAAAGAAAGTTCTGAAGCCAAGCGCAGGATTAGGGAAATGACCGACTATTTCAAGTCGATTCCTAACACGAGGTTCATAGTAGCCATTTCTCGTTATCCTGAACCTAAGAAAATAGAGTTTGACGAACTGGAAAGGATACTCTTTGATTATTTTATAGTTGAATTTCCTTCTGATCTTGATGCACTTTCAACGCATACTCGCATGGATAGTGTACACAATGTAAATATTAATAGTATCGAAGTTGGGAGAGGAGAAGTGAAGTTATCATGTAATGGATCAGTTTCAGTGTCACTGCAGTATGGTTCAGACTCTGAACAGGAAGAAGATGAGCCGTTCATTATGTCATTTCCATTTGAGTTTGAGGGAACCCTCAAATATGAGGGTAGTGACTACAGCGTGATTGACTGCAAAACATTGGAAGTAGATACCGATGCTTTCTATCAATAAAAGGCTCTTAATAGAAGAACGGACGGGGACCTGTTTCATAAAGAATAGGAGTTGGAGATAAAATATACTTAATCCATGCCTAGGCAAGCAAGAGAATCATCAGGAACTGGTATATATCATGTGATGATGCGTGGTATCAATCACCAAAATATTTTTGAAGAGCAGGAGGACTACTAACAGTTCCTCAATACTTTGCACATGATGGCTCTGTCGTATGAGCCTGATGGTACTCCCTCTGGAATAAATTCGGTAAGGATTCGTTAGAAGATGAAATATATTTGTAAAGTATGTGTTTTTTAAAGAGGTTAAAAAAATATTATTCATACAAGCGCAGATTGGTTGTATGGGTGAATAAACATTTACTTTGTACAATGTTGGCGTTGGTGATAATCTCTTTCATAGCAAACTTCTGTTTAATATTTACAGGATACAGCAAGGATGCTCGTGGTACTTTTGGCGACCAGTTTGGTGCAGTTAATGCTCTTTTCTCTGGACTGGTATTTGCTGGACTAATATATACAATTATCCTTCAACGTAGAGATTTGAAACTCCAGCGAGAAGAGATGAAAGATCAAACAAAGGAGTTTAGAAAAGAAAATGAAACACTGAAGATACAGAGATTTGAAAATACGTTCTTCAATATGCTGAGCCAATTTCAAGAGGTCGTGAATTCTTTATCTGTCAAATTTAGAAGGAGTGGCGAAGACTATGAGGCTTTGGGACGCGAAGTGTTCAGAGCTTCTTTTGAACGTATGCCAGTAATTGTGGATATACCATCTGGGGATAAGGATTATCAGCGGATATATGGGATGGTGAATGTTATTGAGGATAAAGGTATGGAAGGATATGGTAAGGCTGACGTCCCAACATATTTTGATCATTATTTTCGTCTACTATATCGCATCCTTAAGTTTGTTAAGGATACTCCATTGATAACTAGGTTTGACGATGAATATGAATATACATCTATGCTTAGAGCAATATTGTCGCGGTATGAGTTGGTATGGCTTTTTTATAACGGACTGTCTGAATATGGCGTGGAAAAACTAAAACCGCTGATTGAACGGTATGCTATGCTGAAGAATCTTAGGGAGGATTTACTTGTAGAAGACATTGATGTTGGAACTTATGCTGCATCGGCTTATGTAAAAACAAGGCCAGGGCAATAACCATTGAGATTATGCAAGTAAACGCAAGGGACATAGTTGATTCTATTGATTTGAATAAGTCGGAAGTTTTTCTTCCGATTTATGAATCTGTTGTGAATTCTATCATCAGTTTGATAAAATCCGGCAGATCAGATGGTACCATTGATGTCTTCATTGAACGTGAAGATATAATAGATAAGGAACCGGATTTGTTTGATAAGAAAGTCAATCCTATTAAGAGCGTAACCATCTTTGATAATGGTGAAGGCTTCAATGATGCAAACTTTAAATCGTTTATTGCTCCGTTTAGTAAACTTAATAAGAGTTATGGATGTAAGGGAGTAGGTAGGTTTACTATGCTAGCTATGTTCCGACAAATTGATGTAGTAAGTATATATGTAGAGGACAATGTTTGGTATAAAAGAAAGTTCTCTTTTGATGCTGATAATGAGATACATAATTATGAATGTTTGCCACTTGCTTTAGATGAGGATCAAATAGTACAGACAAAGGTCACATTAGTCGATTGTTTCAATAAAGAACTTAAACCTCTAACAGCAAAGAGTGCTGAGGATATAGCTAAGGGTATCAAGAATCATTGCTTTATATATTACCTATGTGATGAGTTCCCAACAGTTAATGTCGTGGAAGCAATTGAAGGGAAGAATTTATCTACTAGCGTAAATAGTTTCTTTAAGCTAGAATCGAAGGATAAAGAAAAGGATATTTATGTAAGAGACCAGCCGTTTAAGTTGTATATTATGAAGTCACCTAAGAAGAGTGACCGGAAATACAATTATGTGACTTTTTGCGCAAATTCTAGGACTGTAGGTGGAAAAAGAGATCTTGCTAAGACAGACAATCTCTTTTTGTATCCAATTCTTGAAGATGGTAACAGCGTTTTCCTCGATATATATGTGGTTTCAGATTATCTGGATTCACATATTAATAATACTAGAACAAGTTTCAAGATACCTGAGAGCAATGAGGGCTTTGAAGAGGACCCCAATACGGAGATCGCTATGGACGAGATATTGAAGAAGATCGTCTCTGAAGTTTCAGGTCTTTATCAGGATTTCGTTCAAGAAACAAAAAGGCAAACAGTAGAAGAGGCCAAAAACTATATTAAAACTATAGCGCCTCATTATAGGAGCTTTTTGTATAGGCAAGATGTATTGAATAGAATGCCTCCTCATTTGTCAGAAGAGAAGAAAGAAGAGTTTTTTCATAGGGAGTCTGTTGTTGCGGAGAAGAAACTGAACGAGAAAATCGATGAATTCATGGAACAACAGGATGTTAACGAAGAGAGCATTAGTGAAATGATGACATATATGCGTGAGAAGACAGCCTATGACCAGGATAAATTGACAGACTACGTCTTGAGGCGAAAGGCTGTGATCAAACTCTTCAGAAAAATGCTTGATGCCCGTGAAGATGGAAAATATGAACTGGAGGCATTGATACATAATTTGATATTCCCGATGGGGTTAACAAATCGGGAAATCTCATATCAGTATCATAACCTATGGATATTAGACGAACGTTTTGCTACCTACCAATTTATTGCATCGGACAAGAGTATAACCTCGTTTAGTAAGACGAAGAGTAATCTAGAACCAGACTTGGTGCTGATAAACAATGAAAAGGCGCTTGTTGACAATCCAATATCCTATGGTGCAGGCGATGCAGGCGATGTAGAATCTATGGTTGTCTTTGAGTTTAAAAGACCTGGCCAGACTGCGCATCAGAAAAAGAAGGCTGATAAGTCATGGGAATTCTCTGATCTAGTAGATAAGTATTTCGATGCATTCCTTTATGGCTCCAAGAAGAACTACAGGGGTAACTTCGTAAATATTACCGCTACGACACCGAAATTTGGCTATGTTATTCTGGATGTAATTGACAAACAGCTAGAAGATTATAATCTGACTCATGGGTGGAAAAGAACTCCATTTGGTTCCTATTACAAGATCAACCCTGACTTGAATATGCATATAGAGGCTATAACATTTCAGAACCTTCTTAAGAACGTAGAAAAGAGGATGAGTCCATTCTTTGATCATTTGTTCGCAGAGAAAGTCTAAAAACATATTTATAAAAAACGAATTATTGGTTGTTTACAAGATTTTATGAGATAATAAAATAGTTTACAAGGTTTATATTTAATTATGAAAGTCATCAGTTTAATCAACATGAAGGGCGGAGTAGGGAAAACCACTATGGCAGTCAATATCTGCCATTGCCTTTCTACTCGAGAATCTAAAAAGATTCTTATGATAGATGTTGATCCACAGTTCAATGCCACACAGTGTGTGTTCAAACCAGATTCATATGTGAAGTTTCTTGAGAAAGGTGGGGATACGATTATTAATGTATTCGATGAAGATAATACAGTAATAGCAGGAACAGTTGATGGTATTAAACGGAAAGAAGCTAAGGAGCTTAAAGATATAAAGCCATATAAGATAAATGATAATTGGTATGTTTTACCGGGTAATCTGAATCTTTATCAGATAGATATGCCAAGTGGTTCTGGCAAGGAAAATAGTATTAAGAGATATATAGAGGAGATACAACCGTTTTATAATTTCGACTATGTCATTATTGATACTCCTCCCACACCTTCTGTGTGGATGTCGAGTGCATTGATTGCAAGCGACTATTATCTAATACCTGTGAAACCTGATCCATTATCTTATACAGGTATTGACCTTTTGGAAGGTATAGTTAAGAAAAGAAAGAGAAGCTTCAATCTTAAGATTAAGTGTATCGGTATAATATTTACTATGGCAGATAAGAATACACTTGTTTATCGTGGAGCAATTGAATACATCAATAAGACAAAAAAGTCCGAATTGAAATTTAAAAACGATATAACTCAGCGCACAGTAATTGCCCGTGGTATAACAAAACAGCAATATATGCTAGATGTGGGCAATGATGCTTCAAAAAAAGAACTAATGTTTGTTGTCAAAGAACTTATTAAAAGAATAGAAGAAGATGAAGAAAAAGGTAAATGATATAGAAGGCTTTATAAACATTATTGAAGAAATTTCATGGATACTTGACGGGAAAAGTGTCAATCTCAAAGACGTGGTAAAACAGCTGAGACAAGCTAGTTCGGCTGATGCTCCTTTGAAAAATTCCTCAAGTGTGACACATCTTGTAGGCATTTTGCCTCAACTGTTAATGGATAAAGAATTGTTCGAAAAGAACGAAGATCTTTTGGACTTTGCTGAACAGATATTGAAATTGAAGGCTAAGAGAGCCGGCAATCGTTCTCGTACAGAGTCAATAGGATGGATAGTCTGCGAACTCGCAAAGTCTGATGATCATATTCGTCAAGACCTAGTAGATGCTCTCGATTCATTGATAGACAATGAGGAGAAAAAAGCTCAGATCAAAAAGGATAGGAAAATGCCTAATTTCTCTTGGAATGATGCGATCGCTAGACTAAATAATGAACTATAATGAGTAGAAGAATAAAAAACGATTTTGAAAAACTTATAAGATTCTTTGGTTCTTATTCAATTGACCCCAACATTAAGAATACAGAATTCCAAACATTTCTTTCAACGTATCATAAGCGTTACTTTGCTTATCTGACGTTTATAGCAGAATTATCTCAATACCAATCGAAAGCTCTATTATCAGGATTAAATGATTCTCAATATAGATTTTATGCTGAGTCTTGTTCAGATTGTGGCTTAGCGCTATTTGATTCTGTCAATGGTAATTATAAAGGTTCTAGGCTTCTTCAAAGGAGTTCTATAGAGAATTTTATGAAAGCCATCAGTTTGGATGAGGATACGACAATTGATCAAGAGAAAAGTGTTTATACGCTTTTTGACAGAGCTAAAGCGATATCTTTTTTCTCTAATGAAACAACAAAGAATTTGTTCGATATAATTCATCTGCAATATAAGGAGTTATGTAAGGATGTGCATACAGCTACTATTAAAAATATGGTGCAGCTTTCTGCTCTGAACACTCTTCCTGCATTTAATGTAGCTCAAGCAAAAAATGTTGCAGTGGTGGTTCAGAGACTTATTTCCGCATATGTAACTCTGCTGGCATTAAAGTATAATGCATTTTATCATACTATCCATTATGAGAATAAGGATGTAATTCAGACAACTCTGATAAAAGAATATGCGAATATAATCAATAACATTTAGAAGTAGAACAGTTACTATGTTTGCAACTGGAAAAGTAACCAAGGAATGCCACGGGGAGAGGTCAGTGACATCAGCATAAATTGAGACAGTAAACGGAAACGTACTTGAGATATAAACATGCCAAGGCAGGCGGAGATAATTTGTTCATGGTACAATGAAACATAGTGACGGGTTCACTTCAGTACCTGTCCCGGTGGTTCAGGTGGTTCACTAAATGACTGATTGCGACGGAGAAATTTGTCCTCGTCACTAGATGTCTGAAGGAAAAGAAAGGCTGATGCTCGTGAGTAGCATCAGCCTTTTGTCGTTTTATATCCCAAACGGAATCATTATTTCACGGTGGCGCTCGTAATTGTATCATAGTTCATAACGGGTTAAGTTTCATGTTACTGCTCCAATTTAAGGGGCTTGAGATTTAAATATTCAGCACGGGCGTCGAAGCAAGGACAGTCCTTCTTGACCCAGGGGAGGTCACGATGACCAAGAATCTTGGCGTCGGGGTAATCGGCCTTCAGTGCACGAAGCAGGGCGATGAGGGTATGCTTCTGGTCAGGGGTACGAGTGTCGTCGACTTTGCCATTGGCATCGAGACCTCCCTCATAGCAAACGCCAATACTATGGGCGTTATAGCGACGTGCATGGGCTCCAATTATCTCCTCAGGGCGGCACTTATGGAGCTTGCCATCCTTGGTGATATAGTAATGGTAGCCGGTAGTACTGTAACCTCGAGCCTTGTGACAGGCTTCGAGGTCTTCGGGAGAGAAGTCGCGAGTGACGCGAGTGGCTGAACAGTGACAGATAATAAGGTCAATGCGTCTCATAGGCAGTATTGTTTAAAACAATGAAGGAGCGCAAGACTGGACGCAGAGGGTACCAGCGATAGTGGTGATGATTGTAGCAAGAATCTGAAGCAACTGCTTCCAGGTTGAAGATGACAGTTTCATAATTTGTTAAGTCTAGTTTAGTTAATATTCAAGAATTAGCGAGAGGTAGAGGGAGAATAAGATGCGCAGGCAGCATTCAAGGCTGTGTTTTGGATATTGTTTCTGCGCTATGGGCAGACTGGCTAGCCTTTGCTACACCCCGGACACATCTAACATCTTCCCTCTTCTCTGCTTTGCAGAGTTTGGCGTTGCGAATTCTTCTTACATCACACATCAATTCTGGTCATTACCGTCACCACCAGGGGCATCACCACCTCCTGTGTCACCACCGGGAGTAGGCGTTACAGAACCGGAGTTCGAAGAACCTCCACCGTTTACGTTCTCGTTATGGTTTTGGTTTTCGTTTTGCTTACCTTCTCCCTCTATGTTCATAGCGTTGTCGTGGGTTTCCTCGAAGACAACATCCTTCAGCATGGTGATGGCATTGACGTACTTCTGCTTGACAGAGCCGTCAGTCATCTTCTGCTGACCAACAACGACACGGGTGGTCTCGGGCTGGAACAGTACACGGCGGGTGGTGATGGTCTGGGCACCACAGTCCTCAAGCTTGTTGACACCAATCGACGAGAAGCCTACCTTGAAGATGCCAATGCCGTCGAGCTTGATCTTCTGACCCATCTCAAAGAAGTGCTTGAAGGCTTCGCCAAGCTCCTGGAGCACGGCCTTGATATCGCTCTTCTTCACTGAGGCCTGGCGCTGGATGAACTCAGCGAGTTCCTCAGTACCAACGAAGTGGTTGTCATAGACAGCTGTTGCAAAGTACTTACCGTAGGCCTGGCTGAAGCTGTTCTTGTTTTTGGATTTAATGAATTTTTGACTCATTGTTAAAAAGAACTTTTAGTTAAACATATATTGTTACTTATCCGGATAGTCTTAACGGGTTGTTGAGCTCATCTTAACGAGGTGCTCGGATAATCTCTATACCCCCTAAAGGATTATTTCGACGGCTCATTCAGATAGTCTGAACAGTTCATTCGAATACTCTCGATGGACCAAAGGTCCCAGGGGATCGACGTCCTGATTTCATTTGCAAAATTAATAAATTGGCGAAGGGCGTTGTCCCTTTCAGGCCGCTTGCGCCAGGAAAATAAATTCTTTTTATGAGATTTTTATGATAGCGCACGGTGAAAGGTCGATGCAGTAGTCCTCAGAGATGTAGTGGACAGCTTGAGGGGGGAGTTTACGGGCGAAGGGACTGACACCCATCGCAGTGAGAATAGCACGACGTGTGGCGAGGTATCGCCGGAAGGTGCGGCTTGACACACCTGCGAGCTTGGCGAGCTCATTTTTAAACATTGCTTGCATATTTTTTTAAGTTTGAATTTTTATTGAAAGGTCAAATATAACGAGTTATATTTGTGTAGTGAGTGTAATGAGAATACAAAACTCTCGGTATAGAAATACATTTGGTTCGAGGTGAATATATTTTCTAGAAGGGAAGTTCTAATTCTTCGCTACACTCGTTACACTCTTGAGGCTCTGCGAGCATGTCGGAGATGACGCGTTGGGACTCGTTTTGATCCATTTCAAAGAGTTTGTAGTAGCAACCTTTGCTGTTGCGCTCGGAGTGGAATCCGATGGCTTTCATGACCAGCGAGACGCGACGCGAGGTAATGGGCTGACGACCATAGGAGATCATCTGGGCGATGGTGGCTGAATTGAGTCGCTTGAAGGGTTCACCGACCTTGGGCTTGCGGAAGCGACAACGGATGAGCTGCTCCTCGTCAGAAACGATGCGGAAGTATTCGTTCTGTTGCTTCATGCGCTCCTCTTCGGGTTTGTCAAACCAATAGGCAAAGCCATCGTAGTATTCGTCGCGCAGCTGGGCATAGAGTTGTTCATAATCAAAGTCCCAGGCGCGTGGGTTGTCGATATTGGCCACACGGAAACAAAGCCATCGCCGATTGCCGGTGTCATCGGTGAGGAAGCGCTCCTGATTGCCCGTGGCACAGAGCGATGCCAGACGGTGCTTGGCCATGACAAACTTATCGTAGGGACGACGAATCTTGAGGGTGACCTTGGTAGAGAGCGACTTTAGTTCGGCGTTATCACGATCCTTGAACATATCGATCTCCTCAATCTCTACCAGACAGTTCTCGACAAGGGCTATCTGGTCGTCCTTCTGCGAGAAGGAGTTACTGGAGTTCTCCAGATAATAGGCTCGCAGTGAGGGGGGCAGGAGATAGCGGAAGAAGGTGGTCTTATAGATGCCCTGCGGACCTATAAGGGTGAGGATGGTCTCATTACAGATGTCATCACTGAGCCAATCGGCCATGGTGGCCACCAGCCACTTGTGGAGGGCCCACAGGAAGAGCTGCTGGGCGTCCTCTGACGACTGGTTATCCTGCACGGGATCGACATGCACATGGGCTGCCAGGAGCGTGACACGATCTACCTTGTCCCAGGCAGGGAGCTGCCGGACATAGTCGCGCACAGGATGGACGCGCCGGGCATAGTCGCTCATAATCATATCGCGCACATCGGGTTTCAGTACACGCTTGGCGGTGTCGGTAGCCATGAGCTTGCGCAGGGTGCAGATGACGGAATCTTCCATCTGCTGCCATTCGGACGTTGAGGAAGAGAGCTCAGACGTCTGGCCACGCAGATTGAGCATCTCGCAGCGGTAGTAGGTCTGGTCGGTAATCTGATTGTAGATGACCTCGACCTTATTTTGACTGAGCCACGCCACGATGTCGGGCAGGGTAATCATGGAAACCTCCTTGGGGTGACCGACCTTGTTGAGTCGCCAACAGCCATATTCGTACTGGCGGTTCTGATACACCCAGTGGATGATGCTTTCGCGCTGTTTTTGTTCATAATCGCACCAGTTCTGAGCGGCCCATTCCAATACGTCCTCCTTCGGCACACCGAAGTGATTGAACAGGTGGGCAGCGTGCATCACATAGTGATGGTGGGTGCCCTGACCATAGACGATGTTACGCTTGGCCAGCATCTGTTCGATGACCGTCCAGGTTGCCTCGACCTCGGCATGGTGAGTGCCCACAGGGTCGTTCTTACGACGCTTGCCGGGTTCGGTATCAGCAGCGGTATTGGCGGCAGCGGCCTCGTCGTCGGTGATGAGAAAGGGCTGTGCCTGAAGGTTGAGGACGGCATCTGCATCGTGGGCGATGCCACTGAGTCGGGTGATGTCGCTGCACTGTCCGTCATAGGCCGCGCCACACAGATCGGCATAGTACTGGTTGCCTTTCCTATAGGCAGCGCGATATAATATCCCGTTGGCAGGAGGCGAGCTTTGCTCGTCAACATAACAGAAGATGACGCGGAAACCCTCACCGCTGACGGTGGTATAAGCCAGCACAGTGTGAGGATCGGCAAGAATCTTACTTCTTAACTCTGGGATCTTACTTGGCTCCACATGGTCAATGTCGCAGATGGAGAGGCCAGTGACACGTGTGGCATGGGTGGTCTGTTTACCCAGACCATTGAACACCACCGCCACAGAGAAGGCTGGCATGATGGAGTTCTTCACCTTCTTGTTGGCTTCCTCGCGGGTGATGGTCTTGGCCAGGTTGCGGTAGAGCTCCGTTTTCTGCTGCACGCTCAGGTCGCTCTTGATCCACCACAATACGGTGTCGAGACCCACAGCCTTGCTCTCATACGACTGCAGGTCCTTGAATATACTGAGTTTTATGTCTTGTAAGTTCATAGTATAAACGATTTTACATCTTACATCATACATCTTACGTCTTACATCGATCTACGGAGGTTTCTGAGGAGCATCATGGGGCTCGCGCTGATGTAGGAGCCCCCGACGGAGAATATACGCTTTTAGCTCACGTTGAAAGAAGGGGAGGTCAGCATCGCGGGTATTGCAGATGCCATACAGAATGTCACGGATGGTTGCCTGATGTTCCATAACGAAGAGCTTTGATGAGTTATTAAAATTGTCGAACTGGGAAGGTACCGGCGCCAATACAGACGCCTAATACTGGGTGGTCGCTGCTTCCGTTTGCCTGCCAGATGGTCGTCACTGCCGGCATCGTCAGGCAGGATGTGATCATACGTGTAGTCGATTATCGCGTCGACCCGCTGTTTGAACTCCTCGCGACCAAGGAAGCACATGCTGTGAAGTGTGATGCGCAGTAAGCGCTTAACGGGAAAGTTGCGGGGCTCGTCGGGCTTAAGCCATTTGGCATTTACGCCAGCTTCTTGTACGAGCGTTGTAGTGAGCCCCTTAATGCGTTTCACTCCGAAGAGGATACGTGCCATAAGCTCTCGTTCTGGGCCTTCCTCCATAGGGAGGATAGGTGGAGTCTTTAAACAAATCATTTTTACCTTAAATTTTAAATTATTTATAATTATTATTCGTGTCGGACGGTACGACAACCGCCAACCGCCTACAAAGGTACCACTATTTAGCGATATGGTATAGGCGACTATAGGTGTCTAGATTCTTAAAAAGTTTAACCTTTTTACGTTTTTTTGATACGAGAAAAGAGAATGATATGCTGAATTGAGTGTGTCAGTGCCTAACACACCGATGGTTGTTTGTAGTCATTTTTTATTAAATTTTAATAAATATTTGATGATATATCGTCCGGACTGCACAATATTACAAAATATTCCGTACCTTTGCAGGGAAATTGTGACCGGATATGTCGGAAACAAAATTAAAAGAGTGTAACGGCTTTTAGCCGATATGGATTGATAATAGACAAGACAATCAAATATACTATGAATAGTAACAATCAATCAAACAGACTGATAAAATGGATAGTAATGTCTGGTGACTTTATGTTGCTGAACGCTATAATTTTGGTTGGAGCGACTCTGTCGTGGCGTGTGAACAACTGGCCAGACCGAAGCCTGGAAATCTTTATCTTAGTAAACAATATCGCATTGATCTTGGGTCAGATGCGATTCTCAACCATTATTCACTTGCGACTGATTGGCGCAGGAGACGTCCTTCAGCGTATTATGGGCCTGACTATTCTGCAATCAGTGATGGCTTATGTGTTGCTGAAGGTATTTGACTACAATCTGTCTATAGGTTGGATACAATGGGGTACTGGTACGACCTTCTTCTTGGGACTCTTGTTTAAACGATTGTGCGAGCGCTGGTTCATTAAACTGTATCGCCAGGCGGGAAGAAACACACGTTCTGTAACGCTGATAGGTAATGACCCTGAGCTGATGACGGTCTATGAAAAGCTGGCAACGGACGACACGATGGGTTACCGCGTGTTGGGATATTATGCTGACATGGAACTGGGGGAGTGGACATACTCTCAGACCGCTGGTGGACAAAAGAAGATAGTTGAGGCCAATAGTGAGAATGAAGATAAACAGAATATTGTAATCAAACACCTTGGAACGCTCCAAGACTTTCTGAGGCTGATGAGGGAGAATCCTGACGAGTTGAAATTAGGCGATGAGATGTATGTGAGCCTATCACGCCGTGATAGAGACATCATCAAGAAAATCTCCAGATTCTGTGACCATCATGTCATCCGATTCTTCTATGTGCCGGTGTCGGTGGAGTCAATAGGACTGAACTTTAAGCGAGAGATGCTGGACGACTTGGAGATATATACTACTTACGAGAATCCGCTTCAGAACTCTATTAACAGAGCCCTCAAGCGCACGTTTGATATCGTATTCTCGATATTCGCCTTGATACCCACGGCACTGATATTCCCGTTCGTGTATATCATTATGAAGATACAGAGTCCTGGTCCGATACTGTTTAAGCAGAAACGTACAGGTATTGACGGAAGGACATTTAACTGCTATAAGTTCCGTTCGATGCATGTAAATGCAGATGCTGACAAATTGCAGGCCACGAAGGATGACCCGAGAAAATATCCGTTCGGCAACTTCATGCGTAAGGCGAATATCGATGAACTGCCACAGTTTATTAATGTGCTGCAGGGACGCATGAGCATCGTAGGTCCACGTCCACACATGCTGGCGCATACGGAGCAGTATTCAGAACTGATAGATAAGTATATGGTACGTCACTTCGTGAAGCCTGGTGTGACAGGATGGGCACAGGTGACTGGATTCCGTGGAGAGACCAAGGAGTTATGGCAGATGGAAGGTCGCGTAAAGCGCGATATCTGGTACATCGAACACTGGAGCATCTGGTTGGATATCCGTATTATCTGGTTGACATTCAAGTCGATGTTCATCCATGACAAGAATGCATACTAAGCATCTTTTTATTTGTTAATGTTTGCAGCTTCGTATTGGGGGGGGGAAGATAGTGATGTGAGATGGAAGATGTAAGATGGCTGATGTCTGGTTTATGAAGTTGAAGTACTTTATAGAAGGATTATCATGAAAAAATTAGACAATATCGTCTTTGACTCGGTGCAGGAAAAGGCTGTAGCATCGCCTCGGAGAAGGATGCACTATGACCTGAGGACGCAGGCTGAAGAGCCGGAATGGCAAGATACCTCTCAGCGGATGCTGAACGTGATGATGAAGGATACAGTGATTCCCATCCACCGGCATAGCGAGACTTCGGAAACGGTAATCGTCCTTCGAGGAAGTGGAGATGAGGTCATCTACAACGAGAAAGGAGAGGAGACGGAGCGTGTGACGCTGCGCTATGGCAGCGACTGCGCTGCTGTACAAGTGTCCAGGAATGCCTATCACACTTTCATCCCTCATGAGGACGGAACAGTCATCTTCGAAGCGAAGGATCGGGCGTATGACCCGGAAAAGACGGAGGAGATGCTATAAAAGCCCCCTAGGGCTGAAATAACAGTTAACGTTAATTACCATGTAATTGACCATTAATTGAAATTTTACTCTTTTCACGTTAATTGGCCGTTAATTATTCAAGCCTTCTTTACATTTGTCCACCTCTGTCTTGTTTTCGGTTAATCCGCGCGGGATTAACCGAAAAGTGAGGCAATTATGGTTCACGATTAATGGTTCACGATTAATGGTTCACGATTAATGGTTCATGGTTAAGGGTTCATGGTTAAGGGCTACTTGCGGTTCACGGTTCAGGGTTCAGGGTTAATGGTTCATGGTTATCTTGAAGTACGAATTGTTAAAAAAAACAAAACCGGAACAAAATTGTTCCAAAAATATTTGGAACTTTGGAACAAAAACGTTACCTTTGCGCCATATTTCACGAATAAATAATTATAGATTATGAAATTTAGTGAATTTTACAAGCTACTCGAGGAACATGGGTGGCGAAAAGATGGAGGTAGCAGGCATGAGCATTATGTGCATCCAGACTACGATTACTTCATCCCGGTGGGCAGACACCCTTCGAAAGAAGTACCGAAAGGGACTCTCAATAAAATGTTGAAGGATGCCGGTATTAAAAAACAATGAAAGGACATGGTCCAACACCATCCCTTTAAACTGCCAGGGGTGGTTTTTTGATAAAAGTAAATAAAACAGCATTCATAATAACAATATACAAACAAAACATTTATTTATTATCACATACAATTAGCAAATCATTCACTTAAAAATATGGCTTATGGACAAGAAGTTAGTCGGTGTCATAGAGAAGGCAAGTGACGGCGGTTACGGCATCTATGCACTTGAAGATGTGATTCCCGTAACAGGTTACGGGCTCACGGAAGAAGAAGCAAAGAAGGACTTTGTGGAACAAATTAAGGAACAGGCCGACTATTACAAAGAAAAAAAAGGTACCTATCCCGAATGGTATGAAGAGAATCAGGAAGTGGAGTACAGGTATGATATGTCAGCCTTCTTTATGAGTTTCCCATTTATCAATGCTTCAGAGTTGGCAAAGAGTCTGGGGATTAATCCGTCTCTCATGAGAAAGTACAAGAGCGGGCTTGCAAAGGCGAGTACCAAACAAAAGGACTTGATTCAAGAGAAATTCAGCGGATTGGTTGAAAGACTGGAGTTAGTAAGATTCTAAAACAATTGTGGCAGAAAGAAAAGGAAATGAGCCGTGAGCAGGTTTTGCTTGCGGCTCATTTCTATTTTGAAAGTTAAGGAAATGAATAGGAAATATTATGAGTGGTATACTTTGGGTTACTATTTTGGGTAGAATTTGATAGTTTTGATATGTTTTGGGCTAAGAAATGCTAAAAAGTGGTGTAAGAAAGGAGCAAGATTGGAATAAAGTTTGTATATTTGCAAATGTTAAGTAATAGAAATGAGCATGACGCAGGATGGAAGATGGAACACTGATGGTTCACGGTTAAAGGTTAATGGTTATGGATCAAGAAACGAGATGGTTGACAAGATACAATGAGGTGAAGAGCTTCATTGAAACAAACCACAGGAATCCGTCGAAGCATAGGATTGAGGAGCATGATATGCTGAATTGGGTGAAGGCAAATAGGAAGGCTCTTAATGCAGGGAAGATGAAAGAAAAGAGGGTGGAGGCTTTTAAGAGACTGTTGGTATTGAAGGAGGAGAATAAGAGGGTGAATCAGTACATCTAATAGTTAAGAGATAATAGATTATAGATAATAGTCGAATTTCAGTTAAAAGATAATAGTACATGGCAAGAGAGAGCATAGTGGGGGAGAAGAGTCTGGCTTTTGGAAAGCGGATAGCAAAGTGCTATAGATATCTGAAGGACAAGAAGAAGGAGACTGTGATGTCTAAACAGCTCTTGCGATGCGGAACAAGCATAGGAGCCAACGTGCGTGAAGGACTATACGCTCAGAGTCGGAAGGACTTTATCAGCAAACTCAACATTGCGTTGAAAGAGGCGGGTGAAACAGATTATTGGCTGGACGTTATACACTCCGCTGAGTATTTTACAGATGACGAGTATCAGTCGTTGAAAGAGGATAATGATGAGCTGTTGAAACTACTGACGTCGATTATTAAAACAACGAAGGAAAACGATTCCTAGTTAATAGATGATAGATAAGAGATAATAGTTAGTGAGGGATGAAGGATCATTTTATCAAAATGCGAGAATTGCAAAAAAAATGAGATGAGCGCGGGAGGCAAAGGCACATGGTGCTGCCGCTTTTGCGGCTGCACGGCCTGCGTGCGGAGCGAAGTAATGTGCCGCGTGAAGCGCGGCTCTTTACGAAGCGGGGGAAGATGTAACAACAGAAGAATAAAATGGAAAAATGACTTCAAAATTGAAAATCTTGGGAATTCTAGATTGAAAATCTTGGGAATTTTGAAGTGTAGGGCAATAAAACATAAATAGATTTCGTTATATTTGCAGACAAAAGCATTTTATAAAAGTGCAAGAATTGCAAAAATATTAAATGAATAGCAATGGAGATTAGGCGCGACAGATACCTGGAAAGGCTGATTGCACATAAGGGCAACGGACGTGTGAAGATAGTGACCGGCATCAGAAGATGCGGGAAGTCATACTTGTTGTTCCAACTCTTCAAACGTCATTTGATAGAGA
>JAEEGG010012037.1_pt1 | contig 18744 bp, 12 predicted proteins | sample 9134161 | NCBI WGS metagenome assembly JAEEGG01 (sample SAMN16246543, study PRJNA631951) | gut metagenome | biome: gut microbiome; feature: rumen; material: CR-attached | host: Bos | place: Iran: Karaj | collected 2018-10 | reverse complement strand
CCTTGAAGGGAGGGGAGTGCCTCACGGGGTCCCTGTGGCGGTCAAGGTGATAACCTTTTTCCCAAAAATGTTTTTCTTGTTTTTATTTGTTTTTATTGGTTTTTTCTCAGGCCGCTTCGCGGTACCATCTCACACAAATAGCGACGCAACTATGTCTTATTCCAACCGCACAGCACGGAATATGTAGAGCTGTGCGCCTTTTATCCTTGAGTGCCTCACAGAAACTGAGGGGATGATGGAACGGAACGTGTGGCGACAGTGAGGGGTCAGGGAGCAACGATGCCGGAGGAGCGGAAGGTGACCATCTTTTCAATGCCCGGCTCCAACTGCGCATCTATCTGCCGCAGTGTGGCGCCATGTACATCGTCGAGCACTATGGCGGGCCGATGGTCGGGCCGCTCGTAGCTGAAGGTGACATCGCTGACATGGAGGCCACGCACGTGGCGGGCATAGAGGCCGTAGGCCGGCGTCCACCCGGCAAACTTCGGCTCAGGGTAGTTGGTGCCCTGCTCACGATAGTCTTTGTTCACCAAGTCGGCGGTACCGCCGCCCTTGAACTGCAGGCGGATGTTCTGTAGCCACACGTTGCACACCGGCTCGTCGGCCATGCCTGTGACGATGATGGAGCAGAGCGAGTCGCAGTCGTCGGCCACCACATTGCTGATCTGTATGTCGCGCGCCGAACTCATGCGCGTCACCTCCTTGGGTCCGCGGTTGCGGCAGCCCGTCGTGATATAGATGGGATAATGGTGGACATGGCTCATGGTGATGTTCGACACGACGATGTTCTCCATGCGTCCCTGGTCCACCTCCTCGAAGGCCAGTCCTGACGAGTAGGCGAAGGTGCAGTTGGTGAGCGCTATGTTGCGGTAGCCGCCGTTTGACTCTGTACCAAGCTTGAAGCGCCCGCACACCCACCCCACCGGCTCTGGCACATAGGTGCCGTCGAGGAGTGTTCCGCAGCGGTAGCCCGTGATGTTGCAGTTGCTCACGGCAATATGCTCGCAGAGCACCGGCTTCTTCAGCGCATAGCTCGACTTCAGCACCAGGGCATCGTCGCTGGGCGTGTTGATGCGGCAGTTGGTGATGGTCATATACTTGCAGCAGTCGATGTCGAAGCCGTCGCGGTTGGTGTCGATGGTCACGTTGTCGATGGTGCTCAGGTCGCATCCCGTCATGATGATGGCGAAGTGGCCGCCACGATAGATGGTGATGTCGCGTATGGTAACCTGCCGGCAGAGCTTCAGGGCGATGGCCTTGTCGCCGGTGCCGATGCTGCCTCCCTGCACCTGTCCGGCCTTCTCGGTGTCCTTCTTCGTCAGTCCCTTGCCGTCAATCATGCCGTGTCCGGTGATGGCAATGTTCTGCTGCCCCTCAGCCCAGATGAGCGAGTTGTGGAAGTAGGTGTGCCCGCCGTCCTGATACTCAGGAAATCCTCCGAATGACTCACTCTCGTCGTAGGCTTTCATCGATGCCGGAGCCGCCAGGATGGTGCATCCCGAGGCCAGGTGCAGGTCGATGTTGCTCTTCAAGCGGACGCTGCCGCACAGATAGGTTCCCGCGGGCAGCAGCACCTGTCCGCCGCCGTCGGCCACAGCCGCTTCGATGGCCGCATTGATGGCAGGCGAGTCGAGCGTCTGCCCGTCGCCCTTTGCACCATAGTCACGCACGTTGTACACGCTGGCTGCCATCGTCGTGACGGTTGCCAGCAGCATGAGCAAAAGTAGTTTGGTCCGTTTCTGTTTCATCGGGTTAAAGAGTTGGTTTAGAGGAGAATGAGAGCGTCTTATTCATAATCGTCGATGACAGCGTTCATGAAGTCCATCATCGGCTTGGCGGTGCGGAAGATGTGTTCCATCTGGTCGAGCCAGGCATCGCCCTCGAAGAAGTCGTTGCTGACGCGGTGCCAGGCGCAGTAGTCCTTCAGGCGCAGGTAGTTGACGTGGGCGTAGTCGCGGGGGAAGCCTGACGGGCATGTCTTCAGCTTGGTGAGTCCGAAGCCCTGTGGACTGTCCCAGCTGGCGTTGCCATCATCGGCAAAGAGCTGCTTGAAGGCTGGTGTGTCTACACAGCTGAGCCATTGTTCCTCGTTGGCCATCAGCTCATTGCGGCAGGCAGTGAGGATATTGGTGGGTAGCCAGTAGTTGCCCACGGCAAGCAGGCAGGCATCTGGCTCCAGGTGGATGTAGTAGCCACCGCGCAACGCCTTCTTCCCCTTGGCGTTGATATAGGCTCCGAAGTGGTTCTTGTAGGGTGACTTGTCGGCCGAGAAGCGCGTGTCGCGATTGAAGCGGTAGGTGCAGTCCTTCACCGTCTGCGTGGCCACCGTGGGGTCAAAGCTGACGATGCGTTGCAAGGCCTGGGCCACACCGTGTTCAAACTCCGCGCGCACGGCGTTGTATTCGTCCTTGTGGGCCTGAAACCATTCGCGGTTGTTGTTCGCCATCAGCTGGCGCAGGTAAGTCAGTATTCTCTTTGCGTCCATCATCTTTTGATTGAATTTTCGACTCTGTTCAACTTGCAAGCAGCATAGGCTTCTCTCCTTACCTGGCCTGCGAAAGTTGAGTAATTTGTTTTAGTTTGCAAAAATACGAAAAAAAATGTGGACGGACAAGAAAAAAAGAGTATATTTGCAACCTTGAGTTGCGACATCACGGTGTGGAGAAAGAAAGAGACGTCACACCTTGAAGTCTCTACACAAAGGCCAAAACAACTGTATTTATATAAAACTGTATGAAAAAAGAAGAACGCTATCGCCTCGTGCTGGACTATTTCCGACATGAAATGCCCGAAGTGACGACCGAGCTGGAATACAAGAGCGAGTTCCAGCTGTTAGTGGCTGTGGTGCTGAGTGCGCAGTGCACTGACAAACGTGTGAACATGGTGACGCCTGAGCTGTTCCGGCGTTTCCCCGATGCCGCATCGATGGCCGCAGTAGAGGCTGACGAGGTGTACGAATATGTGAAGAGCGTGAGCTATCCCAACTCCAAGGCGCAGCATTTAGTGCAACTGTCGCGCATCCTCACCGAGCAATACGGCGGGTCAGTGCCCAGCGACATGGATGCGCTGCTGAAGCTGCCCGGCGTGGGCCGGAAGACGGCCAACGTAATGCAGGCTGTGGCTTTCGGCCGTGCCGCGATGGCTGTCGACACGCATGTGTTTCGCGTGAGCCATCGCCTCGGCCTCGTGCCCAAAACGGCCAACACGCCCCTGAAGGTGGAACAGCAGTTGGTGAAACACATCCCCGAGGCTGATATTCCCCTGGCGCACCACTGGCTGCTGCTGCACGGACGCTATGTGTGCACGTCGCGTGCTCCACATTGCAGCCGCTGTGCCCTTGAGCCCTACTGCGCCAAGCAGATGGACACGCCGAAATAGCACGCATGCGCCACATCAACGGCAAGACAGGCTCGAATAACAACAAAACAAAACCTGCAAAGGCTTTTGGCTTTTGCAGGTTTTGTTCTGTATTGATCAGTTTAGAACTGGAAGCGGTTGTCAGTCAGTCCGGCCTTGTCGGTGAGCACCTCCCAGAAGCTGGTGTAGCGGTTGGGCTGGCTCATGGGACGTCCGTTGGCGTCGGTCTTTGTCGGAGTGACGAGCCATACGAGCGAACGCATGAGGTTAGCCTCTTCTGCACGGCGCTCGAATGTCTTCACGCTGTCAACATTGTTGCTGACGACCTTGAAGAGGTAGACACCGTTGTCGCCCTTGAAAGGCTTCTTGGCAGTCTGTCCCACGGCCGTTCCTGCGATGGCACCGTCGAGACCGCGCTCATACTGATGCAGCACAGACACGCGGTTGGGGAAGCTCACGCTGTTCAGGGTGTCAATAGTTCCGCCCTGCTGTCCTGCCTCTTCTACGGTCTTCACGTTGGCCAGCTTCTTCATAATCATGTCGGCTTTCTTGTCCTTGATGACCTCAGTGCGGAGTATCTGCTCAGCACCCTTGATGTCGAGATAGCCTGCAGGATTGACCTTCGTCACGATGACGGCCAGGAAGCGTCCCTCAGCGGGATCACGGTAAATCTCTGAGATGCTGCCTTCGCTTGCCTTGGCAAATGCCCACTTCACAGCCTCGCGAGTGTTCTCTAAAGGTCTGGGAGAACCGATGTTTCTGGCGCTGCTGATCAGATTCTTCTGCTCGGCAATCTCATAGCCAGCCTCTGCGCCCTTCTTCTCCAGGTCTTCAGCGGTGGAGCAAGAGCTGACGTACTGGCTGAAGTCGTTGTAGATCTTCGATTCCGTGTCGTCGGAGAAAATCACCTCGTTGCTGACGATAGCCACATCATAGAGGGTGCCCATCTTGCGCTCTGTGACCTTGAAGATCAGAATGGCGTTGCCGATGGTGACACGCTGCAACTCATTGACCTTGGCCGGACGGACGGCAGCCATGATGGCCTTGGTGTCGGCATCCAGAGCCTGACGTCCCTGATAGGTATCGGCGCTGATCCAGAAGTCGCTCTTGTTGAGGCTCATCTTGCTGGCCAGAGTGTCGAGCGGTGTTCCGCTCTTCACCACGTTGATGATGCTGTCAGCGCGCTGCTCCTCCACGTTGGTATTGCCGGGAATGACAACGAAGTCGAAGTGGATAGAGTCCACGTCCTGATAGCGGCGGTTGAGGCGAGCGACGGCCATGTGCTCAATGGCCTTTCCGTTCTGCATCGACATGTAGCGGAAGGGAGCCGTCACGGTGCTGTCCTTCATGTGGTCAAGGCTGTCAAGCAGTGCAGCTGAGATGGCACGGATGCCGTTCTTGTTGTAGGGTCTGTCGGCATTGTAGGAAATGGTGGAGCGGTGCATGGCCACGATGTCCTCGATGTTGCCGTTGGCCTCAAGCTCCTGTGCAGCCTCATGAAGGCCGTTGGTCAGGTTGTCCATGTCGGTATCTGAGGGCACCACCTTGCACACCACATACTTGATGTCTCTGGTTTCCTGGTTCCACTTGAACATCTCCTTCATCTCCTCGTACTTGGCCTTGAGGTCAGCCTCAGTCACCTGCACGTCGTTGTCGTTGATGGATGTGTAGGGGAATGCGGCGACTGCCACGGTCTTGTCATTGGCATATCCGTCGAATGACATCTTGGCAGAGCACTCGTTGCTGAGCATGCAGGCCTGCAGCAGTGTCTGATACTTCTCGCGCAGCAGGTTCTGGCGCAACAGTTTCTCAATCATGTTCCAGTAGGCATCGAAGTCCCTGAACTGTTCGGGAGCCTGCTGCTGAAGGACGGAGTAATACTGCACAACGTTGTTGTAGTCGAACTCCCCGGCCTCATTGAAGAATTCGCGCGGCATGTACTCGCGCGGCAGTGCGGGGTGTACGCCCTGTGCCAGCACGGCTTTCACCTCTTCTTCTGTGACTCCGAGTCCGAGTTTTGCTGCCTCTTCCTCCATGACGCTGTTCTTCACGAAGTCGTCCCAAACCATCTCACGGATGGATTCCTCGTTGGCGTCGCGTCCGAACAAGGCCTTGTACTCTTCCGAGCGCTGCTGAAGGTCCTGGATGGAGAGCTTTTCGCCCAATACTTTTCCCACTTGCTGGCGAGCCTGATTGCTCGAGGTCTCGCACTGCCTTGTAAAGTCTGTTGCAATGAAGCCGAACAGAGCCAGACCGATGATGCCCACCAGCCAAGGTCCCCAGCTTCTGATTTTACCAATTGCTGCCATTTAATTTGTCTGTTGTTTTTTAATTTTTTATTTTTTTATTTTTTATAATTTCCAATTTTCCAATTCGGCCTGCAAAATTACATATTTTGCGTGAAACAACGGCATTTTTTTATGAAAAAATGTCATTTTCGCTCACTTTTAGTTTTACAAGCTCTATTTTCGTGGCTGTATTCTTGATTATTTTGAATTCAAAGCGCCCAATGTGCACCACTTCATTGAGTTTTGGGAAACTTTGGTACTCATGCAGGATGTAGCCTCCTACAGTCATATAGTCATCGCTTTCGGGCAGTCCGATGTCAAACATCTCGTTCACTTTTTCTATCTCCAGTCGGGCCGAGAGCATATACTCGCCGTTGTCCAGACGCTTGGCCACATAGTTGGTGGAATCGTGCTCGTCCTCGATGTCGCCGAATATTTCCTCGACGATGTCTTCCAGGGCGATGAGTCCGCTGGTGCCGCCAAACTCATCGACGACCACGCCCAGCGATTTCTTCTGTTGCAACAATATCTGCATCATCTTGCTGGCCAGCATTGTCTCGGGCACGAAGGTCATGGGGCGGATGAGTGAGGAAGGGATGGTGAAGGGTGAGGGGTTGCCTTTCGCGCTCTTGAGGCGGAACATCTCCTGCGAATGGATGTAGCCGATGATGTGGTCGATGTCATCGTGATAGACCACTATTTTCGAATGTCCGCTCTCTATGAAGCGCTGCTTGAGTTCCTCCAACGAAGCGGTGTCTTCCACGGCGTCTATCTCCGTGCGCGGCACCATGCAGTCGCGCACCTTCGTCTCTGAGAAGTCCAATGCGTTCTGGAATATCTTCACCTCTTCCTCTATCTCGTCGTCGTTGCGTGCGTTGTCGATGCTGCTCTGCACCAAATAGTCGAGGTCTACCTTGGTGAACGCCTTGTCGTCGCTGTCTTTGTCCATCTTGATGCCGACCATGCGCAACAGCCCCTTCGACAGCATCGTGGCGAAGCGCGAAATGGGCCACAGCACGACGTAGCAGAGTGCAGCGGGCAGGGCGAAGAAGTTGAGCATGGCGTTGGGATTGGCCTTGAAGATGGTCTTCGGCAGGAACTCGCCCGTGAAGAGCACGATGAGCGTTGAGAGCAACGTGTCGGCGGTGACGCGTCCGGCATCATCAAGACTGCTGAAGAGTGTCTGGTCGAAGATTTGTGCGAAGAGGATGCCGTAGATGACCAACGCGATGTTGTTGCCTACGAGCATGGTAGAGAGGAAGTTGCTGGGATGGCGGTAGAACAGGTCAATGGCCCGCTGGCTCAGCCCGTTCTTTTCGCGGGCCACCTCGGCCAGCAGCCTGTTGCTCGACACGAAGGCTATCTCCATGCCCGAGAAGAACGCGGAGAACACCATTGTTATAATAATCCCTATGATCAATGACGTCATGGCCTGTTTAGTATCTGCGGTGTTTTTCTGGTGCCGGCCGCAGCGGCTCGGTGCCTGTGCTGTCGTCGGTGGCAGTGGCGGGCTGCGGCTCGTCGTTCTCCATGTCGGCAGCCATAAACGAGCCTACGCTGTTGCTCACCATGTAGTGTTCCATCTTCTCGTCGCTGCGGAAATAGGTGCCTTCCATGGTGCGTTCCGGTGTGACGACACGCGAGAAGACGGTGCTGTAGAACTCATGCTTGATGCCGTCCCAGTAGAGTTCCTCACTGTTGTAGATGAGTCCTTTGACATTGCGGATGGTCACCCTGCCGCGCAGTTTCCACAGTCGCTGCTGGTCGAAGTACCACGCCGTGTCGGCCTGTATATAGGCCTGCACATGGAACTGCTCGTCGAACTGCTCGAAGAATACGCCCTTCATAAACTCCCACCTTGACGGCTGTCGCACGGTGTTGACGTCCCACCGCTCTGTGACGATGCGGTACTTGATGACGCCTGAGTCGCTGATGAGGGTATTGACGCCGTAGGAGGTCATCACCGATGCGGAGTCCTCGGGATTGACGGCTCTGGCAATATGCTCCTGCGCCTCGCCACAAGAGAAGAGTGAAAAGAGGAAAGAAGAAAAGAACAAGAAAATGGGTAAGCGGAAATGCGACAGGTCGATGCGGTTTGAGCATTTGCTGCCCTCCTGCCCGCTATCTGCCTCTTGCCTGCTGTCAATGCCTGATGGTTCCATGAACATAAGCGTCCTTCCCACTTCCTACTTATTACTTACTCCTTACTACTTATTACTTACTACTTCCTACTTATTACTTACTCCTTACTACCTCCTTCATCAGTTGATTCTCCACTTGTCAAACCACTTCTCGTTGAAGGTCAGGCCTACGGAGATGCGGAACGTGTTGTCGGTGATAAGATCCTTGGCCGACGAGCGCACCCACTGAGCACTGACGTTCAGCACCGAGCGGTTGTTCCATGCGTTCTGCAGTGGCAGGCCCAGGCCGGCGCTGACGCTCATCTCCTCGGGGCCGTCCTGTCCGTTCACTTTATAGTAAGGCGTGGTGTAGGAAGCGCCGATGCGATAGTGCACACGCTTCAGGTAGTTGCGGCGGTTGTTGGCATCGGGCACGAAGTCAGCCCCTACGCTGACACGCGTGCGGTCTTTCAACCGTCCGCTGAGCAGCCTGTAGGTCTTCCATGTCTCGTCATACTCGGGGTATCTCACTTTGCCCCACTGCTGCAAGGTGAAATCAGCGGCAATGGTGAGTTTCTGTTTGTGTTCCCATGCCAGACCGGCACCGATGCTGTTGGGCAGCTCCAGTCCGTTCTTGATGGTAAAGGCAGTGGTGTCGCTTACCATCGTCGAGGTGTTCGTATTCACGATGTTACATGAGGGGTCGGCGTTCAGCTTGTGTCCCAGTCCCCAGGTAGCGCCCAGCGTCACGCGGTTGAACCGGTTGATCTTCTGTTGCCACTGCATGCCAAGCGTGAGGGTATAGTTGCTGACTGAGGCCTTGTAGGTCTTCGACAGCGAGTTGACCGTCACAGTGGCCGACGAAGTAGCGCTGCGCGTATAGCTGCCCCAGAGGTAAGCAAAGTTCACACCGATGGAGAGCGGCTTCACGGGGTTCCATCCTGCACCGACAAAGGCCTGGTGCAAGCCGCCCTTGCCATCGAAAGTCTCCGTGATACGGCCAATGGTGGTGTTCAGATAGCTGCTGGTGGTGTAGTTGTAGCCCACGTCGCTGAATGGCAACAAGCCGAAGCTGACGCCGAAGTGGCGTCTGATGCGGAAGAGGCCCACGACATAGTCGAAGGTGCCCTTGCTGGCGTTGACGCTGGTGTTGCCCTCCTTGAAGTTGGTGAACCTCAGCGACATTCCTGCGTCGAAGAGCATGGTCAGCGAGTCAACGGCTGAGTAGGAGGCAGGGTTGAGCGTGTTGACCAGAGTGCCGTTGCGCAAACCGATGCCCGTGCCGGCCATGCCACGGTTGAAGCCCTGCGACTGGTCGGCCAGGATGCCTAAGCCATACTGGCTGTAGGGTGAAAAGGTGCTGCTCTGCGTGTTGCTCTGTGCCCGTGCGGCCGTTGTTACGAACATGCTTGCGGCAACAAGGCCGCACACTATCATCTTTTTCATGTACATTCTTTGATTTCAGCCTGCAAAGGTACGAAGAAGTGGGCGAATCACCAAATTTTTTACGTTTTTCCGCAAAAATGTAACGTTGGTTAAGATTTCCGCAGGCCGAATAAAAAAGAAAGTGTCGGTATTGGCGGCCGTTGCCATACAATGAACAGGTTAGGCCTAGGGACTTAGAGCGCCTCGATTTCTGCGTTTGACAATCCGGTGACTTGCGATATAACATCGGTAGCGATGTTGATTTCCTTCATACGGCGGGCGGTGTCGACGTCCTTTTGCTTCAGCCTTGCCTCAGCTTCTTCAGCTTTTGCCTCAGCTTTTTCAGCTTTTGCCTCAGCTTCTTTTAGCTTATCCGCCCAGTCACCCTCGATGGTTCTCAACGAAGACACACTGTCCCAGAACTTGTCGTACGCACGCATCTCGGCATCGGTGAAAGCAGCACGCTCCAGGATTTCGAGGGCTTCGCTCACCTCGGCATTCTCCAGCAGTTCAGCGGGAGCCTCTTGGGTCTTGTCGTTGATTTCAGTGAGGAAGCGGAGCCAAAGCACTTGCATCTTCTTCTCGCTGAGGTTCTGAGCCTTGAACTTCGGCAGTTCCACAAAGACGAGGTGGAGACCGTCAATCACCTTGTCCGTGTACTTGTCGTGGACCAGGTGATAATAGTGGTAATAGTCGTCCACGTCCTTCATGAATGAGGCATTGACGAAGTTCAGCGCATAAACAGGCTGCAGGTTTTTATATTTCATTCCCTTATTGGTCTGAGCCACGTAGGCCTTCGAGGCGTTGAGCAGGACACGCTTCTTGAATGATTCAGTCCAAGTCATCTGCATCTCGACGATGAACTCGCGCTGCTTGTTGTCCTTGCAGCACACATCCACAATGCTGTATTTCTCAGCCTCCGTGCGCTCAGGAATCTGATCGGCAGGCCAATACTCGATGCTCTCCACACGCTCGTCATCCTCCAAGGGAAGAAGGGCGTTGAGAAGGCTGATGACGAGGTTCCTATGCTCACCAAACACTTTCTTGAAAGTCAGGTCGGCTCGCGGATCTAAATACTTACCCATAATTGCGTCGCTTATATAAATAATGGTGAAAAATGAGATAAAAGTTTTGAGATTATAAGCCAGTCGAGATAAAAATGTGAACAAATTGCCCCGAAAAGTCAGGACTCAAAGACTGGGGACTTAGAGCGCCTCGATTTCTGCGTTTGACAACCCGGTGACTTGCGAAATAACATCGGTAGCGATGTTGATTTCCTTCATACGGCGGGCAGTGTCGACGTCCTTTTGCTTCAGCCTTGCCTCAGCTTCTTCAGCTTTTTCCTCAGCTTTTTTTAGCTTATCCGCCCAGTCACCCTCGATGGTTCTCAACGAAGACACGCTGTCCCAGAACTTGTCGTACGCACGCATCTCGGCATCGGTGAAAGCAGCACGCTCCAGGATTTCGAGGGCTTCGCTCACCTCGGCATTCTCCAGCAGTTCAGCAGGAGCCTCTTGGGTCTTGTCGTTGATTTCAGTGAGGAAGCGGAGCCAAAGCACTTGCATCTTCTTCTCGCTGAGGTTCTGAGCCTTGAACTTCGGCAGTTCTACGAAGACGAGGTGGAGACCATCTATCACCTTGTCCGTGTACTTGTCGTGGACCAGGTGATAATAGTGGTAATAGTCGTCCACATCCTTCATGAATGAGGCATTGACGAAGTTCAGCGCATAAACAGGCTGCAGGTTTTTATATTCCATTCCTTTATTGGTCTGAGCCACGTAGGCCTTCGAGGCATTGAGCAGGACACGCTTCTTGAATGATTCAGTCCAAGTCATCTGCATCTCGACGATGAACTCGCGCTGCTTGTTGTCCTTGCAGCACACATCCACAATGCTGTATTTCTCGGCCTCCGTGCGCTCAGGAATCTGATCGGCAGGCCAATACTCGATGCTCTCCACACGCTCGTCATCCTCCAAGGGCAGAAGGGCGTTGAGAAGGCTGATGACGAGGTTTCTATGCTCACCAAACACTTTCTTGAAAGTCAGGTCGGCTCTCGGATCTAAATACTTACCCATAATTGCGTCGCTTAAAAAAAACAATGGTGCAAAGATACAACTATTTTTTGCAATAACACATTGTTCCCACAGAAATCTTCACCTATTTTATATGATACGGGGTGTTTTCCTTTACAGTTATATATTATATATTCAACTTTTGCAAGTTTTGGAGTTAAAGGAGTTAAGGGAGTTAAAGACAATTGCTGCGCGTAGAGTGTATTTCGTTAGATTGCTGCACTTAGCAATTCGTAATTTTGTTAAGTCCCCGAAGTGGAAAGGTAAATCTGCGGTAGAAAAGGACTCGAGAGGCTTGCATTAAATAAAAATAAAAAAAACATGAAAATGAGCCGTTTGTGGAAAAAAGAGAGTAATTTTGCAGCGTGAAAATAAAAGATTTGTTTTTCCGCATCCTCTGCGGACTTGTTGTCATGCTTTGTGCCTGCCTACCGACGGGAGCGCAGACCATGAATGTGGAGGAGATGGACAGCATTGAGATAGGCCTTGTCACTTGCTCACCTCACGACGAGGTGTACAGCCTCTATGGTCATTCGGCCCTACATGTCCACGACCTGCGCAACGACAGCCACTGGGTGTACAACTACGGTGTCTTCGACTTCAAGAAGCCCCATTTCGTGTGGCGATTCATCATGGGGCAGACCGACTACTGCCTGGAATGTTACTCTGAGTTCCACCGGTGGGTGAAATACTACACGAATTGGGGCTGCCAGGTGGACGAGCAGATTCTCAACCTCACCAATGCGGAGAAGCAGCGCCTCTGCCAGTCATTGGAGGAGAACGTGAAGCACTACCCCGTCTATCGTTACAACATCTTCTTCGACAACTGCAGCACACGCCCCAGAAACATGGTGGAGCGCTGTCTGGACGGCAAGGTGAGCTATGCCGCACGCCCCGACTACCGCCCCACGTTCCGCGAGATGATACACGCCTGCACCGAGGGCCATGCGTGGACGGCCTTTGGCAACGACCTGCTGCTGGGCTTGCGGGCCGACATGGAGACGACACAACGCGAACAGCAGTTTCTGCCGGCCAACCTGTGCTATGACTTCGACCATGCCACCGTGGTGCGCCACGACGAGACACGCCCGCTGGTGCTGCGCCATGTGGTGGTGGCACCGCTGCGCCAACAGCCCGTCAGCAGCGACTTTCCCGTCTCGCCCCTCGCGTGTACATTATTAATATTAATAATAAGCAGCATCATCTTCGTCATAGAGTGGAGCAGGAAGCGCACCATGGTGTGGTGGGACGCCGTGCTGATGCTGGTCACTGGCTTGCCAGGCTTGCTGTTGCTGCTGATGTTCTTCTCCGAGCACCCCGCCACCAGCACCAACCTGCAAATTCTGGTGCTCAACCCCATGGCGCTGGTATTCCTGCCCGCCGTCATCAGGCGCCGTCACACGCGCTGGTTCACCATCAGCCTCATCTGTCTCGTTGCCTTCTTCATCGGCGGCATCTGGCAGGACTACGCCGAGGGCATGGAGCTTGTGGCACTAAGTTTGCTGTTAAGATATTGGATACACCGCCGCCATGACAAATAGATACCTCTACATCACGCTGTTGGCGCTTCTTGGCTTTACAACCGACGCACAGTCCCAAGAGACTTCGCGCACCGCGCCGCGACTGGTCATCAGCATCACCATCGACCAACTGCGCTCCGACTATCTCGAGGCCTTCACCCCCCTCTACAGCGAAGGCGGACTGAAGCGCCTGCTCAGCGGCGGCATGGTCTTCGTCAACGCTTCCTATCCCTTCACCCCCGTCGACAGGGCCTCGGCCATTGCCGCCCTGAGCACGGGCACCACCCCCTACTATAACAGCATCGTGGGCAACCGATGGCTCAACCGCGAGACGCTGCGGCCCATCGGCTGTGTCGACGACAGCCGCTACGCCGGCCTGCTCACCCACGAGATGACCTCGCCCGACGGCCTGCTCACCTCGACATTGGGCGACGAGCTGAAGGTGACCACCGGCGGCATGGCCATCGTCTATGCCATCGCTCCCTATCGCGAGGCGGCCGTCCTCTCAGCAGGGCATGCCGCCGACGCTGCGCTGTGGATAGACAACGTCCACGGCGACTGGTGCACATCCACCTACTACACCAAGCTGCTACCGTCGTGGCTCAACATCTACAACGAGCAGAAGGCACCCACAAAAAAGATAGCCAGCACACAGTGGGAGCCGCTCTACGACGTGACGGGAAAGTACAACTACTTCCTCTACACCGACGACAACAAGCCCTTCAAGCACAAGTTCACAGGCGACTACCGCTACAACGACTACAAGGAGAGCGCCCTGATCAACACCGACATCACCGAACTGGCCGTGCACTGCATTGCCAGCACGCACATGGGCGATGACATGGTGACAGACCTGCTGAGCCTCACCTATTTTGCAGGTACATACGGGCACCAGCGTGTGACAGACTGTCAGATGGAGCTGCAAGACACCTACATGCGCCTGGACCGCGAGCTGGAGCGCCTCATGGCCTACATCGACCTGCATTTCCAAGCCAGCGATGTGCTCTACGTGGTTACCTCGACAGGCTACAGCGACGTCGAGCCTGCCGACTACAGTTCCTTCCGCATTCCCACAGGCACGCTCAACATGACCCGCACGGCCCATCTGCTCAACATGTACTTGGGCGGCATCTGGGGACAGGGTGCCTACGTGGAATCGACCTATCAGAACCAGATATTTCTCAACCACAAGCTGCTGGAAACGAAGAAAATCAGCCTCAACGAGGCCACGGGCCGTGCACAGGAGCTGGTGGCGATGATGCAGGGCGTGCGCAACGTCTACACCTCGCTGCAGCTGCTCACAGCACAGAGTCCGCAGATGGCAAAGATACGCAACGCCTTCCATCCGCAGCGCTGTGGCGACATCATCATCGAGGCAGCACCGGGATGGAACGTGCTGAACGAAGAGACACAGCAGAGCTACGTCTCGACAGCGTCTTTCATCCAGTTTCCCATCATCATCTACGGAGGCGGCACACAGCCTGAGCGCATCACAACGCCCGTCACCACCGACCGCATCGCGCCCACCATTGCACGCTCCATCCGCATACGTGCACCCAATGCCTGTTCATCGGAGCCATTATTTTAGGAAGAAAAAGGGGAAACGCGTGTCCTTTAACTCCCTTTAACTCCTTTAACTCCTTTAACTCCCTAAAAATGCTTACCTTTGCACCCGCAAATCCTCAACGTAACAGCGTGATAACGAAATGACGTGATGACGCGACAACCAAACAACGTGATAACGACAATAACGAAAAATAACAAAAGATGAATTTCACCAAGATTCTCAAGTCACTCTTCGGCGACAAATCGTCGCGTGACATGAAGCTCATACAGCCTTTCGTGGAAAAGGTTAAGGCACAGACGCCAAAAATAGAAGCGCTGGACAACGACGCCCTGCGCGCACGCACTCAAGAAATCAGGACACAAGTCCAAGCTGCCGCCACTGAACAGAAAAACGAAATAGAGAAACTGAAAGCCACCATCGAGAACACACCTTTGGACGAGAGAGCCGACATCTTCGCCAAGGTGGACAAACTCGAGAAAGAGGCTTTAGAGAAATACGAGGAGGCACTCAACGAAGTGATGCCCGAGGTCTTCGCCATTGTGAAGGAGACGGCACGCCGCTTCGCTGAAAACGAAGAGACCGTCGTCACCGCTACCGACTTCGACCGTGAGCTGGCCGGCGACCCAAAGAAAGACTTCATCACCATCGACGGCGACAAGGCCATCTACCACAATCACTGGACTGCCGGCGGCAACGACCTGAAATGGGAGATGGTGCACTATGACGTGCAGCTCTTCGGCGGCGTCGTGTTGCATCAGGGCAAGATTGCCGAGATGGCTACGGGTGAAGGCAAGACGCTCGTCGCTACCCTACCCGTCTTCCTCAATGCCTTGACAGGCAACGGCGTGCATGTCGTCACCGTCAACGACTACCTGGCCAAGCGTGACTCTGAGTGGATGGGACCGCTCTACATGTTCCACGGACTCAGCGTCGACTGCATCGACAAGCACCGCCCCAACTCGCCGGAGCGCCGCAACGCCTATCAGGCCGACATCACCTTCGGAACAAACAATGAGTTCGGCTTCGACTACCTGCGCGACAACATGGCCGTTTCGCCTGCCGACCTCGTGCAGCGCGCACACAACTACGCCATCGTCGACGAGGTTGACTCCGTGCTGATCGACGATGCCCGTACACCTCTTATCATCAGCGGACCTGTGCCCAAGGGCGACGTGCAGATGTTTGAGGAATACCAGCCGCTGGTGGAGAAAATCGTGGGCGTGCAGCGTCAGCTGGCCACCCAATACCTGGCCGAAGCCAAGCAGAAAATCACCGCAGGCATGGAAAACGACGACAAGAAGCTGCTCGAAGAAGGCTTCCTGTCGCTCTTCCGCTCGCACAAGGCCCTGCCGAAGAACAAGCCGCTCATCAAGTACCTCTCGGAAGAGGGCATCAAGGCCGGCATGCTGAAGACAGAGGAAATCTACATGGAGAACAACAACCGCCGTATGCACGAGGCTACAGATCCGCTCTACTTCGTCGTCGACGAGAAGCTGAACTCCTGCGACCTCACCGACAAGGGCACGGCATGGCTGGCCAAGCAGGTGAACGACCCCAAGCTGTTCGTCCTGCCCGACATCACCTCGCAGCTGTCGGCACTGGAAGCCGAGAAGGGCCTGACCGACGAGGAGCGAGTGAACAAGAAAGACGAGCTGATGACCTACTATGCCGTGCAGAGCGAGCGCGTGCACACCCTGCAACAGCTGCTCAAGGCCTACTGCATGTTCAACCGCGACGACGAGTATGTGGTCATCGACGGCGAGGTGAAGATTGTCGACGAGCAGACAGGACGTATCATGGAGGGCCGCCGATGGAGCGACGGACTGCACCAGGCCGTGGAAGCCAAGGAGCATGTCAAGGTGGAAGCCGCCACACAGACCTTCGCCACCATCACCCTGCAGAACTACTTCCGCATGTATCACAAGCTGGCCGGCATGACGGGTACCGCCATCACCGAGGCCGGTGAGTTCTGGGACATCTACAAGCTCGACGTGGTGGAGATTCCCACCAACCGTCCCGTCATACGCAACGATATGGACGACCGCGTGTACAAGACGCAGCGCGAGAAATACCGCGCCGTCATCGCCGAGGTGGTGAAGATGCGCAACGCCGGACGGCCTACGCTGATTGGTACGACATCGGTGGAGATTTCCGAGCTGCTCAGCCGCATGCTCTCCATGTACGTCGACCCCGTGACAGGCCAGCGCGAAGGCATTCCCCATCAGGTGCTCAACGCCAAGCTGCACCAGAAGGAGGCCGACATCGTGGCACTGGCCGGCCAGCAGGACGCACAAGGCCGCGGTGCCGTGACCATCGCCACCAACATGGCAGGACGTGGTACCGATATCAAGCTGTCGCCCGAGGTGAAGGCCGCAGGCGGCTTGGCCATCATCGGCACCGAGCGCCATGAGAGCCGCCGTGTGGACCGCCAGCTGCGTGGACGTGCCGGACGCCAGGGAGACCCGGGCTCGTCGGTGTTCTTCGTCTCACTGGAAGACAAGCTCATGCGTCTGTTCGCCTCAGAGCGCATCGCACGTGTCATGGACCGTCTCGGATTCAAGGAGGGCGACATGATTGAGAGCACAATGATCAGCAACAGCATCGAGCGCGCACAGAAGAAGGTGGAGGAGAACCACTTCGGCATACGTAAGCGCCTGCTGGAATACGACGACGTGATGAACAAGCAGCGTACCGTCATCTACGAGAAGCGCCGCCACGCCCTGATGGGTGAGCGCATAGGCATGGACATCGCCAACACCATTTGGGACCGCGTCAGCACCATCATAGAGCGCAGCGACTACATCGGCTGCAAGGAGGAGTTCATCCGCCTCTTCGGCATGGAGGCTCCCTTCACCGAGGAGCAGTTCCTCGACCAGCGCCATCGCGACGAAATGGCCGAGAACGCCTTCCAGGCAGTGCTGTCACACTTCAACCACCGCATGGACCGCATCTGCGAGGTGGCATGGCCCATCATCAAGCAGGTCTACGAGAACCAGGGACAGATGTATGAGCGCATCCTCGTGCCCATCACTGACGGACGACGCACCTACAACATTGCCTGCAACCTGAAGGAGGCCTACGAAAGCGAGTGCAAGACGGTGGTGAAGGAGTTTGAGAAGCAGATGCTGCTGCACATCATCGACGAGGCATGGAAGGAGAACCTGCGCGAGCTGGACGAGCTGAAGCACTCGGTGCAGAACGCCAGCTACGAGCAGAAAGACCCGCTCCTCATCTTCAAGCTCGAGAGCGCCAAGCTCTTCGACAGCATGGTCAACGACATGTTCAACCGCCAGGTCACCATCCTCACCCGTGCCCAGATTCCTGAGATGCAGCAGAACCAGGAAGTGCAGGAGGCCGCTCCCGAGCAGCACACCGACCGCCAGCAGTACACTGAGAACAAGCAGTCGTCCGAGCAAGAGCAGCTCGTGGACCAGCGCCAGCGTGCCGCCGCACAGCAAGACACACGCGCACAGCAGCCCCGCAACCCCATCATCAAGGACAAGCTGCCCGGACGCAACGATCCCTGCCCCTGCGGCAGCGGCAAGAAATTCAAGAACTGCCACGGACGGGGCATCGTCTGATTTTGCCCTAAACTACCCAATGAATCGAGTAAAAGAGGTGAACACTCATCAGCAGTGTTCACCTCTTTATTTTAGTTATTCAACTTTCGCAAGTTTTTGGAGTTAAAGGAGAATGGAGTAAATTTTATGATTCTGCAAAATAATCCAGCTTAAAAGTTTGGCCGTTCCAACTTTTCTTCGTATCTTTGCAGCGTCAGAATGAATTTTCTGAGTGCTCGTCTTATACGGGCGGGAGGCTTCGGCCATCCCGGATTCCGCTTAGTCGGGGAGTAAGCCCTTATCGAAACTACTCCATTTTAAAAAGCTGCCACAGGCAGCTTTTATCTTTCATAACGTTTTCTGAAAAGTCTGTCATATTGTGGGCTGTTCACAAAAATACGGTCGATGATTATGCTTTTATTACCTTTGAATATCATAACTTCTACAGCACTGGGAGCTATTTGAAAGTATTTCTTTATCTCACTCGCTAATAATCGTCCCTCATAATTGCATTTCATATTTAGCAGCACCCTGTTGGTCTGACCAATTGATTCTTTTAGCCTATTGCCTACCGATGAACTGCCACTGATTGTTTTCAGGTCGTATAGTTTGTAGATGCCCTTTTGTTCAAATATAAAGTCTGCAGAACGGGTTCCTTTGGGATTTGGGAGGATATAAACCCGATACCCGTGGCTGACTGCTTTGCGTGCTGCATTGAGCAAGTTGCTGTAGTCACCACACTTTTCCTGTTTTCCGCAGGATTTTGTCATAAAAAAATCATTTTACTGTAAATAAGACAGTTATGTCCAGATAGTGGGTCGTTTTGGGTCACCTC
>JAEEGG010012032.1_pt1 | contig 18747 bp, 19 predicted proteins | sample 9134161 | NCBI WGS metagenome assembly JAEEGG01 (sample SAMN16246543, study PRJNA631951) | gut metagenome | biome: gut microbiome; feature: rumen; material: CR-attached | host: Bos | place: Iran: Karaj | collected 2018-10 | reverse complement strand
GGAGACCTCGTTCCTGACCTTCCTCAGGCGGTTGTTCTCCCCGGTGAGGCTCCTCCACTCACCGTCCGCGTCCAGGAACCTGTCCAGTATGGCGGTGTCCTTGTTCCTGTTCTGAAGCATCGTCCTGATCATCTCAGGGTTCGACCTTATCACGTTGATGTCGAGCATTTGATCACTGTCGGAATTTCTTCTGCGAAAGCGAGGTCCAGGTCCTCTTGTCGGTCAGCACGAGCACGCCTCCGCGCACGTCCACGACCACGGACCCCGTCGCCTCTGCTATGGCCTCGGCCACGGTCTTCGCCCCGTCCTCGGAATTGGACAGGACCTTGACCTTGATCACCCTGTTCTTCTTGAGCTGGGTCGAGATCTCCTCGAACACCCCCTGGTCCAGCCCGTCCTTTCCCACGTGGACGGTGGGGCTGAGGTCCACGGCCCTCCTCATGAGTTCCTTTCTCGCGTCCTTCTCAGTCATTTTCTCTGCTCCTTGAGGTACGGCGTGCGACGGATCTCGCCGCACATCCCGCAGGTCGTGACCACCTTGTGTCCCGACAGCCTGACGGTGCAGTTCACGCCAGGCATCATGGGCGCCAGACAGCGTTTGCAGTAGCGCCTGTCCTTAGGCATCTTGACGCGGGTCTTCATGCCGATGCGCCTCGCGAGGTCCACGTATCTGCGGGCCCTGTCGGGACGGTCTGAGCGTATCGCCTCCTCGGACAGGTCTAGAAGACGCGATATGCGGGCGGACCCGATATCCTGCACGGTCCTTTGAGAGAGGTGCCTCCTCGACATGTGTCGTGCCGGCCCACGGTACCCATCTATAAAAGGGGTTCGATGTGCTCATTCTATGTTCGGGAGGGCCGACGGCATCGACAGGAGCAGGTCCCTGATGTCCTTCTCTTCGCCGGAGAACTCTGATTCGGCCTCCACGTACGTCTTCCAAAGGAACACGAAATAGTCATGGAATGCCATGACGCAGGAGTCCCAGGAGTCCTTCGTCACCCTGATCCCCAGGGGGTCGTACCTGAGCGTCCATGTGTTCCTGGAAGCGTCGTGGTACGGGACCGCGGCCACGGCGTTGAGGAGGGGTATGTCCCTGTCGGAGGAGATCATCCTCAGGAATTTCACGATGCTGAGCTCCTCGATCCAGTCGATTCCGTCGATCCCGGTGATCATGTCGTCGGAGTTGCGCCTGATGCTTCCGCGGATCAGCACGACCTTGTCCCCCGAGAGCCTGCGGGCGGTGTCCGTGGGCACGGCCTTGGACAGGGTTACCGGCACGGCCGTCATGGAGTTCCTGAAGAGCCAGCGGTTCTTCTTCGGGTCCTGGAAGAGGGAGCCTATCGCGAATCCCCTGAAGTTGTTCCCCTTCTTGACGTACTCCTGCAGCTTGTCGCGCTTGAGCTTCCTGAACTCCTCCATCTCGCCCTGCCCGTCCTTCCCGTATTTGAGGACGTGCCCGGCCAGATGGTCGTTCAGGGCTATGAGGTCGCGGGCCACGTTTCCGCGCTCGAAGGGATCGGTGAACTCGGTGTCCATCCAGGCGCCGGTGCCTCCCTGCCCGAAGAAGCTCAGCGTCTTGCAGAGCTTCGCCATGGCGTCGTCGATCAGCACGTCGGCGTGGTCGGCTGGCCTGGTTCCGATCCCGCCGGACGACTGGCCCCCGGTCTTGAGTATGAATTTGTCGAGGATGGAGTCGGGAATCCCGTTCTGCAGCCTGAGGTCGGTGCGGATCATGTCCCTTCCGATATCTGTCAGAAGGTTCTGTATGTCGACGATGGTCTGACCGGCAACGGCTATCGCTATTCCCTCGCTCTCGTCTTCCGCTACTACCTTGAAGTTGAACGGCTGCATCGTTGGGCGTATGCGTTCATCAGATAATAACGATTGGGAATGGTTCCCCTTTTCTACCAGTTATTATTATCGTATATGGGGCAGAATCCCGTGAAAGACGAAACCCTTATATCGGGGATGGTAATCAGACCCCAGTATAGCCGGGGTAGCAGTCCTGTCTTGACCGTTGCCCTAGACGCATTCCGATCAAGGTGGTATAAATGGTTAGAAAGCCCGCTTCCATGTACAGGCAGATCAAAGGACAGGCGTACACCCGCCGCGAATATATGGGTGGAGTCCCTGCGAGCAGGGTAAGCCAGTATGAGATGGGGAACCTCAAGGCCGACTTCCCCGTCGTTCTCACCCTCAGGGTCGAGAACCGCGTCCAGGTCAGGCACATCTCCATCGAGGCCGGCCGTATCGCGGCCAACAAGGTCCTCAACGGACAGATCGGGACGGCCAACTATCACATGACCGTCAGGGCGTTCCCCCATGTGGTCCTCAGGGAGAACAAGCTCGCCACCGGCGCAGGAGCGGACCGTGTGTCCAGCGGAATGCGTCAGGGGTTCGGCAAGACTGTAGGGACTGCGGCTAGGCTCGAGCGCAACCAGGCGATCCTGACCGTTCGCGTTCCCGCCGAGAAGGCCGTCATAGCCAAGGACGCCCTCTGGAGGGCTTCCATGAAGTTCCCTTCCCCCTGCTACATCGACGTGGAGAAGGGCGCCGAGCTCATAAGGTAAATGTTCGATTTCGAACTGGACCGCGCAGCAGCGTGGATAAGCGACGGGGGGTTTTCCTCCGTCGCGCTTCAATTTCCCGAAGGCCTCAAGGTAAGGGCCGAAGAGGTCGCCGGCATTCTCTCCGACAGGACCGGCGCCGAGATGATAATCGTCGGATACCAATGTTACGGGGCATGCGATCTTTTCGACTACAAGGGCGTCGCCGACGCCTTGATCCACTACGGCCATTCTCCGATACCGTGCCTCGGCTCCGATCCCAACGTCCTCTACGTGGAGTCCCGCTCGGATGCGAGGATCGGCCCGGAGGTGATGGAATCGTTGAAGGCGCTTCCGGAGAGGGTCGGAATCCTGGCCGCGGTGCAGTACATCGGTCTGATCCCGGAGGCAAAAGCCATGCTGGAGGCGTCCGGCAGGAAGGTCCTCGTGGGGACCGGGGACGGCCGCATCTGCCATCCCGGGCAGGTCCTCGGATGCAACTGCACGGCCGCGGAGTCCGTGTCCTCGGACGTGGACGCCTTCCTTTTCATCGGGGAGGGCGACTTCCATCCTCTGGCCGCCGTCCTGGGGGCGGGGAGGGACGTCCTGGTCCTGAATCCCGTGAGCGGGGAGGTCCGGGACATGTCGCCGTTGAGGGACAGGATCCTCAGGAGAAGGTTCATGGCCATACAGTCGGCCAGGTCCGCCAGGAGCTTCCTGGTGATCGTCTGCACTAAGGCCGGCCAGAGGCGTGACGCGGAGGCCGACCGCATCGTCCGTCTGCTTCGCGCCGACGGGAGGAAGGCGTTCAAGGTCCTGATGGAGGAGGTCACGCCCGCCGCCCTCATGGCGTACAGGGCGGACGCCTACGTGAACACCGGATGTCCCCGCATCGCCATGGACGACTCCGCCACGTATTCCAAGCCCATGCTCACCGTGACGGAGGCGGAGATCCTCCTGGGGCAGAGGGATTGGGACGGATACGAGTTCGACCAGATAAGGTCGTGAACGGCAAATTGGCTTGTTTTTATATCTGAAACTGCATGGGCGGGACATGTTCACTACGGAGACCCTGCTCTCCTCGAACCTGCCGGACGTAGTCGTCGGCATAGGCCGCGGTACAGACAGCGGCAACGTCGAGAGGAGCGTCCTCGCAACGCGCGGGCACGACGTAAGGATATACGACGACCCGGAGGAGCTGGCGGGGGATCTCGCCTCAGGCGCCATAGACGCGGCGATTCGCGGGGACATGTCCTCGTCGGTCCTTCTTCCCATAGTCAAGAAGAAGCTCGGGCTCAAGGCTCTGGAGAGGGTGGTGTTCATGGAGCCGCCCAGCCAGAAGATGTTCATCCTCGCGCCGGTCGGAATCGACGAGGGGTGGTCCAACGACCAGAGGTTCAAGCTCGCCGTCGGATCCGCGAAGCTCGCCAAGAGGGTGGGGATGGGCTCCAAGATCGCCGTGATGTCCGGAGGCAGATGCGAGGACGTCGGCAGATGCAAGGTCGTGGACAAGTCGATCGAGAGCGCCAGGACGATAGCCAAGAGGCTTTGCGAGGCCGGATACGAGGCCTATCATTCTCAGATTTTGATAGAGGACGCCGTGAGGGACGCGGACATAATAATCGCCCCGGAGGGGATCACCGGGAACATAATCTTCAGGTCCCTGCACTTCATCGGCGGGGTCCATGCGCTGGGAGCGCCCGTGGTGAACTCCGGCAAGGTCTTCATAGACACGTCCCGCGTGAAGGTCGACTACAGGGACTCCATCGCGTTGGCGATGAGGCTCACGGAGGAATGATCATGATACTAGAGATAGACGGGGGATATTCCGGAATAAAGTTCTCCGCATGCCATTTCATACCCAGGCACGAGAAGTGCTCCAGGCTGCACGGGCATTCCTACATAGTCCGTCTCCGCCTGGACGGCGACATCGGCGAGGACGGGATGATAATGGATTTCGTCATACTGAAGAGGAAGCTCAGGGAGATGATCGAGGAGTTCGACCACAGGACCCTGATCCCGTCCAAGTCCAAGGAGGTCTCGGTCTCGGTGACTGATTCGTCCGTGGAGGTCGTATCAGGATGCAAGAGGTACGTCTTCCCCAGGGAGGACGTCGCCCTCCTGGACGTTCCCACGACCACCGCGGAGGAGATGTGCAGGATGATGACCCTCCGCATGGCGTCCGAGATCGACTTCCCGCCCAACGTCAGGTCCGTGTCGGTCGGCCTCGACGAGGAGAGGGGCCAGACCGCATGGTACACGGAGGCCCTCCGATGAAGGCGGTGGTCCTCCTTTCCGGAGGGCTGGACTCCACCACCACTTTGGCCCAGGCGCTCGCGGACGGGTGCGAGGTCGTCGCCTTGAGCTTCAGGTACGGCCAGAGGCACACGAAGGAGCTGTCCTCTGCCGAGAACGTCTGCAGGCATTACGGGGTCCGCCACATCATCGTCGATCTGGACCTCAGCTCCTTCCGTTCGGCGCTCACCCGCCCCGACATAGACGTTCCCATGGACCGCGAGGGGAAGCTGGACGAGAGCATCCCGATCACCTACGTCCCTGCCAGGAACATAATCTTCCTCAGCGTGGCCGCGGGGCTCTGCGAGTCCGTGGACGCCGACAGGATATACATAGGCGCAAACGCCGTGGATTACTCCGGGTACCCGGATTGCCGTCCCGAGTTCTTCGACGCGTACGAGAGGATGATCGCCGTGGGCACCAAGGCCGGGGTCGAGGGCCGTCCGATCAAGGTGATGACTCCGATAATGCATGATTCCAAGGCCGACATAGTGCGCCGCGGCAAGGCGTTGGGAGCGCCCTTGCATCTCACGTGGTCCTGCTACAACGGCGGGGAGAAGGCGTGCGGCCACTGCGACTCGTGCAGGCTGAGGCTCAAGGGCTTCGAAGAGGCCGGATACAAGGACGAGATAGAGTATGAGGATCTGCGAGCTGTTCCTTTCCATACAGGGCGAAGGCCTCATGATGGGGGTCCCGACGTTCTTCATAAGGTCCGTCGGATGCAACCTGTCCTGTTCCTGGTGCGACACCGGGTATTCCATGTCCGGCGGGGAGGAGATGTCTGTGGAGGAGATCATGCGCCGGGTCGGCGACTGCGCCCACGTGTGCGTCACCGGAGGCGAGCCCATGCTCCAGCCAGACATAACGGATCTGCTCGATGCGCTCGTCCGTGCGGGCAAGCACACGGTGCTGGAGACCAACGGGGCGACCGATCTGTCCAAGGTTCCCGACGACCGCCTGGTCATGATAAGCATGGACATCAAGTGCCCTTCGTCGGGTATGACCGACAGGATGCTGCTTTCCAATCTCGCGTATCTTTCCGGCAAGGACCAGCTGAAGTTCGTCATCGCCGACGACCGCGACTTCGACTTCGCGGTCGGATTCCTGAGGGACAATGAAGTGAAGGCCAATGTCGTCTTCACCCCGGTCGGAGGCGTGGACAGGCTGGAGTGGCTCGTTTCGCGCGTCCTGGAGTCCAAGGCCGACGTACGCGTCCTGCCTCAGCTCCACAAGGTGATATGGGGCGACCGCAGAGCGGTGCGACCCCGTTCAAGCGTTCGTCTCGAAGGACCTTCTGCGTTCGAGCCTTCTCATGAAGTCCTTGACGCAGTCCTCCACGGTGCCGTCCTCGTCAGGCGACACCCGGATTCCCGCCTTCTCAAGGATTTCGGCCCCGTGCATCCCGATCCCTCCGGTGAGGACCGCCTCGACGTTCCCGAGGGAGACTATGGCTTCAGCCACAGCCACTCCCGCGCCGGAAAGCGAATCCTTGAACTCGTTCACTATGACGCGGTAGTCCAGGGTGTCCGAGTCGACCAGCAGGAAGAAGGGGGCGTGGCCGAAGTCGTCGGCCACATAGGAGTCCAGGGACTCCCCTTCGGATACCGCCAGGATCATCATCGGTGATCGACCGTCTTGATGATCTTCTCGGCGATGTCCTTGAACGCCTTGGCGGACGCCGAGTCGGGGCGGTCGAGCACTATCGGGACCCCCCTGTCCCCGCAGTCCACGACTCCGGGCTCTATGGGGACGCGTCCGAGGAACTGGACGTTCATCTCCTTGGCGGTGGCCTCTCCGCCTCCGCTCTTGAATATGTCGGTGATCTCGCCGCAGTGGGGGCATACGAAGCCGCTCATGTTCTCGATGATTCCGATGATGGGGATGTGGGCCTCCGCTCCGAACACCAGGGACTTCCTGCTGTCCAGGAGGGCCACGTCCTGAGGCGTGGTGACGATGACCATCCCGTCGGCCTTGGGGATGAGCTGCACGATGGAGAGGGCCTCGTCCCCGGTTCCCGGAGGCATGTCGATCACCAGGTAGTCCAGCTCGCCCCAGTTCACGTCCTCTATGAACTGCTTGATGGCGCTCATCTTCACGGGTCCGCGCCACATTACAGGGGTGTCCTTGCTCTGGAGGAGGAACGCCATGGACATGAGCTTCAGGGAAGGGGGGACGTCCACGGGGATCAGCTTCTCGTTCTCCACCATGAGGCCCTGGTCCTCGACTCCGAACATCTTGGGGATGTTGGGCCCGGTGATGTCTATGTCCATCACGCCGGTCTTGTATCCCTTCATGGAGAGCGAGAGCGCGAGGTTCGAGGATACGGTGCTCTTCCCGACGCCTCCTTTTCCGCTCATGACGATGACGACGTGCTTGATGCCCTTCAGCGTGTCCTGGATCTTGGTCTCTTCCTGGATGCTCTCTTCGGTGAGTAACGGTGACATTTGCGAATCCTCTGCCCTCGGTATCCTCCATCGCACTTTTAATGTTGTCATATGGCCCTTCTGCAACAGGGCTTTCGACGGTCCGTTCCGAATGCAGGCTGCGGCGTGCTCATCTGGCCGACATAATGTTTAATTCGGCTGGCTCCCATCCAGGACCGATGGCTGACACTGTAAAGGACTACATGGTTCCGAGGGAGAAGGTCCGTTTCGTGACTCCGGATATGACTGTGGAGGACGTCAGGCAGGCGCTGATGAACTCCAGCTTCCACGGGTTCCCGATAGTCGAGAACGACTATCTCCTGGGATTCGTCACGGCCAAGGACCTCCTGCGGTGCATCGACAGGCCCAACGAGAGGATCAGGAACGTGATCAGGTCCGGGTCGTTCTGCGCCACGCCCTCGATGTCGATCAGCGACGCCACCCGCATCCTCTTCCGCTACGGGATCAGGAACCTCCCGGTGGTCGACGAGAACACGAAGAAGGTCGTCGGCATCATCTCCAACATAGACGTCGTCAGGTCCCACATCGAGAAGACCCGCCAGAGCAAGGTGGAGTCCGTCAAGGCCTTCCTGGAGAAGTACAACGACGTGAAGATAAGGGTCATGCCGGGGATAGTCAAGGTCCCGATTGAGGAGGTGATACCCACTCAGAAGGAGGTCTACCTCGACGAGCTCGCCGGGAGGCAGTACGAGCTGAAGAGGGGCCTAAACGAGCCTCTGATCATGATAAAGAGGCGCAACGGGTACCTTCTCGTGGACGGCCACCACCGCGTCATGGCGGCCAAGGAGCTGGGCTACAAGGAGCTCAGGGCGACGGTACTGGTCCCGAACGACCTTGACGTGAAGCTGGGCCTGGAGAAGACCGCCGAGCGCTGGGGCCTGAAGTCGCTGGACGACGTGGTCATAAAGAACGATGCGAAGCACCCGTTCATGGAGGCCGCCACGATGCTCCTGCCCAGCGAGCAGGCGGACGGGATAAACCAGAGGCTGATGAAGAGCGAGAACAGCCGAAGGCCCTTCGGCGCTTATCTCCGAGGCTGCATCGGCCGTCGACGTCCTCTCCAATTCAGGCGCATCGAATCCGGCAACAATTCTCGGCCATCGTCGGTGAAATGGAAAAAAAAGAGGGGTCTCCCCCTCGATGTTTGCTCAGAGCCTGTTCCTGAGGTTCCTAAGGTCCCTGAGGATGATCTTCTGCTCGGCGGAGGCGATTATCCTCTTGGTCTTGATGAACGTGTCAGGGTTCAGGGAGATGCAGTCGATCCCCTGCTCCACCAGGAACTCGGTGAATTCGGGGTATACCGAGGGGCCCTGGCCGCAGATGCTCACGAACTTGCCGTTCTCGTGGGCGACCTTGATGAGGTGCGCGATGGCCCTCTTGACCCCCTCGTTCCTCTCGTCGAAGTATCCCATGCGGCCGAGGATGTCCGAGTCCCTGTCGCAGCCCATGGTGAGCTGGGTCAGGTCGTTGGAGCCTATGGAGAACGCGTCGCAGTACTTGCAGAACTCGTCCGCCATGAAGATGTTGACCGGGACCTCCGCCATGAAGTAGAGCTTGAAGTCCTTGCCCCTCCTGAGTCCGACGGACCTCATCATGTCGGTGATGTCCTCGACCTCCTCGATGGTCCTGACGAACGGCAGCATCATGTTCAGGTTCTTGAACCCGAGCTCGTCCCTGACCTTCTTGATGGCCTTCAGCTCGCACATGAACGCCTCGCGGTAGCTCTCGGAGACGTACCTGGAGCATCCCCTCCATCCGATCATGGGGTTGTCCTCGGCGGGCTCGTAGTCGGCTCCGCCCTTCATGTCGTGGTACTCGTTGGTCTTGAAGTCCGAGGTCCTGAGGGTGATGGGCCTGGGGTAGAACGCCTTGGCGACGGTGGAGATCCCGTCCACGAGCTTGTCGATGAGCTCCTGGGTCCTCCCGTCCTCGATGACGGCGCAGGGGTGCTCCCCGATGTAGTTGGTGAAGAGGAACTCGATCCTCATGAGCCCCACTCCGTCGCAGGGGAGCGCGGCTATCTCCTCGGCCTTCGACGGCATGGACATGTTGACCATGACCTTGGTCCCGGTGACGGGGACGTACTCGCCGACGGGCGCGGCCGCGACCGGCTGGGACTCGCTCTTCTTCTTGATTATTCCCTTGTAGACGGTCCCGGTGGTGCCGTCCACGGTGACCTCCATCCCGTCCTTGAGAATCTCGGTCGCATTCCCGGTGCCGACGACGCAGGGGGTTCCGAGCTCCCTGGAGATGATCGCGGCGTGGCAGGTCATCCCGCCCTCGTCGGTGACGATTCCGGCGGCCCTGCTCATGGCGGGGACCATGTCGGGCATGGTCATCTCGGTGACGAGGATGTCCCCGTCCTTTATGACGTCCAGGCTCATGCCGACGTTGTAGATGACGACCTTCCCCATGGCCAGTCCGGGGCTCGCCCCCAGGCCGGAGGTGATGACGTCAGCGCTGGAGCCGACGGATTCCACGGACTCGTTGGTGGCCGAGTTCCCGGTGACGGTGATCGGCCTGGCCTGGACGATGTAGACCTTGTCGTCCTCTATGCACCACTCCATGTCCATGGGCTTGTCGTAGTGGATCTCGATCTGGCGACCGATCCCGGCGATCTCCTGGATGCGGGCGTCGGGTATCTTCTGGGAATCCACCTTGGACTTGGCGATGTTCTGCTTCTTGACCCCTCCCTTGGGGCCGCGGACGTACTTCCAGCTCTGGGAGGACACGATCTTCTTCATCACGCTGATCTTCTGCTTGTCGACGACGTAGGTGTCGGGAGTGACCTCCCCTCCAACAATCGCCTCTCCGAGGCCGTATCCGGCCTCGACGATGATCTCGTCCGCCCCGTTGTTGGGGTTCTTGGTGAACATGATTCCGGAGAACTCGGAGTTGACCATCCTCTGGACGACGACTGCGAGCTTCACCTCGCTGTGGGCGTATCCCTGCTTCTCGCGGTAGGCGATGGCCCTGGCGGTGAAGAGGGAGGACCAGCACTTCCTGATCTTGTCGAAGAGGTCGGCTTCGTCCTTGACGTTAAGGTACGTCTCCTGCTGGCCGGCGAAGCTGGCGTCGGGGAGGTCCTCGGCGGTGGCGCTGGACCTGACGGCGACGAACCCCTTCTTCCCGGAGGGGAACAGCATCTTGTACTTGGAGACGACCTCGTCCTTCAGGTCCTTGGGGATCTCGTACTCTTCGAAAAGCCCCCTTATCTTCTCGGAGGCCTTGGCTAGGCTATCGTCGGAGTCGCGGTCGATGGCGTCGAGCTCCTTGTTGATGGCGTCGAAGATCTTGCTGGAATCGATAAAGTAGTCGTAGGCGACAGTGGTCAGGACGAACGCTTCTGGGACAGGGAACCCGGCGTTCGTGAGCTCGCCGAGGTTAGCTCCTTTTCCTCCCACGAAAGGCACATCTTCAACATGTAACTCGTTAACGTCAACGATTTTCTTATCCATTGGGAAACCCCGCAGCTTGGAAGACGTTTTGTCTGAGGGAACGTTCCGCCGTCCCTGCCCTGGCTAATCGGTTCACCGTTTATATTAGTTGAGCCTGTTTCGAAAGCGAGGGTCCGGGCCCTGGCGTTGGCCGGTGAGGGGGCGGACATATGATTGTTACGAAATACCTTAAACTTTATTCGAAAATCGTATTATTAGAAACTTTTAGACTCTAATTCCGTCGCTGATTTCAACGCATATAGAAGATTTTCCAATCTCATACGCAAAGAGTTTAAAACTTATCCTCTATATCCGGTCGACAAGAGTGGTATCCATGGACATAGAGATATGTTGGCATGGCAGGGGAGGGCAGGGGCTCGTCACAGCTAACGAGATCCTGGCCGAGACCGCCATCGCGGCCGGAAAGTACGTCAAGGCGTTCCCGGAGTTCGGACCCGAGAGGATGGGAGCCCCCATCAGGGGCTTCACGAGGATCTCCGAGAAGCCCATCAGGATTCACAGCCAGGTCTACGAGCCCGACATCGTGGTCATAATGGACGGGACCCTGGTGGGGAAGGTCGACGTCACGAGGGGCATAAAGAAGGACTCCGTCATCCTCGCCAACTACGCCGGCTCTCCCAAGGAGCTTCAGAACGCGCTGGGAGCGGACGCGGAATGCCACACCCTCGACGCCATCAAGATCTCGATCGAGGAGATCGGCAAGCCGATGGTCAACACCGTCATGCTCGGCGCGCTGGCCAAGGTCCGCCCGCTGGTCCCCTACGACATGCTCGAAGACCAGATAACCACCAAGTTCACCGGGAAGCTCTCGGACAAGGTGATAGTCAAGAACCTCTCCGCTTTGAAGAGAGGGTTCGCGGAGGTGCAGTGACATGGTTATGGCAAATCCCAACGACCTGGTGGTCGGCGGACGCATCATAAACCCCGGCTCTTCGGAGCAGTTCAACACCGGGGACTGGAGGAGCTTCGTCCCCGTCGTGGACCAGGACAAGTGCATCGACTGCATGACCTGCTGGATATACTGCCCCGACAACAGCATCGTGTTCAGGGACAACAAGATGTCCGGAATCAAGCTCACCCACTGCAAGGGGTGCGGAATCTGTTCCAAGGTCTGCCCCAAGAAGGCGATCACGATGAAGGAGGAGTAAGATGGCAATGGACATCGCAATCAACGGCGACAACGCTGTCGCCCTCGCTTGGAAGCAGATCGACCCCGACGTGTGCGCGGCCTACCCGATCACCCCCCAGACCATCATAGTCGAGAAGTTCGCGGAGTACGTCGCCAACGGCGAGGTCACCACGGAGTTCGTGTGCGTCGAGTCGGAGCATTCCGCCCTGACCCTGTGCACGTCCTCCGAGTCCGCCGGAGCCAGGACGTTCACCGCCACCGCCTCCCAGGGACTCGCCTACATGTGGGAGATGCTTCCGATCACGGCCGCCATGAGGACGCCTCTGATAATGGCCGTCGCCAACAGGGCCGTCAGCGGACCGATCAACATCAACAACGACCACGGGGACGCAATGTCCGCCCGCGACTGCGGATGGCTCATGCTCTTCGCGGAGAACGTCCAGCAGGCCTACGACATCTCCATAATGGCCCCCAGGATCGCCGAGCACCACGACATCCAGCTGCCCTGCATGGTCAACCTGGACGGATTCATCCTCACCCACGCCATCGAGAGGATGACCATGGTGGACACCGCGGACGTCAAGAAGTTCGTCGGGGACTTCAAGCCCCTGTACCCCCTTCTGGACGTCAAGCATCCCGTGTCACACGGAAACATGGACGGGCCCGACTTCTACTACCCGCACAAGTGCCAGTCCGCGATGGCCATGCAGAAGGCCATAGACGTCTGCGAGGAGGTCTTCGCCGACTTCGCCAAGCTGACCGGGCGCGAGTACCACCTGCTCGACGAGTACCGCTGCGACGACGCGGATTTCGTCGCCGTCATCCTCGGTTCCTCGATGGGCACCATGAAGGCCACCGTCGACATCCTCCGCGAGAACGGCATCAAGGCGGGCTGCCTCATGCCGCGCGTCTTCAGGCCCTGGCCCGAGGCCGCCATCGCCAAGGCCCTCGCCGGAAAGAAGGCCGTAGCGGTCTTCGACAAGCACCTGAGCATCGGAGCCTACGGACCCATGTTCCCCGAGATCGTGGCGGCCTGCTCCGAGCTGGATAAGCTTCCGAAGATGTACAACGTCATCTACGGTCTCGGAGGAGCCGACGCCACCGTGGCCGGTTTCAAGAAGATGATGGAGGAGGTGGCCGCAGGCGGCGCCTCCAAGATCACTTACCTGGGGGTGAAGATGTGACTTCCCTTTCTCTCAAGGACCTGACCAAGATGCCCGTGAGGCTCGCCAGCGGGCACAGGCTCTGCGCCGGATGCGCCGAGTCGATAATCGCCAAGCAGATACTCATGGGCACGGAGGACCACGTCATAGTGTCCGGATCCACCGGATGCTTCGAGGTGTCCACCACGATCTTCCCGTACACCTCCTGGAACACTCCGTACATCCACACCGCCTTCGGAAACGGGGCGGCCACCTGCGCCGGGGTCGAGACGGCCTACGCCGCGCTGAAGAGGAAGGGCAAGATCAGCGACACCATCAAGTTCGTCAACTTCGCCGGAGACGGAGCGACCTACGACATAGGCCTCCAGGCCCTGTCCGGAGCGATGGAGAGGGGGCACAAGATGATGTACGTCTGCCTCAACAACGAGGCGTACATGAACACCGGCATCCAGAGGTCCTCGGCCACCGGGATGGGGGCTTCGACCACCACCTCGTGGGCGGGCTCCATGGCCTCCGGAAAGAAGGAGTTCCCCAAGGACCTGACCGCCATCATGGTCGCCCACAACATCCCCTATGTCGCGCAGGTGTCCCCGCACAACTGGAGGGACACCGTCACCAAGGCCTCCAAGGGATTCGCCGCGGACGGCCCGAGCTTCATCAACGCCGTGTCCCCCTGCCCCAGGGGCTGGAGGTTCGCGTCCGAGGACACCATCTCCATGGCCAGGCTGGCCGTGGAGACCTGCATCTGGCCTCTGTACGAGGTCGTGGACGGGCAGTACAACCTCACCGCCGAGTCCGCCAGGATCGCCGACGGCAAGGCCGAGAAGAAGCCCGTCCTCGAGTGGATAAAGGCCCAGGGCAGGTTCAAGCACCTTCTGCAGGACAGGTGGGAGCCCGTCGTCGAGTCGATCCAGGACGAGGTCGACAAGAGATGGGACAAGCTCATCAGGCTCTCCAAGTTCTGAAACCATAAGCGGACGGGGCAGGTCCCCTCCGCATTTTTTATTATTTTTTTTTTTAGATAATCCGTTTGATCGGAACCGACGGCCTCTCGGCCACATGATGGTGGAGAAGAAGCGGTAGACAGCGTGCCTGAGTTCCCGTACGCTTGCGCAGTACAGTACAGACAGGTACGCGGGCGGACTTTACTGCCGGGTTCGGGATGGGACCGGGTGTTTCCCCGCCGCTATGGCCGTCTTACCGAAACTGCGCAAGCATGGATAATATTTATTTTTTTCGCTAAATCGGCTGTCCGTTCACTTGGATTCAGGTTTTTTGCCGTCCGCCATGTGATAACCTTTTTATCCACATCGGGATAGGCGTATGCGATGACTGATTCTGGTTACGATAAGGGTTCCGATGACGGAAGGAGATACAGGGACAGGTCAGACAAGCGTCCCTACGGGAGGGGCCCATCGGCCGGAAGGCAGGGTGGTTCTGATCGCAGGGGAGGCCGCTTCAACGACAGGCCTCGCGGGAACGACCGCAGGTTCGGATCCGGGGACAGGCCCAGGCGTGACTTCGGAGACCGTCCCAAGAGGGACTTCGGAGACCGCCCCAAGCGTGATTTTGGGGATCGTCCCAAACGTGACTTCGGCGACCGCCCCAAGAAGGATTTCGAGGAGCGTCCGTCCTACACATCCAAAGCGAAGATGGAGCGCAACGCTGCTCGCAAGGGCGGATTCGAAGGCGAGAAGAAATGGAAGGAGTCCGGAACTCCGTCTGAATGGGTCTCAAAGAAGGACATATACGAGGGCACGTACGTCGATCCCGGGTACGAGGCCAGCGGCAGGCCTCGCTGGGGAAGCGAAGGCTCATCCGACGAGCACCCCAGGAGGGCTGGCGACAGGCCGTGGCGCGATTACAGTAGCAGGTCCAGCAAGGGGCGTTCCAGGTATGGGGACAGGCCCAGGCGCGACTTCGGCGACCGTCCTAGAAGGGACTACGGGGAGCGCTCGGAGAAGCCGTTTGAGGGTACGGAGGTTTCAACGCCCTCGGATGAAACTGTGCCGCAGGCAGTGGATGCCGTTGATGTCACCGGCGAGGGGAATGTGACTCCTGTCAGTGATGATTTCAGCGATCGTCCCAAGAGAGACTATAGTGATAAGCCTCGCAGGGATTACGGCGACCGTCCCAGAAGGGATTATGGGGACAGGCCCAGGAGAAGCTATGGAGACCGTCCCAAGAGGGACTTCGGAGATCGCCCTAGAAGGGATTATGGGGACAGGCCTCGCAGGGACTTTGGGGACCGCCCTAAGCGTGATTTCGGCGACAGACCGAGACGTGACTTCGGCGACCGTCCCAAGAGGGACTTCGGAGACAGGCCCAGGCGCGACTTCGGAGACAGGCCCAGAAGGGATTATGGGGACAAGCCGAGAGGCGGCTTCGGAAATCGTTCCGGAGGATATGGGGGCCGTCCCAAGAGGGACTATAGTGATAAGCCCCGCAGGGACTACGGCGACCGTCCCAAGCGCAGCGAAGAAAAGACCGAATGATCGAATATCAAACCATTTTGCCCTTCGGGGCTTTTTTTATTTCATTGTAGTAATACTGATATTGAATAGATAATATTTGGTGTTATTAATTTGGTAACACTTATTAACTATCTTTTGCTATCGGCGCTTCGTGAGGAGAATAGCGATCTACGGCAAGGGCGGAATAGGCAAATCCACGACGTCTTCCAATGTCACGGCCGCTCTCAGCGAGATGGGTCTGAAGGTCATGCAGATCGGCTGCGATCCCAAATCGGATTCCACCAGGCTTCTGTTGAACGGAAAGGGGCCTAGGACAGTCCTGGACGCTATTCGCGACGGAGGAACCCCTTCGCTGGACGACATAGTGGCCGAAGGCTACCTCGGTTCCCTTTGCGTAGAGTGCGGCGGGCCCAGTCCGGGCACAGGATGCGCAGGGAGGGGGATCATCGCGGCCTTCGAGATTCTGGAAAGGCTCGGAGCCGTCGACCGCTACTCGCCTGACGTGATCATCTACGATGTTCTTGGCGACGTAGTGTGCGGCGGCTTCGCCATGCCCATACGCAACGGGTATGCGGAGGACGTCTTCGTGGTCACGTCCGGGGAGAGGATGTCTCTCTACGCAGCCGGGAACATCGCCGCCGCGGTCGGGAACCTCACGGGATGCGGCTACGCCAGGTTCGGCGGGCTCATCCAGAACTCCAGGGACGTCAAGGACGAGGACTCCAAGGTCCGCGAGGTCGCGGAGGAGCTGGGGTCCGAGGTCGTCTCTGTCATACCCAGGTCCGTGACGGTCCAGTCATGCGAGGACAGGGGGGTCACCGTCATCCAGAGCGAGCCCCGCTCCGAGCAGGCCGACGTGTATCGTGCGCTGGCCAGGGAGCTTCTCAAAAGGTCCGGGGACGCCGAAGGCGGCCTCAGAAGAAGATGAAATGAAGGTAGGCCAATGGTCAAGAAAGCGATTCTGATAGTGGGGCACGGCTCCAGGTACGGTTACAACAAGGCGATCATGGAGCTCCAGAAGAGCCGTCTGGAGGAGATGGGATTCGAGAACGTGTACATAGGGTTCAACGAGACGTCCTCTCCCAAGATAGCCGATTCCATGCAGGCCATGGCTGCCGACGGGGTGGACGAGGTCGTCGCCATTCCTTTCTTCATAGCATCCGGATTGCATATGACCCGGGACATCCCTCCCAAGCTCGGCCTCAAGGACGGGAAGAAGGAGGACTGCGTCGAGGTCTGCGGCCGCCGCATGAAGGTATCGTTCGAGGAGCCTTTCGGAAGGGACCCCCTCCTGGCGACCCTTCTGAAGGAGAGGATCGACGAGGATATGAAGACCGGCAACGCCGCCGTCATAGTGGTCGGCCATGGCTCCAGGCTTCCTTACAACAAGGAGATAATAACGCTCAATGCCGACCGCCTGAAGGACATGGGCTACGACGCCGTGTTCCCAGCCTTCAACGAGTTCGACGAGCCGGACCTCAAGGGGGTCTTCGACGGGTGCCTGGCCGCGGAATACGACGAGATCCTCGTCCTTCCGCTGTTCATATCCCTGGGGGACCATCTGAAGAACGACATCCCTCCCAAGATCAGGCTCAAGGACGGGGAGCCCGAGGGATTCTGCGAATACGGCGGCAGGAAGGTCAGGGTCGCCTATCTCCCGCCTGTGGGCGAGGACCCCCGCCTCACCGAGCTGTTCGCCGCCAAGGCCAGGAGACACCTGCGAGGCGGTCGGATGGACGCTCTGGTCCTCGACATGACCCATGGCGGCCACCTGGTGGCCGAGCGCCTGAAGGACAGGGGATGGAACGCGACCTGCGTCGACGTCTATCGCCTCTCTACTCCAGAGGCGAGGAGCCGGCTGGCCGACAGGGGGATAGAGGTGTCCTACGAGGCCCCTAGGAAACACTTCGACGCGGTGTTCATGCCGGCCCATTGCCCCGACTCGTTCATCGGCGAAGCCGTCGTGGACAAGAGATACACGTTCAGCGAAGCCGTCAAGATGCTCATAGGGGACGGCCTTCCGTTCAGGATAGAGGTCACCGGCGTCAAGGGCAAGACCAGCACGTGCTATCTCATCGCCCACATCCTGGACGCATGCGGGAGGAAGGTGTTCCTGCACACGTCCCGGGGCCAAGGCCCCTACGTCGGCAGCCACAAGGTCACCGAGCTGAAGAGCATAGCCCCGCCGTACATCATGGAGCTCCCTTCCGAGGGGTACGACGTGGTGATATCCGAGGTCTCCCTGGGCGGCAGCGGCAAGGCTGACATCGCGCTGATAACGAACCTCGTCGAGGACTACGGGATAGCCAAGGACTCCAGGAAGGCCTCCTACGCCAAGGCGCAGATCCTCTCCGACAGGGGGCGTAACGTCGTCAAGGAGGACGAGTACGGGACCTGGCATTCCAAGAGGTCGGATCTTCCCCTCGAGACGTACAGGAACGTGTGCGAGGCCGTGGAGAAGCCCGCTCTCGGGAAGCCTCTGAGGATAAGGTACGAGTACCTCGGGAAGACGGAGGAGGCGGTGCTGGGAGGATCCTTCCTGGCGGTCCAGTACCTTCTTTCCATAGACGCCGCCCTCAAGGTCTGCGAGCTCATGGACATCCCGGCGGACGACGTCAGGAACGCCCTCGGGACCTTCCGCGGGGTTCCCGGCAGGGGCGAGGTCTCCCAGTCCGGAGGAGTCTGGAAGGTGAACGAGAGGAACCCGGGGATCTCCCACCTCTCGATAGACATGACCATGCGCTGCCTGAAGGAGATGGACGCCCTGGACGGATGCCTGGCGGTGGTCGACCCGGTGAGCAGGAGGGTGTGCGACAAGATGCATCCGGAGCTCATCCGCTCGGTGCTGGAGAAGTACGGCGTCGACTACGTCATCACCGACGGGAACGGCGGGGCGGTCGACACGTCAGGCCACAAGGTGGTCGTCACCTTCGTGAAGGAGGCTTGGCAGTGAGGATAATACACCCCCGCCCGAACCCCATCGTCGCCGCCATGTACACCCTCAGGGACATGAACGTCGACGTGATCGTGGTCCACGGCCCGGCCGGATGCTGCTTCATGGCGTCCAGGATGCTGGAGGAGGCCGGCGTGAGGGTGGTCACCAGCGGGATGAGGGAGGACGACCTGATATTCGGAGGGACCGCCCCGTTGGTGGAGACCCTCAAGCTGGTGGAGGAGAGGTTCCATCCGAAGACCGTCGCGGTCGTAGGCACTTGCTCCAGCATGCGTCCCTCGAACT
>JAEEGG010012031.1_pt1 | contig 18748 bp, 19 predicted proteins | sample 9134161 | NCBI WGS metagenome assembly JAEEGG01 (sample SAMN16246543, study PRJNA631951) | gut metagenome | biome: gut microbiome; feature: rumen; material: CR-attached | host: Bos | place: Iran: Karaj | collected 2018-10 | reverse complement strand
ATTGGGTGCAAAATGGGTGCAACTTTGAAATGTGAGAAAAAGAAAAGTCCCGTAAATCGTTGATTTACAGGACTCTTTTTAAGGCGCTTCAGGATGGGCTTGAACCAACGACCCCCTGATTAACAGTTAAAAAATATAATATTTTACGATATTATGTTTAATAGTATTTGGTTGATTCACAGAAAGTTAGTAATTTTGCAGCAGTTTATGATACTCCATGAAATCGGGTAATTCTGAGTATTAATAACCAAAATTTGTTCAGACGAAATGACGGTATACAAAGGGTTTGCTAAGATTTAGGGGTGTCGAGATAACCAAAATTTGTTCAGATTTGATAAATTGAATGATATGGAAGAAAGAAAAAAGAGAGAAAAGATACCCAACCTGGAGTCGCTGACTATAGGTAATTGTACTGTCACACTCACTCTTGACACAAGGTACAGAGACGAAAATGGGAAATACCACGCCTCCATTCGGTTCACTGTGAATGGTAGCCGTTACTTCTTACATTTGGGTTACAAATACTCCGTTGCAGAATTTGATGCCATCAATAAAGCCGATGGTCGAGGACGTGGCGGAAACCAAAGTCAGAACTTCATCGACAGGAACCAATTGGTGGAACTCTATAACCAGTATGTTGATCTCGTTAGAGATATGTATAATAAAGGTACGTTGAAGTCGGTTGATAATATCCGTGCCGTCATAACCGGGCGTATCTCTACTTATGGCAACACAGATGAGAGCACTTCACCTTATGCAAATTCGTTCATCGGTCTCTGGAATGAAGTTATATCACAGAAGAAAGCCAGTACTGCTGAGACTTATCGCAATGCCCGTGACTGTTTCATCAAAAGTGGAGTCTATGATGCGAAAGACGGTTACAACGTTGATGTGGAAAAGATCAAAGCATGGATAGCTTATATGAAGGAAATGAGATACACGCAAACCACCATTGGCTTCTATCTTCGCGCCATTCGTGTGGTATTCAAGGCTTGTATCAGTAATGGTTATATGCGTGAAAAGGACTATCCATTTAGTGCATCAGATCCTACTAAGGTAAAAATACCATCTGGCTCTTCACGTAAGGCTGATTTCTTGAACATTGACCAAATGACCGAGTTATATGAGTTCTTTGTTAATGGCGAGATTCCCAAGGAATATAAGCATCCTGACGAAATGAAACAAAGTCTTGGTATGTTCCTTGCTCAGTATCTCTGTAATGGATGCAATCTATATGATTTGGCTTTGCTACGTTATGATGACTACTACGATATATCTGAGCACAAAGCACTTCGGTTCTTTCGTCATAAAACAAAGGATCACTCAGAATCGGGTTCTGAAGTGATAATCCCCATTATACCGCCGTTGAAGAAGATTTTAGACGAATTGGCTGCCCCCGTAAAGAAAGGAGCATTGGTATTCCCATTCCTTCTTGGAGAAGGTGTTGATCCTGACAGCAAGAATGCCAGGGACAAGATACATCAGGAGAATCACAACGTAGCGGACAGAGTGAAGAAGATTGCTGAAATAATAGACTGGGATATCAAGCCATCTTCTACCTTTGCCCGCCACAGCTTTGCTACGAATCTAAGTCGGTCAAAAGTTCCGATGGATTATATCAGCTTTGCAATGGGCCACTCATTGGGAAACAAGGGACAAATAACTAAGCGGTACATATCACCCTATCCCATAGAAGAGCAGATGCAGTATAACTCTTATCTTCTGGATCTCTCAGAACTGAAAGCCCTGCGTCAGAAGGACATGACCAAAGAAGAATTGGTCAAAATGGTAAAGGAAACTATGACAAAAGAAGAGTTGTTGAGTCTGCTTTTGGGTAAGTGACTTTTAACCGCATATAAATATAATAATGTGTATTTTTAGAACAAGAATTGAAAATCTTGGGAATTTTCCATTGAAAATCTTGGGAATTTTGTATCTTTGCACCCAAAACTGATATGAATATGTATTACCAAAGACTTATAGAAGATCAAATTGCACTGAAATTGAAGTCGTCTGGAGCAGTTCTAGTAGCTGGGCCGAAGTTCTGCGGAAAGACAACTACGTGTATGCTTTATCAAAAGAGTTTCGTGAAATTGAACACGAAACAGGCCATTGCTATGGCGCGAATGAATCCGAAGGCCGTTCTCAACGGTGAGAAGACGAGGCTTATAGATGAGTGGCAAAAAGCACCGGACATCTGGAACCAAGTAAAGGATGATCTGGATTTTGATTACCAGTTCGGGAAATATATATTAACAGGTAGCAGTACGCCTGCGGATAAGACTGATGTACATCATAGTGGTGTGGGAAGAATCACTCCGCTGAATATGCGTCCGATGACCCTATGGGAATCGAGGGAATCAAAAGGCACGGTATCGCTGAAGGATTTATTTGACGGCGGACAAAACTTCCCATGGGATATGAATACAGAGTTTACTTTGGATGATGTGGCTTTTCTGCTTTGCAGGGGTGGTTGGCCTATATCGGTGCTAGCACCAAGAGATATAGCACTTGAAATAACGAAGAACTATTATAACGGGCTGTTTGTCTTTGAGGACAGTGAGAATGAGCGTTTCCGTAACAAGAAACCTGAAGTATTGAGGATGATTCTTAGGAGCTATGCTCGAAACATATCATCAGAGGCTGCGGTGTCGACTATCATATCTGACATCCGCCAAAGCAATGAGCGCACAATGGACGTTAAAACTTACGATGATTATATGGAAGCGTTAAAGGACCTGTTTATCATTGAAGATATGGATGCATGGAATCCGAACATCAGATCAAAGACATCAATTAGGAGTACGCCGACGAGACATTTCGTAGATACATCAATAGCATGTCGCAGTCTTGGTGTGAGTCCAGGTGATCTAATGAAGGATTTGAATAGTTTTGGATTGTTCTATGAAGACTTTGCTGTAAGAGATCTAAGAGTATATGCCAACACGTTGGGTGGCATGGTGAAGCACTACCGGGACAATGCTGGATTAGAGTGTGATGCTGTGGTCCATCTGGAAGATGGCAGATGGGGAGGCATTGAGATTAAACTCGGTGGTGACGATTTGATAAATGAAGGTGCAGAGTCACTTAAAACGCTTCGTAACAAGATTGTAGAGAAGAGTGACGAGAAAGCACCATCGTTCCTATTGGTGCTAACTGCAGTGGGTGGAGCATACAAACGAGAGGATGGTGTTTATGTGGCCCCTATCAATTTGCTGAAACCATGATTTCATTATGATTTATCCGCCGCATCAATGAAAACTAATAGGAAGACCATTAGTTAGTACAAAGAATCAGCCAAACCATTTTTTAGCTAGAAGGATGTCTATTCGAGCTGCCAGCCAGAAAAGCCATTCTGTTGGACTATTACCCCAATAATTATTCGCTTTTATCACAGCACGAAAATCTTTTTCCCGCTCACTCAAATTAAGGGCAGCATAACGATGGGGGAATTTGTTCTTGTTGATGTCGCAAATTACATGTACAATTATCATCTGTTGTACATGCAGTAATGCTTGCCTAACGGAAGTATCTGCGTTCTTCTGGAAAAATAATTTGTTTCGATCATATACCTCCAATAATTCTTTACTATCGCTATCCCGATATTGTCTTGGCTGCATCTTCTTCCCATGAAAATAATAGGTGTATATTATTTGAGGAACTACTTTTATGGTTACATTAGACAATAAAAACAGAGGCATGAAATCTATATCTATATTTCGAAATGTACTAAATTGCAACTCGCGATTAAGCAGACTTTCACGGCGGAATACGAACATCAATGAGGGCGAGAAAGACAACTTCTGCAAAAGAATCTCTATTCCACTTATACTACAAGGCTCTGATGTTTCAAGATATCTTCTGCGAGGCGACATGATTTTGTTATCATCATGGCACTCTTCCGTTCTAAACATATAAGCATCATGCCTCTCATCTATTGATTTTAATATGATGTCTATAGATCCTTTACTTATTTTATCATCGGCATCAACAAACCATACAAATTCGCCTCTTGCAACTGACATCCCGTTGTTTCGTGCAATTCCTTGTCCTTTATTATCCTGACTATACATGTAGGAGTTCCCTGAGTATTTCTCAACATATTCTTCTACAATCTCATCAGTATGATCTGTCGAGCCATCATTTACCCATATCACTTCGACGGGCTTGTTTATAACCTCAGAATATATACTTTCAGCACATTGACGTATAAATTGACGCTCCTTGTGAAATGGAATGATGATGCTTAGCAATGGCTTTTTGTCGAATAGTTGGAAGATTTTTTCCTGCAAAGCACTACCTAGTTTTCCTTGTGCATCAGTGAATTGTAGCTTTGCTCTTTTCTGAAGTTCGTGAGCATATTGTCGGTTAAGTGTTTTACATTCTGCAAATTCTTTTTCGTATGTTAAATCCGTATGGTGAGGATATTGTATACCTGGTGTATCTGTATATAAGTCTTCATTCCCTTCATAATAAGTTTCATCATCAATCATTGGTGCATACTTGATTTCTGCTCCAGGATGAGAACCTGCATAGTCATATCCATTCAAATGCCCAAAACTGGAATGTAGCCATTGATTGACACTGTTCACTACATTTTTTGAAAGAATCAAGAAGCCGGAAAATCTCTGATCAGATCCCGGCTTACATAGATGTTCCCCATGCGCCACCAATTTTTCTTCCGTTGTATATTGTTGACGGTGCATGGAAATTGTGGTGGGATTTTTCTTTGATGGCATTAGTGCCGCGTCTTGAAATTTACGCTCCCCATTGTCACGCTCCTTCACTTGTACAGGATGTATCAAACAGCGAACATGATTCTCGTGTGGGTCAATATTTCGATCAATAAGACGGCGTATCATGCGATTAGGTGTTCCTTTAACTGATCAGGGATAGAGTTGAAGTCAGTGTCAATACCTTCTGCCCCCCAGTTGCTCCTTCCTTTATAATCGGTAAAATAGCCCACCTTCTGGTCGCTAATTTCTAACGAAACTAGTCCATATTGATTGTATAGTTCAATTACCACGGTACCATAAGGAGTTGGATAAATATCATCTGTTTGGGGCATCTTAATACCTTCCTGCTGAAGCGTACGAAAAAATTTCGACGCATTCTTGATAACATTGCGAGTAGCAGAAGAAGCTCCATAGCCATCCCAATTCTCTGGTAATCTGCTTATGTGCTGCAACCTTATTCTTATTTCCTTAGGAAGAGGATCTTTTAGATTCTCTTCGTCTACAGCTACAGGCGTATCAGGGTAACTATTATATAGTTGTTCAGTCGTTGTCGTGTCATCAACTATTATATATAATTGTGATGCGAAAGCTGTCTCACCTGGCGATATGAGTGCAAGTCCGGCCGAAAGCAGACCAGACTTTATACGAGGATAAGAAGGCTCTTTATATAGAGCGTCCTCATTCATCATAGCAATGTCTTCTTTATAATTTTTCATACCACATCCAGGTTTTTTGGCGTTTCCATTACATCTGTTACCTCGGAACTGACAGCCCAATGATATAAATCGAAAAGACGCTGGTTTAGCACTATCAACTTTTCTTCGATTTTTTCTTCCCTTATTCCTTCAGGCAACGGCTTTGACGTACATGATATATCGAGTACTTGATTATATATGTTTTGTCCACTATCCCCTGTCACTCCTGTAACAATACGAAAAGTTCTGTCAGTATCGTCCAACTCTCTATAATATATATCAGATATGGAATCTTTCATCATGATTCTCTCATCCTTTGTCTTTTCTAAAAGAAGCATGTCACCACTTAATAAGAACTCCGCCATAGAGCTAAACAGGTGCTCATCTGCAGGATCATCTGTCTGAACAGGGAACATATTCACCTTTCTTACTTGAAGCCATTCAATTTTCTCCAATCTTAGGACTTTATAAATAAAATTCCTAAGTCTGTATATATTAGGCATAACAGAAGCATCGAAAGAGGTATAGTTTTTGCGCCCAACGCGAACAAAGGCGGAATCGGGCATAAAGACATAGCTTATATCTTCCACATCGCTGGTAAGATGAAATGTCCTTCCCAATGAGTTCACTTTGAAATCCAGTCCAAAATTCTCTAAGAAAAAACTGTTAGTCTCTGCGATAACCTCCTTTTCCTCATCAGGTGTATATTGACGAGGAGCATATTTCATCATTACTACAGCATTTTGTAAAAATGTCGTAGGATAAATAATGTGATCTTTATGCTCAATTGCCATAAGAAGAATACATAATACAACTGCAAAGTTAGAAAAAAAAAACCATTATGCTACATAATATACAAACTTTTTTGCAAAAAATATATGTTTTAATGTCTATATTAATAATTCTTTTAATTATACCAATAGTATAGCTAATAATAATTGTTCCATTTTGTGATTCTATTTTTCATTCATTTCTTGGTTTCTTGAATCCACTTCCTCACCATCTTTTTAATAGACAATTGTTCACGACACACTATTTGTGTATTGTTATTTAACTTTTCATAAAACTTTTAAATTGGAAAATTGTTTAACTTGTATCAAATCTAACGGAATTATTGTACCTTTGCAGCCTTATTATATTATATGTGAGTTTTGAATATTATTAAGGATTAAAATGAGTAAATGGATTAATGAACGAGCATGGATGATATCCATGTGTATATGCTATGTTCTTTGTTCTGTTATCTTGATTGTAGCAGGATATAACTATACAATGAGTATCATTGGCGATACAACTTCTTTTATGAAGGTGGTCTTGCTTATATGTATTATCTTGTTTGTGGGATTTGGTGTTTCTATGGTATTCTCTATCTTCATAACACCCCTAAGTGAACTTTTGAATCGATTGGCAGTGTTTCTGTTTGAGAAGAAGAAGAAGTTTACTACTCCTACTAAGAATGCCGAGGGGGAAATGGAAGTGCTCGATGAAAATTTGGCCGATGATGCCGAACTGCAAAAATCTTCTAGCTCTACCAAGAACCATGATAACAATAAAGATGAAGTATCGGATTCTATTCGTGAGGCTCTAAAAGCAGAGTTCATGAGTGAGTATGTTAAATATGACCATCAAGAAGAAACTATTTATGAAGTCTTCGAAGTCCTATTCAGTGAGAAAAAGAGCGGTGCATTTGCTGCTCATGCCTTCAAGTGCGCCATGAACGAAAAATGGTTAAAATGTTTTCCTGGCTACGAGGCTGCAAAAAAATTGTTCCCCAAAGGAGATTCCATCAAGGGAAACAAATCTAATTATTCAAATGCCAACAATAATACACTCTCCCCTGCAAAAGAAGCGGAAATCAAAACTATACTACTGGACAAGTTCTGTGAATTAAATCTCCAATCAACAGACGGGCAGGTATAGTGTCTTTTTAATAAGTATCTATGAATCCACAAACCCAAAGTTTGTGGATTTTTTGCTTTTTAATCACCAGTCAGTCACGTTTTGGCCAATGTACTTTGATGGAGTATACTGAACTACAGTGTACTTTAGTGTACTTCGTATAAACCACTGTAAATCAGCAATTTTTATTCTTGTGACATTGCAAGATATTTTCTAATTTTGTGCCAGAAAATTAAGTATCACAAGATAAAAAAGAAAGATTATGGAGAAAAAAATCATCTCAATTGAAAAGCTCTTGCAGACTCCTGTCTGTATGATGAGTGGTGAGGAACTCGCGTTCCTATTTAATAACCTTGGTGTTCTTGACAAAGACAAGAAGCCTGAGTCTTCTATACCTTCAGCTAATCGTAAGTTGGCCTATGGCATTAAAGGAATTGCTGAAACCTTTGGGTGCAGCATTCCAACTGCCAACCGTATTAAGAAGAGTGGTATAATAGATAAGGCCATCTCGCAGTTGGGGCGCAAGATTGTCATCGATGTTGATATGGCTCTTGAATTGGCTGCTGAAAGAAAGGAGGTAGGATTTGATGGGAAATGATATCATCAAGAATTCATTCAAGGTCTACCAAGAGAGTGAACCTGTAGATGAAGGAGGATTTCATGTCGAGTCGATGAACAAATGCATTGACGAGGCCCATCAGTTGCCACCGCTCGTACCACTTTATCCAGAAATCGTGCTCGAAGGTGATCTTTGTATCATCTTCGGGCAGTCTGGCATCGGCAAAACCATCTTTGCGATGCAGATAGCCCGTCATATCGCTGAGAACGGTAAACGGCTATTATACGTTGACTGTGAAATGACACCTCGACAGCTCGGCAACCGCTATGAGACTGCCAACTTCCCTCCCACTTTCCTTCGTGCAGAGATGGATAGGGAGCATCCAGCAGAGGATGTCCTTAAGGGAATTGAAGAAGTCGCCGCAGCCAATCATGTGGAGGTAGTATTCATCGACAACATCACCGCCCTGGGGCAGTCACTTGACAGGAGTGCCGATGCAGGAACCCTGATGGCCTCGCTGAACACCTTGAAGAAAAGATACAACTGGACATTAGTGGTGCTTAACCATGTCCCCAAGATGTTTTCTGGCAATGTTCCTCTTTCCCTTTCAGCCATGCAAGGATCTGCAAAGATAAACCAGCTTATAGATGACGCTATCGGAATAGCACAGTCTTGTATTGATTCAAACCTCGTTTATGTTAAGCAGTGTAAGTGGCGTAATGGTGAGTTGACGATGGGAGCCGACCACGTGGCTGTCTATGAACGCTGCAAGGATGAATATGGTAATCTGGGCTTTATCAGTCGTGGCATTGCTACCGAGCAGGAACACCTAAGTGTTGAGAGTGGCAACGAAAGGGAAGAAATGAAAGCCCGTATAAGAGAACTCTCAGCCAAGGGAATGACACAGACAACGATAGCAGAACTGCTCGGAACCTCACAAAGCAAGGTGTCAAGACTACTGAAAGAATAGACATCTATGGTTATTCATTATTCACTCTATTCACATTATTCATTCTGCATAATTGCATAATCTGCATAATTCGAATAAGAAATGGACGATAGGGAATTAAAAAAGATACTCGCTACCAAGGCTCCAGTCTATCAACGGTCATTCATAGAGATTCCGAGGGCGGACATTGTTCCTCATTATTCCTCTTTGACCGACTATCTGGATAAGGTGATAGGCTACGATGCCAAGATGCTCAACAGCATCGACCAACTCATCATGCGCTATCGTTTGGGAGCGGTCAAAAAACTGATGGGTGGCCGTTATGGTACTGTTTTACCCCGAATAAACCATAAGGGAATAATTGTTGGAGGTAATGTCATATACTACAATATCGAGGATGGAACCATGCTCTATAAAGACTCGCTCATCAACAACCTCTATTCCTGGTATGCCTTCGACTATTATACTGACCCGAACGTATTCTTTGGTGAGCATCAGAGCCGTAGCAGGCAGACAGCTATTGTCCAAGAAGAGAAGACTGCTATGCTTGGAGCGCTGGCCTATCCTGAAATTGACTGGCTGGCAGTCGGTGTCGGAAACAACCTTACGGACGACATGATGAAGAAGTTCATAGGCCGACAGGTCATCCTCTTCCCTGATGACTTCTGCTTCGACTTCTGGTCAGAGCACTTTGGTAGCAAGTTCAAGGTGGATGACAGTTTTACCCATCGTGACATCAACCAGTACCTGATAGACTTCATCCATAACCGACAAGTTCTGTAAGCCGAAATGTGCGTGCAGGGGAATGAAGGGCTTGCCCTTGATATAGCCCACTATAACTACGAGCTTCGCTTCCGTAGTTGTGGGCTCTTCCGAGGGACTCAGGGCTTTGCCCTAAGAACCCACAAGGCTCTGCCCTTGACCCGTTCAGGACGCTGCCCCGAAACCTCGGCAAGGGCTGTCAGCCCTCTGCAACCTGACCAGAGAGTGACCCTCTCTTTGGACTCTTCGCTCAGTAGCATCAGCCCCTAAGAACCCTGAGCAGGAAGTGACTCTCCCTGCACCCACCAATCAGGGTTAACACCCCGATACCCATTTGGGAAGAATAGTAGAAACTACAAATTTCTGAATTACAGTAAAACAGTAATTACATAAATTCATATTTTCATAAAATCATAAAAATATAGAATCGTAATATGAGTACAATAGCAAAAGCATCCGACCACGTAAAGCCCTGCAACATCGAGCAGAGCGAACGTCACAATAGGCGGGACGCTGAATATATCGCCTCGCTGAACCCACGCACTTTGTATGTGCGGACTGAGCTGAGCCAAAACAATGAATCGTATGTAGTACCCGACTTGAAGGGTGTCACCCTCCAGCAGCACTATGATGCTATCAAAGCCATGGTGAAGCAGAAGACAGGCCGCGCCATGCAGGAGAAAAAGGTAACGGTTATTGGCAAGAATGGTAAGCCCAAAGAACGTAACGGCAGCAGTCCCATCCGTGAGAGTGTTGTCAACATCAAGCCTGACACCACAATGGACGACCTTCTGAAGTACACAGAGAAAGTGCATCAAAGATGGGGAGTCAGAGCCATCCAGATACACATTCACAAGGATGAAGGCCATTATTCCAACCCTGATGATCCGTCAACCTGGCAACCCAATCTTCACGCTCACATTATTTGGGACTGGATGAACCATGAAACGGGGAAATCCTTTAAGCTCGGCAAGAAAGATATGGAAGAGCTACAGGATATGGCAGCTGAGACATTGGAGATGGAACGAGGCCAGCGAAAGTCTGAAACAGGTCGTGAGCATCTGGAGCGTAACGACTTCATCTTGCAGAAGCAGGAAACTGAGATGGAGAAGAATCAAAAAGAGCTTGAAGACCAGAAAGCAGAGATAGAGCAGATGGCAAAAGCCTCTATGTTTGACAAACTTCTAAATTCGGGGCTTAGTCCTAAAATCAGAAAGGTATTAGAGGAAAAGGAAGCTGCCCACAAAAAAGAACTCCGTCAGGCAAGCATAGCAGTTGACGAGAATGGGAAAACTTTTGAGTGGGCAAATGGTGATAAGAAAGGTCAACTCCTCACATGGAATGAATTGCTGAAGTTCCGCGAGAAGAGACATAAAGAGGAAATAGCCAAGGTCGTAGCAGAGAAGGAAGCTGCTATTGCTGAAAAGGAAACTGCCGTTGCCAAAGTCAAGAAGGAGGCAAAGACCGAACTTGATGCCACCATCGATGAAATGAAAGAGGTCTATGGTAACATGATTAAAAAGGAACGTTTGGCCTATAGTGAAGATGGTAGACCTATTGTGTATACAAGTGGACCACAGAAAGACCAACAAGCCACCAAGGAAGATCATATCAAATATTTGAATAAGAAGATTACCAAGCAAGAAGAGTCAAATAACATTCTGTTAGAGAGGCTGAAAACCATAAGAGATTTCTTGTTGGCAGGATGCGGTAAGAACTTCAAAAAAGTTATTCAAATCATCATCGATCAGTGGAAGGCAGAGGTTAAGCATTTCTCTAAGACGCTGAAAGACTTTCTACAGGAAGCTATGAGTAGTGAAGAAACGACAGATGGTCGTAAGTCTTATGTAAGAGATGCATTTTGGTATGCCAAAATAATTGCCAATACCTATTTGGAATGGCAACCTGATGAAAAGAAACTGAACCCCTTACAGGAGGATGCCAATCGTATCGCTGATGGAACCTGGGACTCGTACCATCAACAGCATGACCGACTCTTTGATGCAGCGGTTAACGCTCTGGTCGAGATGGGTAACTGTTCATCTCAGAGACATCTGAACCAAGAACAAGCTAATGCAATCGAAGCCTTCCTCGCTTTCGAGGGTGGTGACAGGATTCAGCTCTGCTCGGAAATCTGGGACAAGGCCAAACCCCAGGTTGAGTACTATTGGCGTGACGGTACTTTCGATGCACTTGAAGAACTCCGTACAAAGGAACTTTATGATCGAAGCAATGATACTTCTATTTCGCGTTCATCGTGGCACTTATGAGTAATGAATAGTTATTACATCCCTCCCCCTCAACCGACGAGAGTAATGTTTCGTTTTGGCGATATGGTGTCAGGTGCTTCATTAGGATATGCTTGTTATTGTTCCTCTCCCATCCAAGGATTTCTTTCCCACAGGCGATATATGCGGGTTGTATGCTCAGCATCATGTATGATGTGGTTGCCTGCATCAGCATTCTTAATAATGGCCTCGCGCTCCCAACTACCTCGGGTGAACTTGAACTGGGCGGGTAGATGTAGACGGAGGTCGATGGCGGCAGTGCTGTCGTTGACAAGCTTCATCTTGATGCCCTTTGCCTCCCAGTTGCCCAGTGCGTCTTGGTTGCCTGTAATGTAGATGTTGCTGGGTAGGTTCTTGCCGCGAAGCTCAACGTGGACGGGGCTAACGGTCTCTCCGGTATATCCAACTAAATTCTTGGCACCAAAAACGATGTAGTCGTTCAGGGCTGCTGTCACACTCGGCATGAAGCCATTGTAATGTCCGTAGCCGGGGAAAGTGTGTACGGAGGTGACGGTGTTATCGTTGAAGTGCGACTTGTCCTTTAGGAACGTGCTGACACGCTCCCAACCCGCCTTCCAATCATCGCCCCAGTACTCAGGACCATTGTCTATCTCACCAGACATTGACGCATAAATGAAGCGGGGAGCTTTGCGACTCTTGAACTGATAATTCTCTATGTCCGTGACCAGACGGAACTCATCGTAGCAGCAGTTGGGCGAAACGGCAATGAAGTCGTCGAAAAGGTCATCGGTAATCATACAGTCGAGGACAAACGATGCGCTCAAAGAATGGCCGATGCCAAGCGTGCGGCCCGACGTTCGGTAGTTCTGTTTCACGTATGGCATCAATTCGTTCTTGACAAATTTCTTCAGGTCGGGCGAGTTTCCGTAGTAGTACCCTTCTTGGAACAGCCCCTTATTGCCGTGCAGGGGCATAGGCAGATAGTCGTTGTTGCGGAAGTAATTGATGTCCCATAGAGTTGGCGAACAGATGCCGACAATGATGAAACTCATGCCTCTGCCACCGTCTGGGTCGGGTTTGCACGCAATGTTGAGTAGGCAGTGAACGAGGTCGAACATCGTGCGGTCTTGTGCATCGAACACGTAAATGACATCGTAGTAGGTCTGGTCATACTGCTGATAGCCGACGGGTGTATAGATGAGCACCTGGCGTTCATGGTTAAACCCAAATCGGTCATTAGGATTTCTCAGTGCTGTATGGCAGTGAGAAATCCTTTAGCGTTTCCCATATCGAAAGGAACGATTGTCGTGTTTTTAACGACCTGGCTAAGTATAGTATATTCTTGTTTTTCGTCCTTCCCAGATATGCGGGCGTTGAGATCAGTTCGTAGCGGATTGTCTTGAGGAACTTCTTCTTGTCGGAGTTCATCAATACATGGCGGAACAATGACATGAAGTTGTATGCCATGACGATGAAATTGCCGCATGCCTCGGTTGCCCAGAAGTTGTGCGACACGAAGTCGTCTATTGAGAAATCGTACTTCAGTTCCTTGATTCTGTTCTCAGAGTCGGCCCTGCCCCGATATGAGTCATATACAATCTTGGCCGGCAATCCGAGATCTGTGACAAAACAGCTGTATCTGTATTTCCCGAAATCCTGTTCATCCTCAAACAACTCCAGCTGCCTGACCTGCTTGCCTGCCGCCTTCGGACGTTTCTCGACCTCCTGCCTTACCATGACAATACGTCTCGGCTTCTCCCAGTCCTCTGCCTGATAAGTGGCTTCAGCGATTCCCAGGCCGTCTGCAACCTCCACCCAGGCCTTTTCATGTGTCAGACTGTACTTGATGCGGTTGTTGAACCGGCAGGCAATGATATAGTGCAACTGCTTCTGTTCCAGATAGTCAAGTATATTCCCCGCAAAGAAGCCGCTGTCCATACGGATGAGTCCTACCTTCTTGTCCTGAAGCCGTGATAACGTGTCATCCAGGAAGGCGAGGTAGTTGGTGCTGGCAGAAGTGTTGCCCGGACGAAGCCAATAGTTTGCAATCATGCGCACGTCCGATACGAAGGCAAGGAGCGGATGATGGGAAGGACGGCCTGGACGCTTCGGGTTATACCCTTTGGCTGCTCCCTCCTGATTTCCTTCACGAACCATCACAGTAGAGTCGAAGTCAAGCGTGTAGTTGTCAAATATCAGCTCAGAAAAGAACCAACTGAACAACTCGCTGAATACACGTTGGTTGATGGCCTGCGAGAACTTGTTGAAATAACGCTGGTATGCCCTGTGGTCAGCTCCCTGCTTCCATCCCAGAAGATTGCACAGAGCGGTGTCATAGCGAACTACGTCAAGGTGTCCGAAACGGCTTGCTCCACACCAGACACCAGCAAACAAGCCCAGTATGAGCTGTAACGGCTTGTATCCTCTGTTGGAGCCTTGAGATGGAATACTGCATTTCTCAAGCTGCTCTTCAAAATGGCATTTCTCAAGCATCTTCAGAAAAAGTGAAAGACCTCCAAACGGGGTGATTTCCTTGTTCACAAACTTTATATCATAGTCACGCATCATCTCATTGTACTTTTTTGCGTGGTAAAGGTAGCAAATTATTGTGAATCAACCAAATATAATTGAAACTTTCTAATGGCGGTCATTAGAAAAAGGGAACACAAAAATCTCTAATGACCGATTTGGGTTAAAATACTCGGACTTCATCGAGAGTTCCTTCACGCTCTCCAGTTGTGCGCTCGCGCCTAACGATACAAGGGCGAGCAGTGCGGTGATGATGGTTTGTTTGTTCATTTTTTGATTTTTCCTATTTCCTCCAGATACTTGATAAATGCGTCCCACTTATCAGATTTCTTTTTGATATTGGTCTGCACAAGTTCGTCATTGATAAACTGTAGAGGGTAGCAATCTTGCAGATAGAAATGACCTTGCTCGGAATTGGATATGACGTCATAATGCAGGACAAGGTCTTTAAAGGTTCTGCTGTCCCAGTCACCTACGAAGCGACTAACCTTGAGTACGACATCATTGCCAAGACGGAACTCCAATTCGCCATCATTAATCCGCAGTCTCTGGATGAGCGATTCTTCCTGTGCATAGAATTTCACTTCGCGGGTGGTAGGGTTGAACCACTCGATGTCTGCCTCAGTAAATACGGCATTTTCTACAGGGTCAGTCGTATATGGCTTTTCCTGCTCGTTGTCGCTGCTGCAAGAGGTGAAGGAGAAGGCAGCAAGCATCGCGAAGGCGAGTCTCCTAATATTCTTTTTTTTCATTTCCGTTTTATGCTTTTAATTCACTTCATACCCTTTCACGATAATCATTGGGCAACCAGGGATTTTCTTCATTTTCCCCTTTACCTTGTGGCGGGCATAACTGCTCTTGAAGTTGGCGGGGAAAGAGAGGCTTCCATTGCCCTTCATGTCAACCACACAGATTGTGACGCAGTATTTCTTCTTGCCCTTCAGCACTACAGACTCTGCGGGGCTGACATAGATATTTTTCCCGTTTTCGGCAGGGGTAACACGCCTGTAGATAGGCTTGTTCAGGACGCTATAAAGTTTCTTGTCCCTGACCTCGTAGCAGTTGAAACTCAACAGACATTCTTCGTACTCGCACTTGTCGATGGAAACCATGATGTCTGTCAACAGATAATCTTTCCTGTTCTTGAAGATTGGTCCCCATTCAATATCGCCTTTGCAGTTACCACGAAAACCTGCCGTGCTTGTCCTCAACCACGACTTGCCCGACAGTGTGTGCGGCTTGCTCTTCTTGCCAACCACGACCTCGGCCAGTTCGATTACCTTGTCTTTCAGTGTCACGGTCAGTTCATGTCCGTCGGCGTAAGTCGTATAGGGGATTGTCGCCGTCTGATAGGAAACGTGCGTGAAGGTCAGTTCGTCCTTGCGTCCTGCTGGTATTGTCAGCGTGAAGTGTCCTTGTGCGTCAGAGATAACGCCCACGCTATCCTCTTCAATTCCGATGCTGACATACTCTACTGTTTCGCCTCGTTCGTTGACGACGTGGCCTGTGACCTTAGTCTGCCCTTGCCCCGCCATTGTAACGAGGGTGAGCAGTGCGGTGATGATAGTTTTCTTGTTCATTATTCTTTACGTTATAAATTTGTCCTTCGAGCTTCTATCGTTTCAAGTCCTCGGCCACCCACAGCACCCACTCGTCGATGTTGTCGGTGAGGCGCTTCGGATATGGGAGGGTGATGCGGACGTCGGAGGCGATGCCTGTGGGGTCAACGCACGTGCCCTTCTCCCAGCGCGTGGAATATGATATGGGATACTGGATGCTTATACCTCGGCCTGCGGGTGTAAAGTGAGGACAGTTGCCCGTATCGACGCAGCCCATGGTATTGTCGCGACCATAGATTTTTGTGCGCTTGCTGGCCAGGCGGGCATCCAAGACCAGTTGCTCTCCTGAACTGGCCACACTATTGTCGACGATGATAGTCGCTTTCTTGGGGAAGGTGCTGATGGAATCGTAAGTGAAGCCTGCTCCTTCTTTTACCCAAACAACATATTCGGGAGTGCTGGCAAAATCCGTAGGAAGGTCGAGTTCCTTGAGTTTTTCCTCTGTCAACCCGCATCTCTTGATGGAGGCTTCCGTGTAACGTAACATTGCACCATCTCTCGAACAGTCTGGGGTGTCGAGCAGCAGTTGCAAAAACGGCTGATATGAATCATCCCGTCCGCCTCCATTGCCTCGTATGTCTATAATGAGATTGGAACATCCGGAAGCCAGATATTCGCGGGCACTCTGTTCTGCCCACTGTCGGGTGTTATCGCAAGAAGGGAAGCGAATAAGCCACGTCTCGTCATCTACTTTGCAGGACATCGGCTTTGGATGATACTCGTCCATCAACGTCCAATACTCTATTCGTTTCCTCGCGTATTTAGCATAATTGGCACTGACCTCTTTATTCCCAAAAACGAAGAAATGGAAATCGCCGAACCAGGCGACGTAGGCGCAGACCGCATCCTGCCAAGTCCGTCTGCCTTTCGTAAGGTCTTTCACAAGCCGCTTCTTCAGAGCATTGTACTCTTTCTTGTTTTTCTTCGTCACTTTGAATTTGAACGGAGCGTAGTCATCCTCGGCCAGATGGATTACGGCTTTGAAGTCCTCCAAGTCCTTCCTGATGCTGTCTGGCTCAGCAGCATTTGCGGCGAGGGTAACGATTGCGAGCAGTGCGGTGATGATTATCTTCTTATTCATTATCTACCATCCTTTAATCTGAAAGCACACTCCTATGTTAACTCCCAAACTATGAATCAACTTGCTACGGTAATCATTCCGACTGTTATCAAACGCATTAACCAGGTATGCTTCATCACACACAGAAGCTAACACCCCTATGTTCGGTGTAATATGCATCTTAATGCCGATGCTGGGTGAAATATATAAGCTGAACCCCTGCTTTTCTTTTGAGATAGAGTATTTTTCATTGGTTCCTACATTCTTTGCGTTGAACAGGGCGAATCCTCCAACACGCAGATTGGCAAAAGGCGAAAACCGATTGTCAAGAAAGAAATAGTGTGTGCTGAAATAAACGGGAATAGCGGAAAACTGGTATTCTTTGTGATGGCTATATCCTATTCCTCCTCCAATACAGAACTGCTCATTGATGAATACTTCATGCAGATAGTTTGCAGAAACACAATTGTTTCCATATTCACCAATGCCTTGCCCAATAGAAAAGTCAACGACATTCAGGCATCCTCCATTGGGATCAAAGGATGTCTGTCCTTGCCCCGTCATTGCTAAGAGGGCGAGCAGTGCGGTGATGATGGTTTGCTTGTTCATTGTTCTAATAATACTTTATACCAAGTACATAGTAATGTGGGACGTATTTTAGAATATCTGACGAGAGGTCGGGTTTGATAAAGTTTTCTCCGCAACAACGAGTAACTTTGTCTTCAGCATCATACCAAAATGAGCAATAACACACAAGAGGAATGAAAGTGTCCTTTTCCAAAGGCATTGTTAGCTCAAAGGGTTTTGAAACATAGGAATAGACGTATCTGTCCTCACTTTCCCAATAGATTTGTCTAAGCTTAAGACTGGAAGCTGAGTGGAGTGTATTTTCCCAATTGAAATAGCATAGGGCTGTAGAATCATTTTCAGATGGAAGGAAACCATAAACCAGTTTGTCGCCTTTGGCCTCGAAGATATATGGGAATAAGAGTCGCGGGGAGTCTTCAAGTTCTTTTCCATTCACAAATTCCCGAACGTTGAATGTCACATTCCTGCCTTTTATCGCACTGACACCGAAACTATATGCCTGATAGCCCTTGGCGTTTAGCATCGGAATATAGTCATTGAATGACGGCTCGTTCATTTTAATTTCTTGCCCCTGCCCCGCCACCCAGACGAGGGCGAGCAGTGCGGTGGTGATAGTTTTCTTGTTCATTTCAATGTACTATTGTTTTTTTTGTCAATCCAAAAATACAGAGGTTGTATATTTCATTGTTCTTAATGACAGCATTTCGCAAGGTAGCCTCGTGGACAAAGCCATTCTTACGTAAGACCTGCATCGAAGCGGCGTTAGGCTGGAAGATGTTGGCAGTTATCCGTTCAATCGGCAAGTCGCGGAATGCAATTATACACATTTGCCTAACCGCCTCTGTCATTGTTCCCTTGTTGCAATAATCGCCATGAAGCATAAAGCCTATTTCAGCATCAATCCGATAAACATCTTCCTTTTGTTCTACAGAAATGCTGCCAATAGGTTGTCCGTCCATTACGATTGCCCGATAGATTCCTGAGACAGAATCATTCTGGGCAACCATATTCAGCCATACTTTTGCATCCTCTTCTGTATAAGGATAGGGCAGACGGTCAGAAAGAAAACTCCTATCAACTGCATTACGCAAGGCAGTGAGTTC
>JAEEGG010012027.1_pt1 | contig 18751 bp, 14 predicted proteins | sample 9134161 | NCBI WGS metagenome assembly JAEEGG01 (sample SAMN16246543, study PRJNA631951) | gut metagenome | biome: gut microbiome; feature: rumen; material: CR-attached | host: Bos | place: Iran: Karaj | collected 2018-10 | reverse complement strand
GGCTGCGAAGATGCTGTCTAACTTCTTTGAAGGTTTCAACTTTGAAGGGCGCGTGATGACTGTCAAGGAGGGTGATACCCTCTCATTAGGCAAGCATGAACTGAAGTTTATCACGGCTGCGATGGTCCACTGGCCAGAGGTGATCATGAGCTACGACAGCACTGACAAAGTGCTCTTCTCTGCCGATGGATTCGGCAAATTTGGAGCTTTGGTCAACGAAACTGACGACTGGGCTTGTGAGGCTCGCCGCTACTATTTTAATATCTGTGGTAAGTATGGCATACAGGTGCAGAACGTCCTCAAAAAAGCAGCAACCTTAGACATACAGACCATCTGTCCGCTGCATGGTCCTGTGCTCAAGGGCGAGGCGCTGGCTGAGGCTGTGAAGCTCTACGATACTTGGAGCAAGTACGAGCCAGAGAGCGAGGGCATACTCATCGCCTATGCCAGCATTCACGGTGGAACGGCTGCTGCTGCGGAGCGTCTGGCTGAGATTCTCAGTAAGAAGGGTGCTCCCAAGGTTGTGGTGAGTGATCTGAGTCGCTCAGATATGGCGGAGGTCATCGAGGATGCTTTCCGTTATCCTACTGTCGTGGTGGCTGCATCGAGCTACGATGGCGGTGTGTTCCCCGTGATGCACGATTTCCTCTACCATCTGCAGATCAAGAACTACCAGAAGCGCCGCTTCGGTATTGTTGAGAACGGCAGTTGGGCTCCCTCCGCAGGCAAAGTGATGCGTTCGATGATCGAGGGTCTGAAGGACTGTGAGATAGTAGAGCCGATGGTTACTATCCGCTCTCGCATGAAGTCGGCTGATGAGGCACAGTTAGAGCAGTTGGCTGATAGCCTGTTGGCATAAAGACCCTCTTTATATGAATAAAGCCTCGCATTTGGCGAGGCTTCTTTGTTATATCAAACGGCTGATTTCTTCGATGGAATCGGCCGTTTTGATATATTCTCGCCAACTCCCACGAATCATGCCTTTGCTTTGCAACTCGTCGAGCATCGCTATCAACGGATTCCAGAAACCCTTCATGTTATAGAGGATTACCTGTTTATTATGATAACCGATGGTGGCAGAAGCCGCCACAGTAAACACCTCATCGATGGTTCCGATACCACCTGGTAGGGCGATAAAGACATCGGCCTGATCCATCATCAGTTGTTTGCGGTCTGTCAGGTTATCGCAGGGGATCTCTATGTCCACATAGTCACTCAGGCGTCCTGAACGTTCCACAATCATTGGCACCACACCGATGGTCTGGCCCTGATGCGCCTTCACTGCTTTTCCCAAACACTCCATGAGACCTTGATTCACGCCTCCATACACGATGGAATGGCCGTTTTCCGCGGCCCACACACCCAACTCTTCCGTCATAGCGAAGAAGTCGGGGTCAATCTGCTGATTTGCAGAACAAAATACACATATCTTCATACAGGGCACAAAATTACAAAATAATTTTGTATCTTTGCAGCCAAATAGAAGAAATCTGATGAAGACATTTGAAGAATTAGGCGTCTGCGAGGAGATTCGCGTAGCCATCGAGGAGTTAGGATTTGTGCAGCCCATGCCTGTACAGGAGGAGGTAATACCTTATTTATTAGGGAATCAGACGGATGTGATTGCCTTAGCCCAGACGGGTACTGGTAAGACTGCAGCCTTTGGTATCCCGCTTCTGCAAAGGATAGACACCTCTTTCAGAGATACACAGGCTTTGGTACTCTCTCCCACGCGTGAGTTGTGTCTGCAGATTGCCGACGATTTACGCGATTTTTCCAAGTATATCGATGGTGTGCATGTGGAAGCCGTCTATGGTGGTGCTGCCATCGAGCCTCAGATGCGTGCCTTGAAGAAAGGTGTGCAGATCATCGTGGCTACCCCAGGACGCTTGATCGATCTGATGCATCGTGGAAAGGTGCATTTTGATCTAGTGAGCAATATTGTGCTGGATGAAGCCGATGAAATGCTGAATATGGGCTTCTCCGACAGTATCAATGAGATCTTCGAGTCACTGCCTGCTGAACATAGCACCTTGATGTTCTCTGCCACGATGAGTAAGGAGGTAGAGCGTGTGGCCAAGACCTATCTGCATGATTACAAGGAGATTGTCGTTGGTAGTCGTAATGAGGGCGCAGAGAATGTGAACCATATCTACTACATGGTGAATGCCAAGGATAAATACCTGGCACTGAAGCGTATCGTGGATTTCTACCCCCGTATCTTCGCCATCATCTTCTGTCGTACGAAGGTTGAGACGCAGGAGATAGCCGACAAACTGATTAAGGATGGCTATAATGCGGAGTCACTGCATGGTGACCTCTCCCAACAGCAACGTGACCTGACGATGCAGAAGTTCCGTCAGCATCTCACGCAGTTGCTCGTGGCAACTGATGTGGCAGCACGTGGTCTGGATGTGGATGATCTCACGCATGTCATCAACTTCGGATTGCCCGATGACATCGAGAATTATACGCACCGTTCTGGTCGTACAGGACGTGCTGGTAAGAAGGGAACTTCCATCTCTATTGTTCACAGTCGTGAGAAGTTCAAGATCCGTAATATTGAAAAGGAAATCGGCAAGCAGTTTGTGCAGGAAGAAATTCCTTCAGCAGAGGAGATCTGTAAGAAACAACTCTACAAGGTGATGGATCAGATTGTGAAGACGGATGTGGATGATGAGGAGATTGCACCCTTCATGCAGGATATCAACCGTTATTTCGAGTATATCGATAAGGATGACCTGATCAAGAAGATCGTTTCATTGGAGTTTGGTAAGTTCTTGGCTTACTATGCTGACGCGCCAGAACTCGAAAAGGTGGTTGTGACGAAGGAAAAGAAACCCCAGAGCGACAAACAGAAATTGCAGAATAAGGCTGCAAAGGGTTATAAGCGCCTCTTTATCAACCTTGGCAGACGTGATGGCTTCTATCCTGGTGAACTGATGCAGACACTGAACCGCTTTGTGGGAGGTCGCCAGGAGGTGGGACATATCGATCTGCTCGACACGATCTCTTATTTCGAGGTGCCAGAGAAAGACGCCAAGAAGGTGATGATTCAATTGTCTGGTATCCGCTATAAAGGCAGAACAGTTCGTTGCAATGATGCGGATGATAAGCGCGATTCCATCGATAAACCGAAAGGACAGCAGAAACCTAAGCGTCAGAAGAAAGACGACTGGCGCAGTCTGATGGGTAAAGTCCCTCACGACTTGAAAGGACCTGAACCAGACTTCTCTGAAGAAGGCTGGGCGATGCGCAGGCCTCGTAAGAAGAAATAAGGAAAAAGCCCCGTTTCATCGGGGCTTTTTCATCTATTAATAAGGTGAGATATTGTTTAGTTCACCAATCTTACCTTCCACGACAGGGGTGGTCATGAGTTTCTGGAAGTCCTCTAACGTGATGTGCGTCTTAGGGGCAAAGTCATCGGAGACCATATATTCCAACACGCTGCGATAGAAGGCGCGACCTTCAGGATAGGATGTCGCACTCTCAAGGTCTGCCATGCAGACGAGAAGCTTGCCCTTACCAATTGTGAATTCAAAGACAAGACCGAGTTTGTGGTTGCGTTCGATATTGTCAATCACCTGTACGATCGGACGATAATCCTTGTTGGTGTTGTCGAGCATCATCGGATGACTGGCCTTAATCACAGGGAACCATTGCCAGTTGGTATGTTCCTCTGTGGGGAAGTTGCGGAAAATCGGGTGTTTCGGATCTGTCAGAATGCCCAGTGTGCCTGGGGAAACTGACTTCTTGTTGTTCTCTGAGATGGTCTTGAACATACGATAGTTCCAATAGTCAGTCTGAAATAGTCCTCCGACACAGAGGTCATTTGCCTCAGGCATCAGCAGCACACTCTTGCCTTTCTCCAACTGGCTGATGGCGATTTCATCGAGTTTTGTAGCTACTGTCACCATGCTCTCAAGCTTGCTTAGGTCGCTCCAGGCTGGATAAACCCAGAGGTCGTAGGTGTTGTGGTAAGGTACACCAAAGTACTCAGTGCCCTCAATCGTCAGACAGAGTTGCAGTTTGGTGGGCTTATCAAAGGCAGAGAGATCAACCTTGAGTTCGCCTGCAGTGAAGAGTCCTTCAGTCGAGGGTAACTTGAACTCCCCAGAGGCCACAGGACCTGTCGCAGTGAGTTCCCAATGCAGAGTTTTGCCATTGAGGGATTCGCCACTATAGTTTGCCACTTGGATCCAGGCCTGGATGCCCTCTTCTTTGGTAAAACAGAAACAGTCTGCTACCAATAAAGGAACGACAGGTGCACACCACTGACGCCATTCCCTTTCCGTACAAAGTCCTTTCGGATCCATAAAGGCATCGAGGATACCCACATAAGCAGAGCCTTGTCCTGGGTAGTCCTGCAAATCGAGCAACTGGAAACCTGCCATATTCTTAGTGCGCAGATCCATCTCGATGTCTTGCTTATAAAGCTGAAGCGACCAAGCGCCACTGGCCCGATGGAAGGCTTTCGCCTGATCCAGCATGCCGGCTTTCTCCAGACGAGAGCGGAACACTTCCATATTATAAGGATAGAGTGTGCCTGTGTATTTCTTGATTTCATCGAAGTCCGGATAGGTCTGGAACTGGGCTGTCTCGTGGGAGATCACAGGTACGGCTTTTGTCCAAGCACTTCCCTCTGGGAAGGCCAGCTTACAGCCTTCCTCGAAGTTCATCATCGTGTTGGGGTAGAAATGGTTGATCATGCCACCATCGGCTGCATCAGCAAATGAGAACGAACCACGTGTGTGGGTGTTGTAGTTGCCCCAGCCTTCGCCACCAACTCGACAGGTTGTAAAGTAGTCCATACCTGGTTTCACGCCCTGATAACCCAGATAGTAGTTGGAGCCGAAGGTATAGACCTTATCTGGTGCCATCTGACGGAAATCAGTGATGAATTCTGCCATTTTATCGATATTCCCCCAAAGTTCATTGCCTAAAGCGAACATCCGGAAGGAGGGATGATGACCATAGGTGCGCAGGATGTTCTCTCCCTCTTTATGCAGGAACTTCATCAGCACTGTATCTTTATCATTGAAGTCACCCCAGAAAGGAAGTTCTGGCTGCAGGATGATACCGTATTCATCGGCTGCTGCGAAGGCGGCCTCTGGCGGACACCAGGAGTGGAAGCGTACGTGGTTCAGACCATAGGCCTCACAAGTACTGAAATACGCTCGCCAGGAGTCGATATCCATCGCCACGTGTCCTGTCAGTGGCCACACACAGGCATCATGTCTGCCACGCAGAAATATCTGGTGACCATTGGCATAGAAATGCTGCCCCTCGATGTGGAAGTCCTTGAAGTTGGGATGTATCTTCTTGGGAGTCTCTGTTATGCGCAGTTCGGTAGAAAGTTCGATTTTACCGATGATGCCGTTCCAATTGGTCTGGGTATCCTCCGTATAGGCATGACTGTTGGCATAGATCTGTTCTGGCACACCACTTCCGTTATCCACCATGATAGTCAGCTGGTGCTTGCCTGGTTTCAGTACTTTCGTGAGGTTAAACACCTGAGGGGTAGAGATGTCGTTCGATGAACCAACCAATTTACCATCGATATAGACCTCCGAAGGTTTTGTGCGCTCTAAGAAGAGAAAAACGGACTTACCTTTCCAGCTCGTAGGAATCTCCACTTCACGCCGATACCACGCTCTGCCTTTATACGACCAAGGGCGTGTGAGATGGGTGGTCTCTTCGCTTTTAGCGGTGAAATCGCCCATTTTGTTCGTATCAGTAGTACCTGGAAGTTGGATTGTCTCTGTCAGGATCGCATCAGGCTTGATGTCTCCTTCACGATCTAAGGAAAAATGCCAGGTGCCACTGAGGTTGATATGTTTCGACTGATCCTCTGCCTGAGTATTCAGACAGAGGACAGTCATGAGTAGTAACGTTGTTAGCTTCTTCATTGGTTTTCAGTTTGTTTCGTGTCTGCCTTCTTCCTATTTGGCATTGATTTCCTTCAGCAAGCGGTCTGCCTTGCCCCAGCTCTCCATCATGTAGAGCACATAACGGATATCGACACCTATGCAACGGGCCAGCTGACGATCGAAGAAGATGTCTGAAGAGAGTGAATCCCAGTTGCCGTCGAAGGCCAGACCAATGAGCTCTCCCTTGCCGTTGAACATCGGCGAACCAGAGTTGCCACCAGTGATGTCATTGTTTGAAAGGAAGCAGAGGTGCATTTTCCCTGTGGTCTTATCAGTGTATTTGCCAAAGTCCTTCACTGAGAGCAACTCCTTCATGATGGGCTCTGCCTCGTAGTCGATAGTACCAGCCTCACCCTGTTTCATCTTCTCTACGATGCTCTCTGCTGTGGTGTAATAGCCAGAGGGCTTGCCTGCGAGCAGATACTCGCCCACCTGTCCGTAAGAGAGTCGCATGGTGAAATTAGCGTCGCTGTAGTTTGGCATATCTTCCTCCATACGCAGCTTGGCGGCACAGAGATAGCGCTCCTGGATAGCGATGGAATCATAGACTTCGGTAGCCTCATCTGCCAGACTGAACAGAACGTTGTTGAGGCTCTCTCCAAAGGCTACGCCAGGATCCTTGCGGAAACTCTTCTTGTTGATATAGATCTTTTTGCCGTTCTTCATGAGCTGCGACTTCTTGTAGAGATAGTCGATATACTTCAGGTAGTCGCCGCCAAAGTCACGATCCACGATCTGGTAGAAGTCTGGCAGATACTTCTCGTCCACCTGCTCGCGATAGAACTTCATCGCTGCTGCCATGATGTCCTTATCGGTGGCCTCGTCCCACTGATCGCTGTTGTCCTCAAACTCGATGTATTGCTTCTTCGGCTTGCTTTCATCACCCTTGACGATGGAACCGTTGTGTGCACGATAGGCACGACGGGTCAGTTCGTCAGCACTGCGCCTTCCGAAGGTCTCATAGAAATAGGTCAGAGCCTTTACAGCGTTGAACTGCTTGGCGTAGAGTCGCTCCAACAGCTTGAAATCCAGTTTGCCTTTCAGATAGCCCGTTGAGTCCTGCCATTGGCGGATCTTCTCCTCATAGGCTGCTTTCTGCTGGATCAGTCCGATGGAATCGATACATTTGTTCATACCGATGGAGTTCTTCCAGTAGTTGGAGCTCTGGGCGTACTTAGAGTCGTACTTGATACGCACTGCCTCATCGGCACGCATGTGACGGATCATGATGTTCTGTTTCACCTCACGGGTCTTATAGCGGGGCTCGTTCTCAGCATCGCGACGCTCCTTGATGCCGTAGCTCGAGAGATAACGACTGGTTGAACCAGGATAGCCGATGGTCATCGAGAATGAACCTGGCACGTAACCCTGCAGTGATACAGGTGCCCATTTCTTCGGTTTCATCGGCACATTATCCTTTGAATACTCAGCAGGACCGCCTGTCTTGGGATCCACATAGATGCGGAACACAGAGAAATCGCAAGTCTGACGAGGCCACATCCAGTTGTCTGTCTCACCACCAAACTTACCCATCGACTTTGGCAGCGCAAACACCAGTCTCACATCCTTATAGTCGCGATAGGTGGTCAGATAGTAGGCATTGCCCTCATAGAAGGGCTTGATCTCCACACGCAGGGTAGAGTCTTTTGCTTCAATCTCCTTGAGCATCACATTCTCGATGGAATCGACGAAGTTGCTGCGCTTATCTTGTGTAATCTTGTTGAGTCCCAGACTGTCGAGATAGGCTGTGATGTCTTTCTGCTCAATCATGAAACTCACAAAGAGGTCCTTATTAGGCAATTCCTCCTCGTAGGAGTTTGACACAAAGCCGTTCAGCATATAGTCGTGCTCAACGGTGGAATGGGAGCGGATGGCCTCGAAACCGCAATGGTGGTTGGTAAACACGAGTCCATCAGGCGATACAACCACACCAGAGCAATAGCCTCCGAAGTTGACCACGCAGTTCTTGATGGCATCATCGCCTTGATACAGTGCCCCATAGGGCAATTCGTAATTCTCCTGCTTCATCGTCTCATAGACGGCGTTAGGCAGGTTGTACAATGTCCACATACCCTCATCGGCCTGAGCTGTGAGCAGTGAAAAATTACTGATGAAAAGTAATAAAAGCAGTTTCTTCATATCGTATCTGTTATTAATTCGAATTTTTTCTACATTTAATTCTAACACTTGCTACATTTAATTCTAGCACTTTTTAGATTTAAATCTGGAAAGTGGCAGGTCTGATTTAATAATCTTGGCAACAAAGCCTAAGATCATCAGATTGCTGAAGAGGAAAGAGCCCCAAGCCGGCAGATAGTTTTCTCCCCATTCCATCAAGGCGAAAGCCACCATCGCTGTCATGAAGTAAAGAGCAATGCTCTTCAGCGGGTAGGGGATAGGATTCTTCTTCTGACCTATGATATAACTTAGTATCATCGCTGTGCCATAGCCTGCAAAGCCTCCCCAGGCACAAGCCCAGTAGCCGTAGGTGGGGATCAGCAGGATATTCACCGCAAAGAGCACAATGCAGCCTGCCAATGAGAACCAGGCGCCATAGATGGTCTTGTCAATCAGCTTATACCAGAACGAGAGGTTGAAATAGATGCCCATGAAGATCTCTGCCATCATTACAATGGGCACGACGCCCAGTCCTTCGCGATAGTCGGCGCCGATGATGTATTTCAGTACTGGCATCCAACCCATGACGCAAAGGAAGGCCAGCAGCGTGAAGATGATGAAATACTTCATGGCTGTAGCGTAGTATTCCGTCTTGTCGGCATCCTTGTTCTTGGCAAACACGATGGGTTCGTAGGCATAGCGGAAAGCCTGGGTGATCATCGCCATAATCATCGCTATCTTCACACATGAGCCATAGATACCCAATTGTACATTGGCCTGAGCCTCGTCAGGATACACCAGCGGGAAGATGATCTTATCAGCCACCTGATTCAGAATACCTGCGATGCCCAGCACCAGGATAGGCCACGAATAGCTGAACATCACTTTCAGCAGCTGACTGTCGAACTTCCATTGGATACGGAACATATCTGGCACGAAGAAGAAGGTGATGAGACCCGTGCAGAGCAGATTGATAAAGAACACGTAGAACACAGAGGTCTTACCCAGCACCACGAAGTAGATCACGTTCATGGCGATGTTCAGCACGATAAACAGCATCTTCAGCGATGCAAAGCGGATGGCCCGTTTCTGGAACCGCAGATAACTGAAGGGGATGGCCTGAATGGCATCGAGCGCCACCACGACAGCCATCATCAGCAGATAGTCTGGATGCTCAGTATAACCAAGAGCACCACTGATAGGACCGATGAAACCGAAGGTTAATAGCAGGAAGACAGCTGTGAGCGAGCCTACGACAGACATCGCTGTGGAAAATACGGTGTCGGGCTTATACTTGCTGTCGTTGGCAAACCGGAAGAGGGTGGTCTCCATACCGAATGTCAGCAGCACAAGGATGAGTGCTGTATAGGCATAGATGTTTGTGCTCACACCGTAGTCGCCAGAGTCCTTGGGCATGTAATGGGTGTAGAGCGGCACCAGCAGATAATTCAGGAATCTGCCTACGATGCTTGAGAGCCCATAGATGGCTGTGTCTTTTGCTAATGATTTCAGATTTGCCATAGTCTAACTGAAGAATAAGTATGCTATTGCGATGGCTGCGATGACGCCGGCAAGATCTGCCAGCAAGCCACAGGCCACAGCGTGACGCGTCTTCACCACACCTACACTGCCGAAATAGACAGCGAGGATATAGAAGGTGGTATCTGTTGACCCTTGGAAGATACAACTCAATCGTCCGATGAATGAGTCAGCGCCATAGGTTGTCATCGCATCCACCATCATACCACGGGCACCGCTACCAGATAGCGGCTTCATCAGCGCTGTAGGTAGAGCGCCCACGAAGTCGCTATTAGCACCACAAGCCTCCACACCCCATCTGATGCCGTCAATCAACATATCCATCGCGCCAGAGGCACGAAAAACGCCGATTCCAACGAGGATGGCCACCAGATAGGGGATGATTCTCACTGCTGTCGAGAACCCCTCCTTAGCACCTTCGATAAAGGCATCATACACATTCACCTTGTGGCGCATGCCTGCTACGATGAAAGCGATGATAATCGTCATCAGCAGGATGTTGGCTGAAGTGGTACTCACCTTATTCATCAGCAGCGAGTCCATCTGTCCGAAGCCCCAGATGATCGTTGCCACCACTAAGGCTGCACCACCAAGAGTGAGCAGCATCGTGCGGTTCAGCAGGTTGATCTTCTGGTAGAGACTGGTGATGATGATGCCTGCCAGCGTTGAGAAGAAGGTGGCCAGCAGGATGGGGATGAAGATATCAGTAGGCTGAGCAGCTCCCATCTGGGCACGATACACCATAATAGAGATAGGTATCAGCGTCAGTCCGCTGGTGTTCAACACGAGGAACATAATCATCGGGTTGGTGGCTGTGTCCTTTTTGGGGTTCAGCTCCTGCAACTGCTCCATTGCCTTCAGACCAAGAGGCGTAGCTGCATTATCAAGTCCCAGCATGTTGGCGGCGATGTTCATGAAGATCGAGCCCGTTACGGGATGCCCCTTGGGAATGTCAGGGAACAACTTCACGAAAACAGGACTCAGCACCTTGGCCAATACATTCACGATGCCACCCTTCTCGCCGATCTTCATGATGCCAAGCCAGAGTGACAACACACCAGTGAGACCCAATGAGATCTCAAAGGCCGTTTTTGACGATGAAAACGTGGAATCCATCATCGCTGGGAACACATCAAAGTCTCCCAGAAACACCAGTTTCACCAGCGCAATCACAAAAGCGATGATGAAAAACGCAATCCAAATGTAATTCAGTACCATATTGAGTGCAAAGGTACGAATAAGTGAGAGATTTACCAAATTTATTCCATAAAAAAAGAGGCGCCTGCTCACGCAGACGCCCCCTCATGATTATTAGTATATAAGTATTTGATGTTATTTACTTGTACCAAGTGTTCCATTCATATGCTCCTCCAACATATTCAGAGAACTTGCCATCGGTCCTTTTGTCAATATCCTGACGCTCATTGCACCACTCGAAGTCTGTACCCACAGCAATCTTGCTTGGAACATCGCCCTTTGGTGCATTCAGTATAAACTCTGATCCGTTTTTATATACTATAATTTTAATACTGCTGGCAAAATCATGAATGTTTTCAGCATCCCAATTCACGTTGTCATTATTGGATTTTTTTAATATTATTTGAGGACACTTGTACTCATTATGAAGACCTGTGGCAGTGTTTATCATCGTCTTTTGTGTGATCCCGCGACCTTGATTAGCACTTGCAAATAAAGCGTGGATCTCAAGCTCATCGTCATCGCGAACGATATAGATAGGCAGTTCACCACCAGCAGCTTTCAGCACAATAGTAGCTTCTTCATTGCCTTTGCCCCAGGTTACATCGAACACGATATCATTAAAGTCGAAGTCGGAATTAGTATTAATAGTCAAGTCCTCACCCATCACACGAATTGTCTCAGTATTAGCGTTACCGCTGCCGCCACCGCCACCAATAGACCATGTAGCACCACAACTAGTAGTATTGGGAATTACAGTCAGGTTTTCTGCCTTAGTGCCATTTAAGTCAAGAACAGGATAGTCGCCATCTTGATTATCTTTCAGTTGCTGTTCTGTTACCACACTTCCATTCTTTATGATTTCTATCTCGTTAATAAAGTATGTAATACCGCTTGAAATAGAAAGCGTACGTTTGTGAGATGCTACAGTGGCTTTTCCGCCAAGACGCACATATGAACCAGAGGCACCGTCAAATACTCTAAAACCTTGATATGTTCCATCACCCTGAGCTATCCAATTGGTTGCTCCTTTAATGTTGATACCACTATTAGAACCCATATTTACAATAAAGTTATCAAACTCAGCCGTTGCAGCCTCAGTATAACTGTTATTCATCAAATTGAACTCGCCATCATACATATGGGCATTGCCTGTGACAATCAACTGACAGTAATTATAGAAGGTGGCATTCTTTGCGCTAAAGGTCATTGAGCCTGTTGTGTAGTGACCAGCATTAACCCAATAAATTCTAGCTTGTGTAACAGACGTTTCGCCAGCGATAGTAACCTTACCATCATTAAAGAAATTACCTGTGCTATTCAGTGTCATTGAAGGAGCGGTCAACTCTGCATCATCACCTAAGTTCATAAAATAGGAATCGTTTGCATCGCCAGGAGAATAGGTTAGAGCACCAGTAACATTGAATTTACCTTCATTATAGACCTTGCAGAAGTTACCAATATCGTATTTCTCAGAGTTTTTAGCGTTTACAGTACCACGGTTGAATAGACTTATACCCTGATTTGCGGCAATACTATTACGATAATCGTTCAGGGTAGCACCTGCAGCTACAGAGATGAGTCCAGCCTGCTCACCATAATTGTCTTCTAAGGTCACATTGCCGCGAAGAATATACAGATTGAAATGGGTGGAACCAGCGCGTCTAATAGTGACGTCTCCATCTACATCCACATATACATTGTAGGGATAAATCACGTTCTTCCCTCGGGCATTATCCCATCCTGCATTCTGATAGGTACCACCTAACTCAACTGTACCAGCTTGAGTTATCTTTAAATTATAACCCTCTACTATTTTGTATGCATAAATTTGGTAAAGTCCCCACAAGGTTTGGTCATTACCCCACTGATCTTTAGCAGTCGTGCCTTTGTAAAGAGTTTCCAACTGACTCACCTCATCGGCATTTTCTGGAATAGCTGTTGGGAAATTCCCTGCAATATCAGATGTTGATGGGAATTTATCATAAGAATCCCCATTGACGCTTATAGAACGTGTCGTACCTCTTGTGCCAGCAACAGTTGAAGAACTGAAACCCCATGTCTGAGTGGGGGCTGGCTCACCAAAAGCCTGTACGAATGACTGCTCGTATTTCTGTAAAACTTGCTCTGACTGACTCACATTATAGACACTCATGTCGGGGCCACAACTTGTAAATAAACCGCCCATTCCTAATGCGGCAATTCCTGTCATCAAATACTTTTTCATAATCATCTCCTTTATTTAATTTTCGATTGTTTTTATCTGAATGTGATTGTCTATAAACTGATTGTATTCGAACTGTCTAAAAATAAGTGTTGCAAAAGTACGCAAAATAATCATAGGATGGTAGTTTATTGAGTTAAAGAATGCTAAATAGATAAGAATCGTGCTCAAATATCAAGTGATTATTGGTTAAATTCCGTATTTTTGCAATATTAAAAGTATAAAGACATGAAAGATAAAAGGTGGAAGATTATATTTGCTCTTTGTGGCATGATAATGGTTCTTGGCTGTAACCCTTATCAGTTTGATCAGCAGCGGTATGAAGAGTTGGTGAAAGATGACTCTCCTGTACCCGAAACGGATTCAATCCACAACTGGATGATGACTGCATCAAAGACGCTCGTCGTGGATCCTTCAGGCGTAACAGATGTTAAGCTCATACAGATTTTTACGGATAATCCTTCTGTGACAGAATCTGCAGAGATCGTGGGTGGAGCCTATTCCTCTGGAGATAGCAAGATCGTCATGAATATCTCTTATCCGATTAGGCTTGAGACGCTTTATGCTGCTGCTATCGACAATGAAGGTTATTATACGATTGTATCGTTTAAACCAGCTTCATCCAGTAGTATTGATTTTACCAATCCTATCGTAAAACATGAGAAGCTGTCATATCAGAATCTGTACCAGACTTTTACTTATTTATTCGAGGAGGAGTATCCGGTCCCTGGAGATTATGACTATAATGATGTTGTACTGCGTATTTCAATGGAGCTTACAGGTAAACGTGAGGTGCGTTTCAATGTGCAGTTGGTTGCTGTTGGCGGAGAGAAGCAAATAGCAGCAGCTATCCGCTTGGCTGGTTATAAGTACGATGAGATAGAATCGGTGAAAACTGTCGATAATGCTTCGTTCAACATTGGAGCTGCTGGAGATCTACCAGAACAGTCAGGTTCGATTACGGAAAGAGCCTTTTTGCTCAAGAGTATGAATGGCGAGGCTGTACTTAATCTGTTTGCAGATGCCCATTGGGCCACAAACGATAATGTCCTTATGAATAATGGAATGATTGCTCGAAAGAGGTATAATGTCTCATATGAAAAGAGTGATGAATACGGCACATTCACCCCTCGTGAAATCACTTATATCGTTACCTTCAAAGACGAATTGGATGTTTCTTCTCTAACGATGGACGCTTTGGATACCTTTATTATTGAGAGTTATAACGGTAATCTATATGAGGTGCACATGCATCAGTATGCAACGGCCCAGGTGCTCTATACGCAATCGCCTTCTGATGCTCATAATCTTCCATGGGCATTCTGTGTTCCTTATAATAAGTTCTATTGGCCTTTGCATAAAGTGCCTATGGGATATCAGGCAAAGTCTAAGCACACTAATGGAGCCTATCCCTATCTCGGAAACTCCTTTGGTGAGTGGGCTGCAAACCGTACTAAATGCATCGATTGGTATTTGTACCCTGACAAGCATCAGGTTTACAGATAAAAATACAATAGAAGAAGGAGTTGGAACGATTTCCAACTCCTTCTTCTTTGTGGACCAGCCTGGGCTTGAACCAGGGACCTCCAGATTATGAGTCTGTTGCTCTAACCAACTGAGCTACAAGTCCAAATTCCCAATTCCAATAAGCTTTTGTCTCAGTATCAGCGCTCTTATCGGCTGCAAAGGTACGCTTTTTCCATTAAAAATCCAAATATTTTCCCCAAAAGATACAAAATTAGTGGTCCATCTTTGGCAGTGATATTGATTTTGAGTACCTTTGCACCCATGAAAACGATCATCCTTTCAGAAGATGTAGGTTTGTCGGAACCATCGGTGGCCACCATCGGTGTGTTTGATGGTGTGCATCGTGGTCATCAGCTAGTGATAGGGCGTGTGCTTGATACTGCCCGTGAGACTGGGATGGCTTCGGTGGTGGTGACCTTCGACCGTTCACCTCGTGAGGTGATTGATCCCTCTTTCCACCCTCAGATGCTGACTACGCTTGCTGAGAAAGAGGCTATCATGGCCCAGTTGGGTGTGGATTATCTGGTGGTATTGTCCTTTACAAAGGCGTTGGCGGCTTTATCGGCACAGGCGTTTATGCAACAGGTATTGTGTGATCGCCTTTGTGTGAAGACACTCTTTACAGGCTACGATAACCGTTTTGGGCATAACCGCAAAGAGGGTTTTGATGATTATGTACGCTATGGACAGGAGATGGGCATGCAGGTGCTACGGGGCGATGCTGAGTTGATGGCGGATGGTTCGCAGGCTATCAGTTCTTCTGTAATCCGGACACTATTGGTGGAGAAGGGACAGGTAGAGTTGATGCCTCAGTATCTGACTCGCCTTTATACGTTGCAGGGTCGTGTGATGCCAGGAGAACATATCGGCCATCAGTTGGGCTATCCAACTGCCAATCTGGAGCCAGAGGATGCCAATAAGTTGATTCCTGCCCCAGGCGTTTATGCCGTTTGGGCACAGTTGGAGGACGAACAACAAGTACGGGCCGCGATGATGAACATCGGTCACAGACCTACGTTTGATGGACACAAGCAGACGCTTGAGGTGAATATTCTCGATTTCAACGGTAATCTCTATGGGCAGACGGTGAACATCTCGTTTGTGGCTCGTCTGCGAGAGGAGCGACGTTTTGATTCTCCTGAAGCACTTGTGGCGCAATTGGAGATGGATAAGAAACAGGTAAAACAACTTCTAACATGAAGAATGCATTAATATATACCGTGATATTTGCAGCCATCCAAGTGGTGGTGAGTTTTAGTGTGCAGGGTGTCTATATGTTGATTTATGGCCCTGGGGCTAAGATAGATGCTACGGGCCTGATTATCACGATGGCTGTATTTAGTGTCGTAGTGATGGCACTTTTCCTGTTGACGAAGTGGGCAGAGGTGTCGCGTCATTGGGTGCGTACGCGTCCTTGGGCTGTGCTCTTCTGGTGTGTGTTGGCTGCGCTGGGTGTCATCATTCCTTCCACTTGGCTACAGGAGCAGATGCCTGAGTTGCCCAATATGATGGAGGCTGAGTTTGGCATGATTATGAAGGAGCGTTTAGGCTACTTTGTGGTGGGGCTGTTGGCTCCGTTGGCTGAAGAACTGGTGTTCCGTGGGGCGATACTACGAGCCTTACTCCGTTGGCATAAGAACGCTTGGGTAGGCATTGCCATCTCTGCGGTATTATTTGCAATCATCCACATGAATCCTGCTCAGATGCCTCATGCATTCTTGGTAGGATTGTTGCTGGGTTGGATGTACTATCGTACGGATAGTATTGTACCAGGTGTGGTGTTTCATTGGGTGAATAATTCGGTGGCTTACGTTTTGTATAATCTCTACCCTGATCCCTCGTTGAAGTTGGTTGATATTTTGGGCGGACAGCAACAGTCGGTGTGGATGGCCTTGGTTTTTTCACTGTTGATCTTCCTGCCCGCGCTGTTCCAGATGAATCTCCGTCTAAAGAAGTAATTCTGAAAGTAGATAAGAAAATGAAGTGGGCTGCCAGATATCTCTGAGCAGCCCTTTCCTTCCGTGTTAGTATTTTTTGAAAAATTTGAGAGAATGAGAAACTTCACAGCTTCTACTACGTGTTTAAATTTTAGTTATTATTAAAGAAAGCATAGAAAAATTTGTCTTATTCAACCAAGGTCGGATTGTCTGTTGTAGCCTCTTTGAGGCTGTCTGTGACATTTTCTGCCTGAATGGTGTTCAACACATTCACAGAATCGACCTTTTCCTTATGGAATTTGGCATAGGCATCCTTCGGATCATCCCATCCCCATTCCCATGGTGCCTGAGCAGCGTTGCCCAACGTGAGTACGATGGCTACGATGGCTGCGGCTCTGAACAGAGGGACCAGACGGCTTTTGAGTGTAACGGTCTTGGCCACGGGAGCCTCACCGATCTGCTGCAGGATACGTGCCTCAAAGTCTTCACCTAAAGGCTCGTCCTTCTGCTGCTCGTACGTGAACAATGCCTGATACTTCCTAAGAGCCTCAGGAATCTCTTCTTGGCTGAAGAAGGCGCGCAGGATGGCTTCCTCCTGGAGTGTGGTTTCACACGCCCAGTAGCGCTCCAATAGTTGTTCAATGTACTTATAATCCATATTTCTCTGTTTCTAAGAATTTCTGTCGGATGGCCTGGCGGGCTCTGAAGATGTTGACTTTCACCTGTTCCTCACTGATAGCCATGATGTTTGCAATTTCTTTATAGCTCTTACCTTCGATGTCGCGTAACTGCATCACGCTTCGTTGTTTCTCAGGCAGGCTGTCGATGAGGCGGCGTACCAATGCAAGACGGTCTTGATGCATGGCCTGTTCCTCAGGATTGGATGCGTAACTATTGTCTGGCGCATCGTGCTCACCCTCATCCAGACTTTGGTTCTGGTGCTCCATCCGCTTCATCTTGTCGAGTGCCAGATTGCGACAGATGGTCAGGCAGTAAGCTTCTATCGAGTCGATATCGTCCCATTGGTCTCGCCTGTTCCAGACCTTGATCATTGTCTCTTGAACAATATCCTCCGACTCCGCAGGGTTGAGAGTGATGCGGAGGGCAAGCCTGTAAAGCTCATTTTTCAGCGGTAGGACATCATTTCTGAAACTGATCTTTTTCATCCTCTCTATAATGAATGACGATTGAAACGGAGAAAAGTTACAATAAATGGCGAAAATTTTTCGCCATTTACTATTTTATCACAGTGCCGTGCTGTCCGTCGATGGCTGTTGCGAGTGTGATAATCACTCTGGCTACGCCAGCATCGATGGCAGAGAGGGCATTCTCAATCTTAGGCAGCATACCACCACTGATAGTACCGTCAGACTTATATTTAATAAAGTCCGCACGCGTGATAGTGGGGATGACACTATCATCATCATCAGGATTGCTGAGCACACCTTTCTTCTCAAATGAGAAGATGAGTGTCACATCGTAGTAGGGTGCTAAAGCCTTGGCGGTCTCACTGGCGATGGTGTCGGCATTGGTATTCAGGATATGTCCTTCGCCATCGTGTGTCAAGGGTGCCATCACAGGGGTGATGCCTTCCTCTATCAGACGACTGATCATCTTGCCGTCGGCCTGATCCACGTCACCCACGAAACCATAATCAATACCATCCTTGATGGGCCGTTTGTGACTGCGGATGACGTTGATATCTGCACCTGTCAGTCCGAGGGCATTCACACCATTGGCTTGCAGACGAGCAACGAGGTTCTTGTTGACCAGACCGCCATAAACCATAGTCACCACACTAAGCATCTCAGTATCAGTAATGCGGCGTCCATTCACCATTTTCGACTCGATGCCAAGTTGAGAGGCCACCTGTGTAGCCCTTCGGCCTCCGCCATGTACAAGTACCTTACGTCCTTCGATGGCACTGAAGTCCTTCAGAAGCTGTGCCAACTGGGCTTCATCTTCTACGACGGCCCCGCCTACTTTGACGATAGTGAGTTTCTCTTTCATTATTCCAAATATGTATAACCGTAAAGACCACTGCGATAGTTGCTCAGAAACTCTTTGCCCTCTTCGAGAGAGATCTTACCCTGTTTCACACTCTTGGCCACCCAGACTTCGAGTTGGCGTACAAGTTTCTTCGGATCGTACTGTACATAATCAAGCACCTCGGCTACTGTCTCACCGTCGATGATCTGATCAATATGGTAAGTACCATCCTTCTCAGAGATGTGTACGGCATTGGTGTCACCGAAGAGGTTATGCATATCACCCAGGAT
>JAEEGG010012025.1_pt1 | contig 18754 bp, 19 predicted proteins | sample 9134161 | NCBI WGS metagenome assembly JAEEGG01 (sample SAMN16246543, study PRJNA631951) | gut metagenome | biome: gut microbiome; feature: rumen; material: CR-attached | host: Bos | place: Iran: Karaj | collected 2018-10 | reverse complement strand
TGGGTGATTTCAATGATTGGCGTGAATGGGATATTCCCCTTACAAAATTGGGACCCGGAGGAATCTGGGCGACATTTGTAACGGGTGTCAAAGAGGATTCTTTATACAAATTCTTTATAAAAGCAGCTGACGGAAGAACTTTATACAAGGCCGATCCGTTTGCAAATTATGCTGAGAAACGTCCGGGAACGGCGTCTAAGATAACAGATCTTTCAGGTTTTAGGTGGGGCGATTCCAAATGGCTTAAGGAACGCGAAGCCAAAGACATGTTCAAAGAGCCGCTGGCGATCTATGAGTGCCAGATTGGTTCATTCATGAAGCATCCGGGCCGCGAAGACGGCGGATACTATTCTTACAGAGAATTCGCAGACAGAATAGTTGAATACTTAAAAGAGATGAAATATACCCATATCGAGCTTATGGGTATAGCAGAGCATCCCTTCGACGGTTCGTGGGGATATCAGGTGACGGGATATTATGCACCTACATCAAGATACGGATCACCCAAGGACTTTATGTATCTTGTTAACCTTCTTCACAAGAACGGTATCGGTGTGATCCTTGACTGGGTTCCCGCTCACTTTGCAAAAGACGCTCACGGACTTGCAGACTTTGACGGAGGCGCGGTTTACGAACATCCCGATCCGAGACTCGGTGAGCATCCGGAGTGGGGTACAAAGATATTCAATTACGGAAAGACTGAAATTAAGAACTTCCTTATTGCTAACGTATTTTACTGGATAAGAGAGTTCCATATAGACGGAATACGTGTGGATGCGGTCGCTTCCATGCTTTATCTTGATTACGGAAAGAAAGACGGCGAGTGGGTTGCCAACAAGTACGGCGGCAACAAGAATCTTGAGGCAATAGAATTCTTCAAGCATCTAAACAGTGTCGTACACAAAGAGTATCCCGGTTTTATGACCATAGCCGAAGAATCTACAGCATGGCCCAAGGTTACCGGCTCCGTGGAAGATGACGGACTTGGTTTTTCTTTCAAATGGAATATGGGATGGATGCACGATTTCTGCGAATACATGAAACTGGATCCGTTCTTCAGACGCGGAAGTCATTACAATATGACATTCGCCATGAGTTACAACGAGTACGAGAATTACATTCTCCCGCTCTCACACGATGAAGTCGTACATCTTAAGTGCTCCATGGTCGAGAAGATGCCCGGATATAAAGTGGACAAGTATGCGAATCTTCGCGTGGGATATACGTTTATGTTCGGTCACTGCGGAAAGAAACTTTTATTCATGGGACAGGATTTTGGTCAGGAACGTGAATGGAGCGAAGAAAGAGAACTTGACTGGTATCTTCTGGCAGAACCTCTTAACAGAGGTATGAAAGAATATGTGGGAGAACTCTTAAAGCTTTACAGATCACATCCCTGCATGTACAGAGATGACAATTCCTGGAAGGGATTTGAATGGATAAAGGCTGACGATTCGGATCACAGCACTTACGTATTCATAAGACGTACCGAAGGCGAAAAAAAGAGTCTGATCTTTGTTCACAATATGACCCCCATGAAATGGGATAATTACAAAATGGGCGTTCCGGTTCCCGGTAAATACAAAGTTGTTTTAAACAGTGATGAAACGAGATTTGGCGGAAACGGAAATGAATTAAAAGAAGAATACGAAGCAGTGAAAGATCTTTGCGATTATAAAGATTATTCGATCACATTTGATCTTGCTCCATACACCGCAGTTGTATTTGAATTTGAAGAAGGTGATCACTGAAGTGATCACCTTCTTATATTACGGAACTATCTTCTTGATACCCGGGATCAGGCTCAGAATAAAGCGAATGAGTATCGCGGTGAGAACACCGGGAACGATCCACAATACGCAGGCACCGAACCACGAGATAGTGTTGACTGTTTTCTCATACAAAGGAAGATAAAGATCTTTCATCTGTATTTCTATAAGGTATGCCAGGAATACACCGTCACCAAGAACTTTGAGAACTTTGACGGTGGTTTCTTTTAGCGTCTTATTCATGAATAAGAGTTTAATATCCGCATATATCGTAAATGCCAGCAAGGTATCGGTACCGTTTACATAGGCGCCTACCGTACCGTTTTCGGTATAGAGAGCATTTATATACAACACACTTATGGCAACGGATAAGATATTGGCCAGATTCAAAAGAAGCATTTTCTTTTTATCATTCAAAAAATCACTAAAGTGATTTTCGATATAATAACCTATAAAAGGCGCTATCAATATCGAATCCCAAGGACCGAAATCAAGTGCGATATGTTCGGTCTTCATGAAGTATTCAAGTATCTTTAATACAAACTGCACTACAAAGAAGAGACCGAATAGATATTCGAACTGTTTTTTTGACATACCTTTGGCTGCAGCCGAAAAAACCGGGAGGAAGCAAAGGAATACAAGGTAAGCATTCAAAAACCAATACTGCGTAATGAGCACATAACCGTAGATCATTCGTAAAAGGTCAATGAAAGGATTGGCAAGCATTTCGGGAGAGTGAATGGCTCCGTAATATAACTGTATAAGGTTGAAGACCAATATAAGAAGAATATATTTGGTGATCCTCTTTGTAATAAGATTTTTAATATCTATCTGTCTCGAAAGCATTAAACCGCCTGAGATTACAAAGAAGATATATGGACCTGACAAAGCGATGGAATAAAGCGTCATCGAAGTAAAATAGCTTATCACGCCGCCTTCTATAGTAAAGTGATGTGCTCCTTTGTCACCGGAATGTCCAAAATAGACAAACATGATTGCAATCAGTCGTGCTACGTCAAGGTAAGTCTTATGCTTTTTGATATCGAAAGTCTTTGTACTCATTAAGCGTTACGCCTCCACAATGAGGTAGCGACCGTCGCCTATATCAAAGACTTCGCAGGCTTCAAGAATGGTGTCGGCATCGATATCCGTACCTTCTTCTTCAAAATACTCTAAAACTTCCTTTTTGCCTTTAACTACAACCGCGAACATTTCCTCAAGAAATTCAGCAGCTTCCTCTTCTGTGGATGCCACTTCTTCGGGAAAGAGTTGTAATTGATTATCTAAAAAACATTTGAGAACTTTTTTATCAAACATGATCGTTATCCTTTCATACAGACAACGATATTTTAGCATAGAATAAGAACTAAAAAAAGGATTGCGTTATAAAGAAATCGGTAAACTAATTTTCCAAATTAAATGCAAATATCGTTGCATTTAGTCTGAAAAATGCATTTTTTGCATTTAGTTTGAAAAATGAGGCAAAAAAATAAGAGGTTTCTCAACGAAACCTCTTACAAAAATTTAAATCACTTGATACATAAAAATACAATCTTTGTCATATGCGGGTTTCACGTGTCTGTATACAAATCTTTCCATTTTGATCGAAGTTCGTTGAAATCCCATCTTTTTATAATGTTCAAGCAATCTGTTTTTAGGAAGAGCAAAAATATAAAGATATTTGGAACCAATATATTTACTAATCTCTTGTATTATCGGTAAAATGTAACAAGCAAAAACGTAACTTCCCAATTTAGGAATTTCGTCATGTGCTTCATCATAATTATCATTCACCGCGAAATTAGCAAGTTCAATTCCTGTATGAGCATCAAATCCTTTAAGAAACCCTCTGCTAACAGTTATTAAACCTGTGCGTAAAGTAAAATATGCAACAATCTTCTTAGAATCTTTACTAAGAATTAAATAAGTCCGTGATATATTACTTTCTTCATCAGGCAGAGCACATTTTTTTAAATAATACTCTAAACCTTCTCCCTTTTCGCACTTAAAACCGGACAGATTGTAGTCTCGATTTAAATGCACAATTTCAAAATAATCATCGTTCAATTCCTCTAATCGTATCATGCTTTCACCTTAACGTCAGAGGTTCTTCTTTTGCGTATTATTTCAATAAATTCTTTAGCTTCCTTTTCCAATTCAGTTCTATCAGGTCTTGTTGCCAAAGCAAGCATATCATTGACTTCATTTGACTTTCTTCGTGAAGCATATTTCCCTTTAAAAGGTTTTACTGTCATAGAATTCACCTCCATTCGTTTCTCCTTTCCTCGCTTACTGCGATATTTATTGTATATAACGAGGAAAGCCTTTAGCTCGCCTAGGTAGTTTTCAAGGCGAGTGCCTTATTATTCTCTTGCGCTTTTAACGTAAGAGTTCATTTCGTTTTATCTTCTCAGAGCATAGTTTCCCTTAGGAAATCATGTATTGTTGATGAGTCACCTCTTTTGTAGTCTAATTGTATTATACCACAAATATAAAGTATTTCCAATTAAGACGACAAGAAGCCGTTCTGCAACGGCTCCTTTTAATTGATTTCAAATTTAGTTTATAAGATACGTATATCATAGAAATCCATACATATCAATACTTTATGCCGTTTTACGATCTTTCTTTAAAAGGTCGGGAGTTAATACAACCTGCTCTTTAGGTATACGTTCCGCTCCGAGAGCTTCTTCAATCTTATCAAGAGTTGCAATAACATTTGTCGAGTCATGTTCGCTCATGATGAAGTATAACTGCATATGTTCATGAACCCAGTGAAGCGATAGTATCACGGCATTATCATCACGTTTCCCCTCTACACAGTCCATCTGAACGCCGGTTATACCATATTTATCGTAAAACGAAAGATAATCTTTCCATAGATGACCTTGCTTTCTTTGAGAAATGATTGCATAAGCATCTTTATTGTTTCTCTTATGCCTTCTCGGTTTTCTCATTACACGCTCAGGCAAATCTATGTTTCTTACATCAAGAATACCCATTCCGATATATCTGTATAAAGAAGATGCGCTACACGGCAGTTCATCGCCAAGAGCAACGGAAACCGCATATGGAGATTGTCCCGCCTTTATCATTGGCGTTACTTTTTCATTCAGTTTGGTAAGCAATAAGATCACATCGCAAAATATCCATAGTATAGCCACATGCCGATAAAGATAAAACCTGCAGAGGCGAGTATCAGGCAGATTCCTTCTTTGATCATCAACGGACGTTTATGTTTTGAAGTCGGCTTTTCATGCTCTGTGGAAGATTCTTCAAAATAATCTTCAAAAGAGAATTCATCTTCGGAAAAAGTTTCGGTGACAGTTTTTATGTTGTCGACGGCTTCATATAAAGAAGCCATGCTTACATTTTCTGAAGCTGCGAGTTCATACATCGCATAGCCTGCTCTTACGGCATCATTATCGTCTGAAGGGATATGCATGATGAGTTCATTCATAAGATTTAAAAGATCCTCTCTCGGACCTTCTTCGTATGAAATCTTTTTGGGAAGATACAGGAATTCATAGTCTCCTGTTAAATTGTTCTTATATATTGTGTCGGGTTCAAAAGAAATGCAGGATTCTTCAAGGAGATATTCACATCCGACTTTAGAGACTTTAAGGATAGATCCGATTAAAAGTCTTATCTCATTGTAATCCGGATCGTTATGAGCTAGAAATCTCGATAAACTTGTTTTGTCGGTCACATCGTAATATGCTCTTTTTTCTCCGTCAATCTGCCTGATATTTATGGGAATAAGTCCGTCTATTACATTTTCGGTGATCATTTTTAATCTATAATCGTCTTTTATTTCGAAATCAATCCCTGCGATCAGATATGTCTTCCCCAGTTCATTTTTCAGATTGTAAATCATAAGGTTTCTCCTGTTTAAACGAAACGATTATCTATTGCTCTTTTACACCTCTCATAATGTCGTCGCTTATAAGCATTATCGAAGAAGGGTTTAAAAGAGTCATTTCTTTTCGGTCGCTTATCTTAATGTCATTTAGCTTATAGAAAACACCAAGTTCGCTTTTGATCGGAATTGAAAAGAGAACATCAGAGTCTACGACTATTTTTGTTCCGTGCTTAGAAATACGCATATTCATATTTCCTATAGAAAGGTAAGGCCTTTCAGCTTTTATAAGAGAGAATGCGCTATCCGATTTATCAAGAAAGGCAGCTTTATCTTCGTTGTAGTATTCGGCGGAATACAATGCCATCAACTGTGTATCATTGCAAAGCAATGTACGATCGTATAAGAAAAAGATCAAATACATAAAAATGACAAAAGCAAATATCATAAGCGGGAAAACAACAGTCGCTTCTACTGTCATATAGGCATCAGCAAGTTCTTTTTTAGAAGTGTGTCTTATAAAAAACCGCATATCAATACTCCTAACAGAATGAAAGGGACGAAGGGAAGTTTACTTTTGGCTTTCATTTTTCCAAAGCACATCATTATTACCCCAAACAATGCGGCAAAAATGAAAGCCAAGAAGATTATCATTAATACAATCCCGACATTAAGTACACTTCCCAAAAAAAAACATATAAGTCCATCGCCGTATCCTATACACTCTTTCGCAAGGTGTGCCACAAAGAGTACGGCGATTCCAGGATAGAATCGCGCGAAGTACTCGAAGAAATGTGGCACACCGTTTAAAAGAGTGTCTAGCATTACAGTACAAGGGAGACTACCGATAATGAGCAAACAACTGATTTTGTGCGTTTTAATATCTGTAACAGAAGAGGGAATAAGAACAGCCATCAGTATGGCCCATTGCCAGTAAGTATAATTCATATGATTTTCCGTCCGGTTCCTTTACCATCAATTACCGCTTGATTCACAAAACTTACATTTGGGTCTGTCTTTAACGGAAGATAGAGGAACCTCAAATATATTTACTTTTAATTCACTGCATTTTTTGTCGGAATGATATCTTGTTCCGTATTCGGTAATATATACTATATTTCCAAACCCGTTTCCGGAACATTTCTCACAAGGGTAGTACTTTGACCCGCTTTCGTTTCTTTCATTTGATATTTCTGTGCTTTTTACAGCATTAACTTTGTACTTTAATGCCCTGCAACCCAGGTTGGTGTGATAAACGCTTCCGGTTGGAGTTATATATACAAGTTCATCCGATTCTATTTCTTTTCCGCAGTATCCGACAAACATTTTGGAATAGAAATGATTTGTCAGTATTATTGCGGGGATACCCGGAATATCCAAAGGGGGACTAACGCTGTAAGTAACAACTATGTCAATTGCGTCCTCTTTGGAATAATCACTTAACAGAGTCGTTAGAGAATCTATCTTTTTTGAAACCGGTAATTCATTTATTTGTTCTTTAACATATAATTCATTCCACCCTACGTTGAGAGCAAGATTAGTCAGTTCATTATCAATTCCGACTTCACTTTTAAGTAACGAATATGGGTAAGAATAGGCTACCATTTCGTTGCCGATAAGATTAAGCTTTGCACCTATTTCGTTATGAATATGGAAAAGCTTTATAAACCACATGATACTTACAAAAAAGAGTATTAAGAACGGAAGTATCATGGTTGCTTCGACAGTGGCACTTGCTGACAGTTTTGGCGACATCCTCTTTTGGCTTTGAATAATGAATGGATTATTGCATTTAGCTGAAGATATATGATTAAAGTCCGGGAGAGAAATCTTTCTTTTTTTATTGTGTTTGCTTTGCTTTAAGGGGAATAGTCCGTCAAAAAAGGACATCGCCAAAACCCTCATTCAAGTACCTGCCTTTTTCTTACTGCGGTAAAATCCAATCCGTGATCACTTTTTACATACACTTGCGCCTCCCACATATCAAAACAGTTGTCTAATCTGAAATACTCATTTCCCGGCGTGTTTCTAATATCCATTTCGATTATGTCGGAAAGCCTTAATACAAGTCTTTTTTCGCCTGTCAAATAGATAAATATTCTTAAATAGTCTTCGTATGACAAACCTTCGGTATAGTTACCTGAACTGTCGCTTCCGAAAAGAATGGAACCGATGCCTGTGATCCACTGTGAACAGTCTTTGATCAAAGGTATTTTTCCACCGTTCATAATAATCTTCAGATCAGTTTTGCTCTCGCAATTTACCCAGTAAGCAATGATTATCGTTTCAAGCAATTCAGTGGCTTCCGGAATTCCAAGTGCCGCGCATATTCCCGTACAGAAAATGCTTATCTTGTTCATCCTGTCGCCGTCGGACAATAACGTGATCATATTGGCGGCTTCTCTTATCACCATTATCCTTCTTGCTACGGAAGCAAGATTATCACAATCCGAGTCTTTTCCGGACACCAGGTATTCTGATTGGTATTTAAGAACCGAGCCTTCTTTTGGAGTAATGAAATTACCGCATTTAAGTAATGCATATTCCCTTAGGAAAAAGAAGTCACTTGCATTTTTATCGTACTCGAATTTCAGATTACCTTTATTTAATTCTCTTTTTCCTGCGTATGCTTGGGTATCAATCTTAATCGTAGAAATGTTTTCAATACCGGCAACTCTTTTAAGAATATTCCATGGCCAAACAATATCCTCAGATAAACTGTTTCCTCCGGAATCGGAAGGGAGCCAGCCGGAATAATCCAATCCATATTTTGAATCCAAAATTCCGGCTGATGAAAAAGCTTCATCATAAGAAACTCCTTCCGAAAGATTATAGTCTTCTATGATCTTTATCCATTCCACCACTCGATCTATATATGCAACTTTATAGTGATATTTCATCAAATTGATTGCCTGATGTTCTATTGCAGCCGCTTGATCATCCGTTGAAAGGCAAACCGCCAAAGTTTCGGCTTGAGAACATTCAAGCTTAAGGAGATCCGTACCACCAATCAACCCCAGTCTGCACTCATCAAAGTTTTTATTCATACAATCTTTCAGATGTTCTTCGGATAACTTCATTCCGTAAGACTGTGTCATATACGATGAATCAACAAATATGAGTCCGTATTGCTTCCACAACTCTTTGTTGTATTCAGAGAAGATCGATGTCATAGCAGTATCGGTCGCGCTTACGGTTTTAACGCGTATTGCGTTTTCACGAATCGATACGAACAAGCCCAAGATGAGTGACATGATTATTGCTATCGATGCGGTAAAAAAGACCGTTACATATCCGTCACTAGATTTTGTTTGTCTGTTTGGATATCTTGTCGAAAAGATCATTAACTATCTCCACAATCTCTTTTTTGAAAATGACAACGAGGCCAACAAGCACAACTATTATCAATATGACTTCAACGGTGCCCATTCCGTCTTCCTCTGTTATCAATTCTTTAAAACCTTTACATCTCATATTTTTCTCCTTTACATGTTTACGAATGCGGGAACCATTATAAGAACCATGACAACAATCATGAGCATCATCATAGGTAACAAAAGCTTGGTTCCCGCTTCTTCTCCTTTGATCCTTGCGCTTCTTTTTCTTTCATCGAAAGCTATTTTTGCCTCTTCATTCAGCAATGCTGTAAGATCTGTGCTTCCTTTTCTTAGGTTTTGAGACAATAGCGATGTGAATCTGGTAACCGCAGGGATTGCGATTCTCATAGAAAGATTCATATAGGCCGCTTCTTCCGATATTCCGGTTTTTAACTCATTTATCATTCTGTTTATTTCTTCATACAGTGGATTCTTCTTTTTTGTGATGACCGAATCCTCGTAGATTTTTATCCAGGCGTTCCTAAGATTCATTCCCGATGAAAGATACATGATCATTTTTTGTAAAACTATGGGGTATTCCTGTTCAATCAAATCTCTTGTTTTCTTCTTTTCTCTGTCCCGATCATGTCTTGCTCCAAGTTTGACCAACAATAGTGCTACAAGTCCCAAGATCAAGATTATCGGATTCTTCTTGTGGTATATATCCTCGTAAGTGATGCTGTGACCGTTGATAGTTTTTGGAAGAGAAAGATATTCTTCTTTTGCCGATTCTTCTTCAATCCTCTTTATTTCTTCGTCCAGTTCTCTCCGAACGATATCCAAAGAGTCAGTTTCATTGGCGTGATGATGAATGACAAGTTCGATTTCTTTCTCCCAATCGTCATATTTTAAAGTACATAAAACGGTAGTTTCTCCCTTATTTTTTGAGAGCAGTTCACCGGATGACGAGATAGATTCTCTGTCTTTGCTTATAAAACTGATTTCAAAGGGATAACCTTCAATCTGATCAAAAAAAGTCAGATTTCCCGTTACAAGTTCCAAAGAATCGTTGTCGTTTAGAAACTTGTTTAAAAGGATTGGATAGCAGTCATCGAACATTTCATCGAGTTCTTCTTTTGACAATTTTCTTCGGGAAACATTTATTTCGTATGGTTCTTCTCCTACGTCTTCTATGCTGGCTACAAGTTCAACGTTAAGATCTTTCTCATAATATTCGCCGCGCTTTATGAGGCCGTCCTTTGATACCGCAGGTTCGCTGTCCGATCGCAAAAAAGCTATGAGAGATATAGCTGTGATAACGATGTAAATTTTGAATTCTTTTCCACTGAACAGCTTTTTGAGTTTCTCTTTATACATCAATCTCCACCAGTTTGTGACCAAGTATTGAAGCTCCGATATAGATCAGAAGGCATATGCTCATTACGACAATACCTTTAATGTTATGGTACATAGGATCAAAGTAGCCTTTTGAAGTAAAACCGATATAAGCGATTATAAAGAAAGGGATACATTCCATTATCTTGAGTTCAAATCGTTTTTCTGCTATAAGGACTTGAATCTCTTTTTCAATTTCAATCTTCGCGCGGAGCGTATCAGCAGTTCTTTCAAGCACTTTATTCATATTTCCGCCGTTTCGCTTGGCGGTTTCAAAAACTCTGGAAAAGATAAGAATATCATCTACTTCGCTTCGTTCACCCAGATCAAGGAGAAGACTCTCTAAGGTACGATTAATACCGATACCCTTTTTTATGTTTAGCAGTTCTTCTGCCATAAGACTGTTTTCTCCATAGAATAACAAGATATCTTTTCTGGCTTCCCAAAAGGCATTTTCGGTTGCATAACCTGCTTTTACATTAGCGTTAACGCTGTAAAGTACTTCCGCAAATTCTGCAGCAAGTTTTTCTTTGCGCTTTTTTATCAATATTCGTTTGTAATACTTCAAAAAGATTGGAATTCCGGTGAGAGAAATTATAAAAACCCAAACGGATCTGTAAAAGAAATAGGCTGTTAACGCCATGATAAGTAAATAGATAGAAACGCCCCCCAGCATTTCAACCCCTGAGTATTTATAATTGTTGTACCTTCTCATATTCCCGTAACCCTTAATTAAATACCTTCATAAGCTTCTCCTTGTGAATTAATTCATTGATCATACACAATTCACCATTTTTGTGCCGGAACAATTTGTTCAGAACGATCTGCCCGTTTTCAAATCCTTCGATTTCAGATATTTCAACAACTTTCCTCGAATGATCTCTTTGTCTTGCAAGATGTATGATTACATCAATTCCGCCTGCAATTTGCCCCCTTATTGCTTCAAGTGGAAGGTCCATACCCATGAGTACCATTGTTTCGAGTCTTTTGAGCATATCGTTTGTACTGTTTGCATGTCCCGTTGATAACGATCCGTCATGTCCTGTATTCATAGCCTGAAGCATGTCCAGAGCCTCTGCACCTCTTACTTCACCGACAATGATCCTTTCAGGCCGCATTCTTAAAGAAGTACGTATAAGATCTCTTATCGTGATCGGATCGCATCCTTCAATATTGGAATTCCTTGTCTCCAGACGCACAAGATTTTCCGCGTTTAAGAGTTGTAATTCAGCACTGTCTTCTATGGTAATGATTCTTTCCTCTTTAGGAATAAATTGCGACAAAGCATTAAGGAATGTTGTTTTACCGGAGCCTGTCCCGCCTGAAATGAAAATATTGTATTTCGATATGACCAGCCGCTTTAAAAACTCCGCCGCTTCTTTGGTGATCGATCCTAAAGCCAGCAGTTTTTCCATAGTTATCGGTTCTTTCGGAAAACGTCTTATCGTAACTATCGGACCGTTCAGCGCTACGGGAGAAAGAACAATGTTCACACGTGCACCGTCGCTTAGTCTTGCATCGACTATGGGATTTGCCTCGTTAACGCTTCGGTTACAACCGGCTACAATCTGCTGTATCACATCATTTAGCTTCTTGTCACTGTCGAACTTTTTGCCGGTTTTGAATAATCTTCCGGATTTCTCAATAAATATATCGTCTTTCCCGTTTATCATGATCTCGGTAACATCTTCGTCATCCAGATACTGTTGAAGAATGTCCATTCTTTTAAGGGAACTGAATATCTCTTCTCTGAACCTTTTAATCTCGAACGGTGAAAAGGCTTTTCTTTCGAAATGGCTTAAAAGAACATCATCAATGCGAGCGTATACTTCTTCCTCAGAAAGATTCCCGGCAAAATCGAGCGTTTCGAGCGTTTCGGATATTATTGTATTTTTAAGATCGTTCGAAATGCTTCTCACATAACGTCACCCGCCTCTTTTAAGCGTTCATCCTCAAACTCAAGATTCTTTTTGATATACTTGGCAAGGTCTGAGTACGGAAGCATTTCATAGGATTCGGGTATTTCCCTAAATAGAGGAATTGAAATCTTCTTTGTTTTATCGATAACATCATCGTAAGCACATTCCAAAAGAAGTGTTTCGTATTGGCTCATTTTTGCGGACGAGATTCTGCGGTTGTCAGTCACCGAATAGACTCTGGAACACAGTCTCAAAATATCGAACAGACCGTTTATTTTTTCTGAAAGATCCAGTATCAGAAATTCATAATCCGTATACTCTTCAAAAGCTTTTATAAACTCTGTCCATTGTTTGGATGTAATGCCTTCATAGTTCATAAAAGAGTGAACCGGAGGAACATAGTCCAGATTTCCGATTTTTTCGGTAATACTGCTCAACCGATAAGAAAAGTTTTCGCTTCCGCATTGCCAGAAATACATAAGATCCATCAGATCGGATCTGTTGCTTGGATGCTTCAATGAATGCATCATACAATCAAAACCCGAAAAACTCTCGAAATTCAAATATAAAGTTTTTCCTCTTGTTGCCAATATTTGGCCTAAAGTAATCGCATATGTCGTCTGAAACGCTTTTTTGATCGGCGAATAAATCCCGATAACATTGAGCGGTTTGTCACAGTTTCTTCGCAGTATCTGTGTTTTGCTCTCAGAACAGTAATCCATAACCTTCTTCAAGATCTCTTTTGCGGGACTGTATTTATATACAGAGCGCTGTCCCCTAATAACCTTGTTCTTCTCGTGACAAAGTTGAACAATGACAGAATTGTTATCGTCAGTTTTAAGTTCATCTTTCAAATTATCGGAAATGAGTATTATTCCTGCTTTAGAGGAAACGAGATACTCGTTTAATTGACCGATATCGGTAAAAAGAAGAACATCAAACCGTCCCGATTCACCGGCATGGATATATTCGTATAGTTTTTCCGAATAATCCTTTTCTTCGTCACAGATAATGAATGTTGTTTTTCCCATAACTGTCCTCCTCTCAAAAGTGTGATCCGATGCAAAAGCAAATTGCTGCGAGCAATACCGGAATTGATAAATGAATAGAATGGTCTAGCTTAGCATCGGAAGATAAAGAAAAGTCTTCGTAGGGAATAACAGTTTTGGATCGGACAATAGTTTTGAAATAATCAAGGAGATGAGCAATCCTAACTTTAACGTTCCCAATGCAAAGAATCTTAATAACAGATTCTGCAGTCGCTATAGCAAAAACCACTAACACGAACAATAATGGTTTTTCCATTCTCACTACGGTTACAAGAATCAGCTTAACGTCTCCCGCCCCCAGCGCTCCGATTGCGAAAAATGGATATAGAATCGCAAAGATCACTGCGAGACAACCGATTCTTTGTAACGTTCCCTCAAACGTTACTTTGTTTAGATTAAATATTATCTCCCCTGATAATAGATTGATGATCAACAGGATCATCAGAAGAAGGTTTGGGATTTTGTGTTTTAGAATGTCGAAGACAGCTGTGATGCACAGTATCGACATAGCGATAATCGCTAAAAACAGTTCAACCCTTTCACCACCTAATGTACTGATTACTCATGAGTTTGTAAACCGATTATATTTATCGGGTTTTATTTTGTAAAGACATTTTGAACAAAAAAATAAAGTTTGGTATTTTTTCACAAAGAAAAAAATAAATCAGCCTTCCGAAGTCCTCGAAAGGCTGAATAATACTGAATTTTTATTTGTCAAAAACCAGATTTTCCGAAAGAATTTCTTCCTTAATATTATATGTTCAGGCAAGGAAACCTCTGTTCGATGATCCGGAGGTCATACTCTCGGGAGAAAGAGATCTGTTATATGTCAGTCCGGAGTAAACCGTTTCGGCGTTGTTCATAACGGGTTTGGATTTGTCGAGACCGGAAATCTGATGATAAACTTCACCGAGCTCTTTGAACATGTCATCAACAACATTTAAGGCTTCTTTATCGTAATCCAAAAACGCTTTTGTGAGCTGTTTGTTACAAAAGATATATAAACTTAAAAACGTACGGCCAAGATCTTCCGAAGTATTAACCGATGCCATAAGCTCTTTTACGGTATTTCTGACACAGTTGACGTTTGTTCGAAAACCCGCTTTATCAGAGGCGTTGAGGCACTCGGAGGCATCTTTTATGTAAGCACGTCCGATGTCATATAAGATGGCGATCATTTCGGTTTTGTTGGCTGTAGTGATCCGATAGGTAAAGCTTTGAATGGTTTCTTTTGTCATGCTTTGATTACCTCAAAATTACTGTAACAACTGAAGAACCTGTGAAGGACGCTCGTTAGCCTGTGTAAGCATTGATGTACCGGCCTGTACAAGCACCTGATTCTTTGAGTATTCCGTCATTTCCTTAGCCATGTCGGTATCCATTATTCTTGAATAAGCAGCGGTCATGTTTTCTTCGGAAATATCAAGAGTTCCGATGGTGTGACCGAGTCTGTTTTCGTAAGCACCCAGCTTACTTCTTGCATCGCTTACGTACTGAAGAGTGGTCTTGATCTTTTCAAGGAAGTCCTGTGCTTTTTCCTGTGTAGTACAGTCTATCTTATCAAGTCCCATTGCTCTTAAATTGATGGTGGGAATTCTGATATCAAGTGTCTGTCCTTCGTTTGTTCCAATCTGAACCCCCATGGCTCCGATACCGGTCATGTCAAGGCTGACAGTCGATCCGGAAACGCTTGATGTGATCTGAAGTTCCATTGTAAAGCCGTTGGAACCTTCGATGAAAATGCTGTCACCGTCAACTTTTGCGGAACATCCGGTAGGGAACTCGGGACCGAAAGAAACGGAAAAAGAAGTCGGATCGATTTTTCCGTCTGCGTCAAGCGTTGCGTTGTTGATCGTAATATCATATAAACCGCTTCTTACATCATCGGAATATGTGATGACTTTTACGTCTGAATTGTTTGTATATCCTTTAAGATCGAAGTTTCCGTTAAGCAATACTTCACCGTTGTACATTGTGGTCTCGGAAACTCTTGTGATCTCCTGTTTAAGCTGCTCAATCTCATTGTTTATTGCAACTCTGTCGTCGTCGGTCATTGTACCGGTACCTGCTTTGGTAGCAAGTTTGCTCATTCTTTGGATCATTTCGTGGATCTCGGCGAGTGCACCTTCGGCGATCTCAACAACCGATACGCCGTCGCTTGCGTTCTGGTTGGCTACGTCAAGACTTCGTATCTGAGCGTTCATTCTCTTTGCCATGGCAAGGCCTGAAGCATTGTCTTTGGCGTGGTTTATTTTGTAACCGGTCGAGAGTTTTTCAAGGGAGCCCGAGAGCATGTTATCGCTGCGCTTTAATGCTGCATTGGCGATCATGGCAGAGACGTTGTAATTAATCTTCATATGTGTCCTCCGTACAATAAGTGGGGTTAACTTTATTTAAGATTATCAAGAAACTTCTTGGCTGTTTTATACAATTCAACCGATGATACTTTTTCGCTGTTGTCTTTCATCGGATGCTTGTAGAATCCGGGCGTTCCGGTATCTTTTGAATAAACCGCTTTTACACCCTCACCGAATATATCGGCAACTTTTGTCATTTCATCAACCGTTTCTTCGTAATTACATGAGATAAATCCTTCAACTTTTTCACCGCTTACGTAAAATCTGGCGTTTACCTTGCCAAGGTAAGGTGTTTCGAGCGAAACGGCTACGCTGGGTTCTTCGTTTTCGTTGTGAATGACCTTTAATACAACATCGGTCATCTCGCCGTCAATCTCCATCGGAAGATTGTATGTTTCATTACGGACAAAAGAAGCCGCAAGCGAGAGCTGTTTATGTGTAAGCATTAAGGTCTTTACGTCGATGTAACGGGTAGATTCCATAGCCTTTTCGTAGACGGCATCTTTGGAATTGTCGATCATCTCTTCGTACTTTTCATCGGCTGTATCTTTGTCATCAAAACTGTCTTTAACGGCCTTTGCTTCATCACGGAAATCTTTTTTTCTGATGTCATCAACTCTTTTGAACATTCCCGATCTGTTGTAGATCATTGATTCCGTAGCGAGAAGATTTGTGCTCGTTACATGCTCTGAGTTGTTTAAAAGCTCGTAAAGTGACGATTCTCTTACCGAAAGTCCTGCTTTGAACTCACGGTACTGTTCGTTAACATATGCTTCTTCGGCCTCTTTGTCAGGAGTGTTTTCATTCATCGCATCGTACGCTTCGAAAAGAGTGGTCGAATCGTTTAATAACATGACTTTCATTTTTGAAGGCTCAAATTCGCTTTCAAGTTCTTTGACAACAAATCCGAAGGATTCATCAATTGTGACATCCATGCCGGTATGCTTTGAAGTCTTGATCTCCTCTTTTAGGTTTCCGAAAGTGAGCTCTTTTCCTGTCTTTAGAAGACCACCGATAGCTGCATATCCCGTTTTCTCAAGTTGATGGAGAAGACGGTAGACATCTATATATTGTTGTCTTTCTTCTGCGTTAATAGAGTCGTTCAATTCAAGTTTGTAAAGGAACTTGGAATATTTTTCCATTTTTTCCTCGGGTGCGTTTTCTTTCTGCTCAAGGTAGTCGGAAAGTTCTTTTATACTTAAATTGACGGGTGAAGAGCCTTTTCTTATAAGGTTTAACGTATCGGCGGGAGTTAAGGATTTAAGGACATTTGTAAGCTTTTCGTCGTAAGTTCTTACTTCCTTTATGCTTTCCTTGGTAATCTCCATTGAGTTGTAACCAAGAATCCTTACTGCGCGTCGGTTTTCATCTGTTGCCTCCACATCGATTGAAGAGAGAATGTCGTCAACGTTTCTGAAAGCTTTCTTTATTGAATCGCCCAGGTCTTTTCTAACTTCGGTGAACATCTTTTCATACTCGATATTTGCCGATTCGTAGGAAGTTTTAAGCTTATTGCCTTCCTGTCTTATAGTAAGAAGATCTGCATCGGGAATGACCGGAAGCATTTTTCCGATGATCGCCGCAGGCATTTCCTTAAGATCGTTGATAGTTTCTTTTACTTCAAGAATCGCTTTGGACTCTTGATATTTGGGAGTCTGCTCAACGCTTCTTAAAGCTTCGACATAAGCTTCAAGATCTTTTGTATCAATGGAAAATCCGCTCTTTATGAGTTCGAGATTGGCTTCCGTCGTCATCTTAAGTCTTGCTTCTTCGAGAACTCTCGTTGCATGTACTTCGGAATCGGACATTTTAAGAATCTCATCGGTGATCCTGACGGCTTCTTCATAGATCGTTTCTTTGCTTGAAAGATCGGCTTCACCGGGCTTGTTTCCTTCGAAAACAGTCATATCGATAAATTCTTTTACTCTTTCTTCGTTAATTGGAAGAGTTACGGAATTAATGTTTTCAAGTCTGTCCAGGTGAGTCTTGTCTATTGTAAGGGAATTTTTAACAAGCCATACACCTTCCGATACGGTTTGCTCGTTAACGGGATAGCCTTCTTTTGAAAGAATGTCTTCGACCTGAAGGGTAAGTTCTTTGTCGTCTGTAAAATCAGCTTTCTTAGCAAGATATCCTGTGGAATCCGTAACAAAGTATTGTGAATTGCCGGGATTGGTTTCATTTCCGGAAGTGTATTTTGCAAGATAGAGATTGTCGATGGTAGGCTCTTTGCCGGTGGCAACAAAATAACGCTTCATGGGATCGGTCATCTCGGTCAAAGTACTTGCTTTTTCAGCCGCTTTCGTAACTTCGTCCTTGATATCCTCATCAAGCGTATCGGTGAAGCCCTTTATCTCGGTGCCGCCTTTTATAAGTTCCATTTTTATATGGTCAACTATGTTTACGGCATCGGAAAGATCCACATCCTTAAGGTTGCCGTTCTTCAAATAATTTTTGAATTCTTCCTTGGAAACTGTGTGCGCCAAAACGATCATCTCGTCTTTTTCGTTGGAGATGGATTTGGCAAAGGCCTCATTCATGACATCACCGACGGCTTTAAGGCCTGTCTCGTATTGCGTATTCGTGTCAAGTGAGGGTGAGATTATTGCTGCCGCGGATGCGTAAGCATATTCTGCGCTTTTGTAAGAACCGATATTCTCGGGTGAGCGTTCAATCTTGGATTGTATCTGATTATCAAATGTAATTTTCAAATGATTTTCCTAACCTTTCCGATCAATTATTATTTCGGTCAGAACAGGTTAAATCTTTAGATACTGTTAAAATCTCTTTACTAAAAAACCCCATCAAGTTAAAATATTCTTTGAAGGAGTAATCCCATGAAGATTAATATTTATTACGGCGGTCGAGGACTCATCGACGACCCCACTTTGTATGTAATAAACAAGATGCAGGCTGTATTGGAAGAGATCAATGTGACGGTTGAAAGGTTCAATCTTCACGAGCTCAAAAATACCATTACAACCCTTCCCCAGACTCTTAAATCAGCAGACGGAGTCATTCTCGCCACCACAGTCGAATGGTACGGAATAGGCGGTTTCATGCAGCAGTTTCTTGATGCATGTTGGTTA
>JAEEGG010012023.1_pt1 | contig 18755 bp, 14 predicted proteins | sample 9134161 | NCBI WGS metagenome assembly JAEEGG01 (sample SAMN16246543, study PRJNA631951) | gut metagenome | biome: gut microbiome; feature: rumen; material: CR-attached | host: Bos | place: Iran: Karaj | collected 2018-10 | reverse complement strand
CAAGATAAGATTTGTGAGATTTTGGTGATGTAATTAAGAAGCTGTTTAAAAATGGACAAAAAAGAATTGTATTGACGACGAAAAAAGTTATATAAATAATTGATTTTCAGTTGGTTAATTGGATATTTATTCGTAACTTTGTGGTTCTCAATCATTTAGTTATGAACAAGGAATATCCAACTAACCTAACCGAAAAACAGTGGCAAATATTGCAAAAAATTCTGGAACCAACGACAAGAAAAAGGAAATATTCGCTCAGGGACATCATGGACTGCATACTCTACATCAACAAGACAGGCTGCCAATGGCGGATGATCCCCAAGGACTTCCCGCCATACAACATTGTGTTCTACTACTTTACGAAGTGGAAGCGCGAGGGAGTCTTTGAGGATATCATGGACACACTGCGAGAGAAGCTGCGCGTCTTGCTTGGAAGAGAGGAAAGCCCGAGCCTCGGCATCATAGACTCTAGGAGTGCCAAGACATCGCAGCATGTGGACAAGGAGCGTGGCATTGACGGCAACAAGAAGATAAAAGGGAGGAAAGACCAAGTCGTGGTTGACACGATGGGGTTCCCGATGGCCGTCTCCGTCCACGAAGCGAGCATACACGACAGCAAGGGTGCCGAATCGGCATTAGAGAAACTCGCCCACAAGTTCCCAAGGCTGAAGAAGATACTTGCCGACGGCGGCTACAGGGGCGACGGACTGAAGGAGATGGTCAGAAAGAAGCTTGGATGCCAACTTGAAGTTGTGCTTCGGCCCGATGAAAGCCCTAAGAAGTTCAATGTCATCCCCTTGAGATGGATTGTCGAAAGGTCTTTCGCTTGGCTGTACAACTTCAGGAGGATTGCCTTGGACTACGAGTTCCACTCCGAATCCTCGGAGGCCATGATTCAAATCGCCTTCTCAAAAATCATGCTTAACAAGTTATCGAATTGAAATTTAAACAAACTCTTAGAACAAACGCTATGAAATTCCCAAAACGCCTGATAACGCAAACGCCTGAGTGTCTGACGGAACCCGTCGGGCAGGTGCTTAATGTGATTATCTCGACGCTGTTCGCCTTAGTGTTTCTGACCGCATACGTCCCGTTTTCGGAAACGGCTTGGTTTCAAGTGGGAAGAGGGCATTATTTTTTCATTACGGCAGCCTTTGTTGGTGCTGGCACTATGTTTTTGGTTCTCAGCAGAATGATGATGAACTGGGTCATCCGAAAAAGCCGGCATTTCCCGTTTTGGCTTTACCTTTTGTGGCTGTTCCTCGAAATCATGATTATCGCGGTGTGCCACACGCTGATTTCCTATTTTGAGATTCAGGCTACCGACCACAGTTTCGGCTATCTCTATGCGAAAAGCGTACTGATTACCTTTGTCGCCTTGGCCGTACCCTACACCGTCACCATTCTTTCTATCTTACTGAAAGACACGAGACAACGCCTCATGCTCACCAAGAGCGACACGGTGGAATCGGACGACGAAGTGATGCCCCAACACACCGAAATCATCAACCTGATGGACAACAACGGCAACCTGAAATTGTCCGTCAAACTCGACAACCTGTACTATATCAAGGCGGAGGATAACTACATCAATGTGTTCTACCAACGCAGCGGCAACATCGCCAGCTACATGCTACGCTGCAAGATGCAGACCATCGCCGATAATTGCGTGGATTCCAGCTCGTTGATGCGCTGTCACCGTTCTTATATCGTCAACATCAGCAAGGTGAGCGTGCTTCACAACGAGTCTGATGGTTTCGTCATCGACTTCGAGCGCGAAGGGCTGGATTCCGTACCGGTTTCAAAGACCTATTCGGCGAAGGTTTTGGAGGCGTTTAATAAGAAGTAAAAATCTTATTCCAGAAAAATTTCAATCAAAAACATCGTTTTATTTTTCTGCAATTGATATTTTTTATATCTTTGCAGAAAAAAATAAAGCACTTTTTAAGAAAAATGGTAGGTAGAGAAGAAGAAATTCGTGAAATGAATGAACGCTACGACAGCGGCAAGCCCGAATTTATTGCCGTTTACGGTCGGCGGCGCGTAGGAAAGACTTATCTCATCGACGAGGCATTGAAGGACAGAATCACCTTCCGCCATTCAGGTCTTTCGCCAGTGGACGAGCAGAACCACAAGAACGGGCTTAAGGAACAACTGAGGCATTTCTATTTGTCACTCCAGTTGCAAGGCATGAAAAAGAGCAAGTGTCCCACCTCGTGGCTTGAGGCATTTTTCATGTTGGAGAGACACCTCCAGAGCATTGACAACGGATCACGACAAGTGGTCTTTTTGGATGAACTTCCGTGGATGGACACGCCTCGATCGGGCTTCATCACCGCATTAGAGGCTTTCTGGAACGGCTGGGCTTACCACCGCGACACCATGATGTTAGTGGTATGTGGCTCAGCTACTTCGTGGATGACCGACAAGCTCATCAACAACTATGGAGGACTTTACGGACGACTTACCAGTCGGATAAAACTCGACCCATTCACCCTTAGCGAATGCGAGCGTTTCTTCCAAAGCAAGGGCATCACGCTGTCGCGCTACGACATTGCGCAAGGCTATATGGTGGTTGGCGGCATTCCCTATTATCTTGATTACATAAGAAAAGGCCTGAGCCTTGCCCAAAACATCGACCGAATGTTTTTTGCCGAAGGAGCCAAACTGCGTGATGAATATGACCGCCTTTTTGCCTCAGTGTTCTCCAATCCCGACCAAATGAAAAGCATTGTGCAACTGTTGGGAACACGACATTCGGGCTTCACACGGCAAGAAATCCTCACCAAAACAGGATTGGATGATGGAGGAGCCGTTACAAAACTTTTGAAAGCATTGGAAGTCAGCGACTTCATCAAGTCATACATTCCCTTTGGCAAGGGCAAGCGGGATTTGCATTACAAACTCACCGACCCGTTCTGCCTGTTTCACCTGAAATTTTTGCAAGGCCAGACCGAAATCGACCCTGATTTTTGGATGCACAACGTTGCTTCTCAATCCGTTAGTGCATGGCGAGGCATCGCTTTCGAGGAATTGTGCTTCTCCCATATCGGCCAAATCAAAAAGGCGCTTGACATTCTTGGGGTTTCCTCAAAGCAGTCTGCTTTCGTGGTAAAAGGCGACGGTGAAACTGAGGGAATGCAGATTGACCTGCTCATCGACCGAAAAGACAATGTATTGAATCTCTGTGAAATGAAGTTTGTAGGCGATGAGTTTGAGGTGGACAACGACTATGAGAAGAAACTGCGCCATCGCCTGCAATGGATGTTAGACCACATGAACCGCAAACAAAGTCTACAAATGACTCTCGTCACCACTTTCGGGCTGAAATACGGCTACCATAGCGGCGTTTTCCAGCAAGTGGTCACGTTAGATCACTTGTTTTGAGGCGTATTCTGTTGGCAAACGGAAAGAATACAAATAGAAAAGCCCCGCCAATCAGCGAGGCTTTTCTTCTGCTATCGTTTTCAATAAAATTCAAATTACCTCTTAGACGCAGCCATAGATCCCCTGCCACGCACGAACCTGCGTTGGGATGACATGGCTGCTGCAAAGCCCAGTGTATTTTAGCAATTCATTCCACCACAGCAGTGGATGACCTGACCCGTGACATACGAGGAAAGGTCGGAGGCGAGGAAGAGGGCTACGTTGGCCACATCCTCAGGCGTGCCGCCGCGACGCAACGGAATGAGGCTTTCCCAAGCTTTGCGGACATCCTCAGGAAGGGCATTGGTCATAGCGGTGATGATGAAGCCCGGAGCGATGGCGTTGTGGCGGATGTTGCGCACACCCATCTCCTTGGCCGCGCTCTTGGTGAAGCCGATGATTCCAGCCTTCGAGGCGCTGTAGTTGCATTGGTTGGCATTGCCCGAAACGCCCACCACCGAGCTCATGTTGATGACACTACCGCCTGCCTGCTTCCACATGACGGGTTGCACGGCCTTGGTGAAGTTGAACACCGACTTGAGGTTCACGTTGATGACAGCATCCCACTGTTCCTCAGTCATGCGCTTGAGGGCTGTATCCTTGGTGATGCCCGCGTTGTTAACAAGGATGTCGATGCGACCAAAATCCTTGACGATTTCGTCGACGACCTGATGCGTTTCCTCAAAGTTGGCGGCATTGGAGGCGTATGCCTTCACCTTGACGCCAAGGGCTTGCAGTTCCTTTTCCGTTTCCATGACGACATCGTTCAAAGCAATGTCGGTGAAGGCGATGTTGCAGCCTTCCTGGGCAAAACGCAGGGCGATGGCCTTGCCGATGCCGCGACCGGCTCCCGTAATCAGAGCCACTTTATTTTCTAAAAGCTTCATAGTGTTTCAGATTTAAGATTCAAAATTTAAGATTTCTTTGTGTATATCTCAATCAGTGCATAAACATCTCCAACGGTCTTGATGTTGGCCGTCTCTTCCTCGGAGAACTTCACGTTGAATTCGCGCTCCAAGATCATGATAAGCTCCACAACATCCAACGAGTCGGCACCCAAGTCGTTGAAAAGATGCTTCTCTGGCGCAATCTCTTTCTCGCTGACTTTCAGCTTCGAAGCAATCAACGCCTGCGCTTTGTCTTGTATACTTGCCATTTCAAATATAGGATTTAAAATTCAAGATTCAAGATTCATTGTTTATTTCGAGTGTCGGGAAGCAGGGCAAAGGAAAGCTCGCCCTTGACGCACATCTTGCCACCCACGCTGAGCACGGCGGAGCAGATGTAGATGTTGCGCATGTGATAGGTCAATGTGGCTTCCACCTCAACGGTGTCGCCGGGTTTGACGCTGTTCTTGAAGCGCACCTTGTCGATGCCGGTGTAGAAAGTCAGCTTGCCGATGAGGTCGTCCTTCATCAGCAGAGCACAACTTTGGGCCATGATTTCGCAAAGGATGACGCCCGGCACGACGGGTTCGCCCGGGAAGTGGCCTTGCAGGAAGAACTCCTCGCCCGTCACATGGTACTTGGAATGGGCCATATGGTTCTCGTCGAGGGTCATTTCGTCGACCAAGAGCATAGGCTCGCGGTGGGGGAGATACTGTTTGATTTCGTCTCTGTTCATATTGTTAAGTTGTTGATTATATTTTTCTAATTGCCAGGCAAGCGTTATGTCCACCGAAGCCCAAAGAATTGGAAATAGCAATGTCCAAGTTGGCCTTGACGGGCGTGTTGGGTGTATAGTTGAGGTCACATTCAGGGTCGGGTTCATCCAAGCCGATGGTGGGTGGGATGATGCCGTTGTTCAATGTCATTACACTGATAATCAATTCAATGGCCCCAGCAGCACCAAGAGCATGACCCATCTCCGATTTCGTTGAGCTGATGTGAGCCTTGTAGGCTTCCTCCTCGCCCATCGCAATCTTGATGGCCTTGGTCTCGCCGCTGTCGTTCATGGGCGTACCAGTGCCGTGCGCGTTGATGTAGATGCTCTCGCCCGCCTTGAATTGGGCCTCGTCCAAGGCTTGCTTGATGGCCAAACTCTGTGTGGTGCCGTCAGGACGCGGAGCCGTGCTGTGATAGGCATCGCAGCTGTTGCCATAGCCGCAAAGCTCGGCGTAAATGGTCGCGCCGCGTTGCTTGGCGTGTTCGTATTCTTCCAAAAGCACGATGCCTGAGCCTTCAGCAATGACAAAACCCGCACGATTCTTGTTGAACGGCAAAGAGGCATGTTTCGGGTCTTCGGCCTTGGTCAAAGCCTTGCAGTTGGCGAAACCGCCGATGGAAACGGGGTTGATGCCCGCCTCAGAGCCACCCGCGATGATGGCATCGGCATAACCATGCTTGATGGCGCGATAGGCCTCGCCGATGGAGTGAGTGCCTGTAGCACAAGCCGTTACAATAGGTACACATGGACCTTGTGCATTGTAGCGGATGGCCACGCTGCCCGAAGCCATGTTGCCTATCATGGTGGGGATCATCAGGGGCGATATCCAGCGCGCACCTTCATCATAATAAGTCTTGACACCACGCATAATGGTGTCGAAACCGCCGATGCCGGATCCGACATACACGCCCAAACGGTCAGGGCTCATCTGCATATCCGCATTGTCTTTCATGGCCTGATACGCTGCGGCCAAGGTGTAAACGGCGAAACGGTCGTTGCGTTTGACGAAAGCCTTGTCAACTCCAAGAGTCTCAGGGTCAAAGTCTTTCAGCTCGGCGGCGATTTTCACGGGAAGATCGGTGGTATCGAACGACTTGATGAAGTCGATGCCACAATAGCCTTTCATCAAGTTATCCCAAATGGTGGGCAAATCGTTGCCAATGGGCGAAACGGCGCCCATGCCGGTTATAACTACTCTCCTATTCATAATTCAAGATTCAAGATTTAAAATTCCCATTCCCACAAGCAGGCGGCGGAGACGAATCCTGCGCCAAAGGCACTCATGACAATCTTTTGGCCAGCCTTGATTTTGTCATCGGCAATCATTTCGTCGAGCATAATCGGGATGCTGGCCGAGGAGGTGTTGCCGTATTTCTCGATGATGGTCGGGTACTTAACGCAGGGGCCACCCACGATATTGCGAATGCCTTCAATGATGCGCTTGTTGGCTTGATGCAACATGAACCAGTCGATGTCATCGGACTGCAAGTCATTGCGTTTCAGCAGGGTATTGATGTCCTTGGCCGACTCCGAAACAGCGGTGCGGAACAATTCCTTGCCTTTCATCACCAACGGTTGCCCGATGATGTATTTCTCCTCAAACGGCGTAGGCTCCATACCTCTTTCGTAATAGAGCACGTCGCGGTCGGAAATCATGGTGAGTTTCACGTCCTTGAAGGCGTTGCCCTCGGTCAAGACGACCGCACCGGCACCGTCGCCGAAGAGGACGCTGCAATCGCGTTCCTTCCAGTTGCAGTATTTGGTGGGTTCCTCGGCACATACTATTAATATGTTCCTCGCGTGGCCAGCCTTCATCATGCCGTCGGCGAGCATCAGCGCATTGACGAATCCGGCGCAGGCCACGTTGATGTCCAAACCGGCGCAAGTCACGCCAATCCGCTTTTGGATGATGCAACTCAGTCCCGGGGTGACATGGCGGTTGGCCACGTTGGAGACCAAGAGGAAATCTATCTGGTCGGGACGGAGCCCTGAGGCCTTGATGGCCTTGTTGGCAGCCTCCACGGCGATGTCGTACAAATCTTCGGTCGATAATAAATGACGCGCCTGTATGCCCGTGCGGGTGGAAATCCACTCGTCGCTGGTATCCAAAAATCCTGTCAAGTCCTCGTTGGTGACCGTCAAGGCGGGCAGTGCGCTTCCTGTTCCAATAATTTTCATTTCGTTTTCGATTAAAATAAAACTCGTTTTCGGTTTCGATTAAAACGCCGCAAAAGTACAGCATCGTGTCATGCCGTGCGGAAAATGTGTCCAAAACGGGCGAAATGTGGCGAAAATCTTGTATTTGGGGCGAAATTCGAGGATTTTTGGGGCGAAAATCGGAGTTTCCAACGAAGCTTGTTGCAAAATTCTGGGTTTTTTGTGTATTTTTGCGATGCGGATTATATATAAAAATGTGCCAATGGTAAGGGAATATGAAATGTCGGAAGAAGCCTCTCAGTGCATGATGGCTAACGAACCAGTCTCATCTTGGGGCGGTGCATGGACGGAGGAAAAACTGAACGCATTTGAGAAGTATGTCAATGCATACCTAACCATTATGAACAAATACCGTGACCAGTACGGTTGGAAATTGATATATTTTGACGGTTTTGCTGGTAGCGGATCTCGTAATGAAGCGATAGTATCCGATGACAACCAACTGATGATTGATTTGATTGACGAGCATCAGCTCACAGCAGAGGAACTGACTCCCTATAAAGGGGCAGCAGAACGTGTTTTGAGTATTGCCCAAGATGGATTTGACTACTACTATTTCATCGACAAAGATGTTGTTTCGAGTCAGATGCTGGAAGAAAAACTCGCCCCGTTTAAGGCGAATAAGAAATTGATATTTCGAGCTTCAGATGCAAATAATCAAGTTGCAGAGCTGGCTAAAGCAATGCATGCTGATAACAAAATGAAATCTTTGGTTTTATTGGATCCATTCGGAATGCAAGTAAACTGGGCCACGATTGAGCAATTGAAAGGAACTGGTACGGATCTGTGGATTCTTATACCTACAGGTGTCATTGTCAATCGTTTATTAGATAGAAGATGCAAACTGACTCATATTGACAAACTCGTTTCTTTCTTCGGAAAGGATGAAGCTTATTTGAAAGATTATTTCTACAAAACCCGACAAGAATCCACTCTTTTTGGAGAAACGGAGATTGTTGAGAAAGTTAAAGAGCCTATTAGGTTGATTGCTGACCTATACATCGAACAATTGAAGAAAATCTTCAAACATGTGACCGAGCGGCCATTGGTCCTCTACAATACGCGAAACACCCCTATTTTCCATTTTGCATTTGCTTCAAATAATCCAACAGCAGTAAAGATTGCAAAAGACATTATCAAATAGTGCACTATGCCATCAAAAACCACCAAAATAGAATGGACTGACAAAACTTGGAATCCCATCACGGGATGTACCAAGCGGTCTGCGGGTTGTGCGCATTGCTATGCCGAGGTGATGGCGCGGCGCCTTAAGGCCATGGGGTTGGAGAAATACCGCAATGGCTTCGGATTGACTCTGCACGAGGAAGACCTCGAAGAGCCGCTGCAATGGAAAAAGCCGCACAATATCTTCGTCTGCTCCATGAGCGACATCTTCCATGAGGAGGTGCCCTTTGAGTTTGTCGACCGCATCATGGACACCATTCACCGAAGTCCCCAACACCGCTACCAGATATTGACCAAACGGGCTGAGCGTATGGCCAAGTATTTCAGCACTCGGCTCGTCCCGTCAAATGTATGGTTAGGTGTCACGGTGGAATGTCATGCAGCCAAAATGCGCATAGATTGTTTGCGGAAAGTGAATGCTGGCATCAAGTTCCTGTCGTGTGAGCCGCTGATTGAAGATTTGGGAGAGATGGATCTTCGGGGCATCGATTGGATTATCGTGGGTGGCGAGAGTGGACCCAAGGCTCGTCCCATGTTGTTGGAGTGGGTTGTCAACATCAAGCAGCAGGTAGAACAACACGGTGCCGCTTTCTTCTTCAAGCAGTGGGGCACGTGGGGCAGCGATGGCATCAAACGCAACAAGCACGCCAACGGCAAACTGCTCCTCGGTGAAGTCATCCAGCAGATGCCGGAGAGGATGGCGGTTTGAGGGATTAAATGAAATATAAAGAGGAAGACACATTGTTGGAAAAAATAATAAAGACTACTGACAATCCTTGAAATAGAGTAACATGTCCGCACCTCGCTCTTTCATAATTATAAAAGGACAGCCCAAAGCTCTTTTGATTGAAAAAATTGAGTTGGGCGAGCATGGTGTGTATGCAATAAAATTCAAAAACAGTCCTAAAACCTATCATTATCGAAATAGTGATGTAGTATGGCTGCAAAATGCTGTATGGCACGACCATCTTCATCTTAAAGTTTATGTTGACAATCGGGAACTGCATAATATTTCGGACGTGCGTTCCTTTAGTCAAGGAAACCTAACACATTGGCGTGTTACATATGAAAACGGCTATGTTCAAGACTATTTGGACGGTACTATCAAGGTGGTAAAGTCCTGCTTGGGAGATAAAGTAGCAAAGAATGCATTTGAATATCTCAAGCGAATTGCTCAAATCAATGAACTGGGAAAAGATGAAGAAAATGGTGGTATTCTCCCTTCTCTATATCAAAATATTGATTTTATTGACGAATCACTAACCGCAGCTCCTTACTTGGATGCTAACAAGTATAAGCCGCATACAATGCGTTCATCAGCTTTGCTTTTCCCTTTTGGTTGTAATGCTAGCCAATCCAATGCCGTAAAGAATGCATTTGAAAAGCAAATTAGCGTAATCCAAGGTCCTCCTGGCACTGGTAAAACACAAACGATTCTTAATATTATTGCTAATATCTTGATGCGCAACCAAACGGTAATGGTTGTGTCAAACAACAATTCTGCGACTACTAATGTGCTGGAGAAATTGCAAAAATATGATATGGGCTTCATCGTTGCTCCATTAGGGAGGCGAGAGAACAAAGAACGTTTCATTAAAAACCAACCAACAATACCGCAAGAACTCCATTCCTGGGAACTTACACCAGAACATAGGGATAACGCGAAGCGAAATGTTTCGTTAGCATTTTCGAAACTTCAGAAAGTTTTCTCTTTCCAAGAGGAATTAGCTGAATGCAAACGAGAAATAAAAGATGTAGAATTGGAATGGCGACATTTTAAAATAGATAACAACATTGGAAACGGAGATTTCAAGCCAAAGCCAAACGTTGAATCTAAACAATTGATGAAACTATGGTTAGAATACCAAACATTCATCGAAGACGAAGTCCCTCGTATTCATCAAAACAAAATAGTCCGTTGGTTAAAATGGCAATGGATGAATTTTATAAGGAAATTTGTGTTAGGTATCAAATCAAACATAACAGCATCTAATCTTCAACCTTCGATTATGGAGTTGCAATCCCTTTACTTCATAGTTCGATTAAAGGAATTATCGAAACGTATTAATGAAATAGAAACAGAACTGCAAACAATCAATACGAACAAATTAACAGAAGAGCTGTCCTCTCTGTCATTGTCACTACTTAAGGATAGGTTATTTGAGAATTATCATAGTGAGCAACGTCTCGTTGTAGATAATGTCAAGGATATCCGATTACATTCGGAAGAATTTTGTAAACAATACCCCGTGATTTTGAGCACTACTTTTTCAGCTCGAACGGCAATTCCAAACCAAATCTATGATTATCTCATAATGGATGAAGCCTCGCAAGTGGCAATAGAAACTGGTGCATTAGCATTGACATGTGCGAAGAATGCTGTGATAGTAGGTGATACTATGCAACTACCAAATGTTGTCAAAGAAGAGGATCGAATAAAGTTAAACGGGATTTTTAATGAATTTAATGTTGCACAAGGGTTTAATTGTGTTGACTATAGTTTTTTGCAGTCAGTGTGTGCAGTTATTCCTAATGTGGAGCAAACGCTACTCCGTGAGCATTATCGTTGTCATCCGACAATCATTAATTTCTGCAATCAACGGTTCTATGGCGGCAATTTGCTTATTATGACAGAAGACCATCATGAGGATGATGTTATGATGGCGATAAGAACTGTGCCGGGTCACCATGAATATAATCATTATAACCAACGAGAAATTGATGTGGTTAAGAATGAAATTTTGCCGCAATTGGAAAACTTGGACGATGTTGGAATCATTGCGCCTTACAATAATCAAGTTAACGAGTTTAATCAACAAGTTCATTCGATAGAGGCAGCGACCATCCATAAATATCAAGGTAGGGAAAAGGACACGATTATCATGAGTGTCACAGATGATCAGATAACAGAATTTAGTGACGACCCTAACCTAATCAATGTAGCTGTCTCTAGGGCAAAAAAGCATTTTTGTCTTGTGGTGTCTGGAAATGAACAGAATCATAAGGGAATCATTAATGATTTGATTGACTATATAGCGTACAACAATCTCACCGTCACTGACAGCAAAACAAGTTCAATCTTTGATTATTTGTTTAGTCAATATACGCGAGAGAGGATGCAATTCCTCATGGGACACAAGAAAATATCAGAATATGACTCGGAGAACCTTACATTCTCGTTGTTGGAGAAGACTCTGTCTGAATACCCAGAGTTTAATCATTTGGGTGTTTTCTGTCATACTCCGCTACGCAATGTCATTCGCGACTGGACTTTATTGAACGAAGAGGAACGAATGTATATTTCACATTATAGCACTCATCTCGATTTTCTTATCATCAATCATGTTACAAAGAAACCAGTATTGGCAATCGAAACAGATGGCTATACTTTTCATAATGATGAGACAGAGCAGCATCATCGCGACCTGTTGAAAAATCATATACTTGAAGTTTATGGTCTGCCTCTAATCAGATTGAAAACCAACGAAAGTGGAGAGAAAGAAAAGATTGTTTCTTCTCTGAAATCTGCTGTCAATAAGAGTCTATGGCCGAATCGATGACACCAACCCATAGGCACCACCATTATAACAATTATACCTTTCACGTTCAGTAAATTTATCGATTATTCGCCTGTTTTTTTACTGTAAAAACAATGCTTTTGAACTGCAACGCTTCCAAAATCCGCGTGAAAAACGTGCCGAAATCGGGATTTTTGTGATGTAATTCAGCGAAATTTATAGCAAAAACCAATCCAAAACCCTTTATTAGGCCAATTTTCCCTAATTTTGAGGCCTCAAAACAACCTTGTTTCCGAAAAAATAACACCAAAATCGATATGAAAAAAAACATGATTCTCGCCTTCAACCGCGTAGTACTTACGGTTGGATTTCTCCTCACAGGATGTTTTTTTGCCCAGGCGCAAACCTTTATCGGGACGATGGGCAACCAACTTTGGTCGGATTCCGGCAACTGGCTTGACGGGCTGATGCCCAACAGCGAATCTTCTTACGTGACCATCTCCGCCGATGTCATCGTCGACCAAAACGTGAACATCGGAACGCTCTACAATTCAGGCAACTTCAGCCTCACCGTCAAAGAGGGGTATACGCTGACCGCCAACGCTTCCATCATTTGGGGCGACGAAAACGATTTTATTCTTGAAGACAAGGCCCAACTGGTCTGCCCCACGCCCGTCAAGGTGACGGTGAAAAAGAGAATCTTTGCCGACGACCATTTATGGAATCTCATCGCCTCGCCCGTTGAGGACGACATTACGCCTTCCATCGAAAATGGATTCCTCACCGAGCCTGAAACGGGCTACGCACTCTATTCCTTCGACCAAGCCACTGCACAATGGAACGACTTCAAGGAGTCGCCATTTGTCATCGAAAAAGGGCGCGGTTACTTGTATGCCAACGCTTTGGACACGACATTGCTATTTGAGGGAAAAACCGTCGGTACCCTTGCCGAATGTGGTTTGTCCTACCATGCCTCAAATGGCGCATTGGCAGGCTGCAACATAATAGGCAACCCGCTACCTTGCAACGCTTTCGTCGACAGAAGCTATTATTTCTTCAGCGAAATAGGCAATAGCATGATTGCTGTGCCTTTCTCAATGGGTCGCCCCATCGCACCTTGTACAGGGATCATTGTACAGTCAAAAGGCATTGAAGACGCGACAGTTAGGTTGGATAATGGAGTTTTTGAGCAACCAGCTGAGAACCGAGGCTATATTGAAATCACTGCGACCAAATCCGACACCCCGACCGAGATTCTTGATCAGGCTATCCTTAGTTTCAATGCGGGCGACGATTTGGCCAAATATCAGTTCTTCGAAGATACGCCATGGGTATATTTCACCAAAGACAATCAAGACTTGGCCGTCCTCAGCATCGATAGTGTGGATGCCCTTCCCCTCAAATTCAAGGTCGAAGAAAATGGTAGCTATACGCTTCATTTTGACCTCAAAGAATTGAACCTCAACTATCTGCACCTCATCGACAATATTGCAGGAGTCAATCATAACCTGTTGAATACGCCAGATTATACCTTCTCCGCTCAAGTGAACGATTACGCCTTGCGCTTCAAATTGGTTTTTGACCCGCATTATGGCGTGGAAGAATTTGGGAATGAAGTGTTTGCGTATTATGCGGATGGAATGATAAATATTGTAGAGGCGCAAGATGTTGCGTCTCTACAAATAATTGACATGACAGGTCGCGTGGTGGTTTCGCGCGTGGGAGACGCGATAAATCGCATCTCCACGGAGGGATTGGCACCAGGAATTTATTTGTTGCGCCTTAACAATGGTAACGCAGTCAGAACGCAAAGAATTGTAATCGAATAAATTACATTCCACCCATGCCTTGTGGGGCGCTACCCGATTCGCCCTCGCCTTGGCGAGCCATCTGCTCCAATTCCATCTTGCCGAAACGGAAGGTCACGCCGACGGACACGCTGCGGCTGTTGTACTTGGAATTGGAGATGGACTGCACGGATGGGCTAATGTTCGTACTACCCCAACTGTTCCAGTTAAAGATGTCGTTTGCGTTGACATATACCGAGAGCTTGCGGTCGAAGAAGTCGGCGCGAAGGCCGGCGTTGATGCCGTAACGGGCATGGCGTTCGCTGAACAGCGATTGCGTCGGTGAGCTGTAATAACCCGAAGCCGTCACTTCCAGTTTGTTCCACAGCTTGGCCCACATATTCAGGCGGAAACTGTAAGACCATTTGTCAAATTCGTAAGGCTTGCCATCGTATTCCGTTTTGATGTAGGAGTTGTAAAGGTTGGCGTAGAAGCGCAGATTGAAAAACCCGCTCGGGCGGTACATCATGTTGTATTCCAAACCTGCAGTATGGCTACGGCCCACATTGACGGGATAACCGTAAGGCACCACGCGGCCATAGAGCCAATGATATTCCGACAGCCGTATCGTATTGACTTCGTTGGTTTTGCCCCGATAGTAAGCCGACAAACCGATGGAACCGAAGCTGTTCCAATATTTGGTCCAGCCCGCCTCGACGGAATGGGTGTAAATGCGCTCCAATTCGGGGTTGCCCGTGCTGTAAGAGTCCTCATCATACAACGGGAATTTGCTCAATTGCTCGGCTTGGGGTGCGGCAATACGCATCGTGTAGCTCAACTTGAAATTGTGCATCGACTCAGTCCTGTAAGACAGGTGCAACGACGGCCTGACACTGAAGAAATGCTTTCTGAAATTGTAATTGGTGGTGTCGCCCGGGAAAGTGGTAAGGTATTTCCCACTGACCAATTCACTGACGAAACGAACGCCCGGTTTCACCGTGAAGCCGCCAAACTTGTGCTGCACAGTGATGAAAGCCTCGTTGTTCAGATTGGTAAACTTGGCATTATAGGAACGGTAAGCGTCATTCACCCACTCGCCATCGACCATCGTGTCGGTGACAAGATAGCGGTTTTCAGGGTCGTAGCCTATCGTGTAGCCCACCGAAACCTCGCCATTCTCGGAATAGGGACGGTTATAGACGATTTCGGCCTCCGCGCCCATGGAACCATATTCGCCGTACTGATACATCGTGCGGGTGTAGGATGTGGGCAAGGTGAACACCCTCTCGACTCGGCCGCCGTTTCCGCTCTTCCAACCGATACCATTGAGGCTGACGGAAAGGTTGTGGCCCTTGCTGTCAAATTTGTGCTGGTAATACAAGCCGCCATTGGCGAAAAAGTTGCGATTCGGGACGCTGCTGCTTTCCGTAAGGGCAGTAATGACTGAATCGGGCAAAAACTCTTCCCTGAACTTGTAAGCCCATTGGGCATCTTTCCCCCAATTGGGCCACGTACTGAACCAGACGTTTATACTATTGGCGGTATCTATCTCATAATCAAGGCTGAAGTGACCACCTGCACTGAAATTCTTTTCGTTGTAGCTCGACGAGTCAATCTCATGGTTAGCGAGTCCATCGTCGGTGAAAAGGGATTGTTCCACGCTGTTGTAGCCCTTCCAAATGGAATAGCCGCCGTTAACGTAGGCATTGATCGTCAGTTTCTCGTTCGACCAAACATAAGACAGCCAGGGGCCAATGTAAGGGCTCGTCGAAGCGTTCACGCCAAAGCTGAAGAACTCGTTTTTCTGGATTTTGGCATTGGTCACGATGTTGATGATGCCATCGGCCTTGGAGCCGTAGCGTGCCGATGGATTGGTGATAACTTCCACTCTATCAATGCTATTGGCTGGCATGGTCTGGATGTAGGTCTTGAGGTTCTCGGCGGTCATGTGCGAGGGTTTGTCGTTGATCCACACCTCCACGCTTGATGTACCGCGCAAGCTGATGTTGCCCTCCACGTCCACTTCCACGCCAGGCGCGTTCTGCAAGGCATCAGAGGCCGTTCCCGTCTGGATGCTGGGGTCTTCGGCCACATTGTACATGGTCTTCTCCCCTTCCACGGCAAACAAGGGACGCTTCTCCGTGATGACCACCTCATCAAGTTTGGTGGAGCCTTCCGAGAGTTTCAGTTGCCCCAAATCTTGGTTGCCTTTCACGGTCAACATTTGCTCAAAGGTCTGGAAACCAATGGCTGAGACCATCAGGCGATAGTCGCCATTGGGCACGGCTTGCAGCTCAAAACGGCCTTTGTCGTCGGAAGCCGAGCCACTGACGAAGACGCTGTCGGACTGACGGAACAGCCCCACGTTGACAAAAGGAATCGCCTTGCCATTGGCTTCTTCGACGATGGTTCCCGTCACTTTGTTTTGCGCCAAAGCGGGCATAACGAAGCACCCGATAAACGCAAAGAGGATAAAAACACGCTTTTTCATGGTTGTTATTTTTACAAAACGGTATTTCATTGTTTGACTAAATAACGAAGTTAAAACTGAATTATTGCGAATTGCGATTATTCCGCATTTCTGTAATATTCAATGATTTTGCAACGATAAAGGTACTCGTACCGTGCTTGCAGCAAGTCGGATTCGGCCTTGTGGTAGCGGATTTTGCTCTCGTTTAGTTCGAGCAAGGTCTTTTTACCCATGTCGTAGCCGGCTTTGGCGTAGTCGTAGGCCACGCGTGAGGCTTCCAAACTATTTTCCATGGCGGCCATCTTCTGTTGCGCTGCACGTGCATTGCCGTAGGCTTGCTGGATTTCCTTGCGCAGGGTTTTCTCCGTGTTTTCAAGGCTGAGTTGCTGGTCGGCGATGGAAATCTCGGTCATTTTCACGCGATATTTCGTCCTCATTCCGTTGAAAATCGGAATGTTGAGCGAAATGCCGAGTTGCGCCCTGCTATTGCGCTTCAGTTGTTCGTTGACGGGCGTGTTGGGGTAGGTGTCGCCGAAATAATGGTACAGTCCATTGGAATAACCGCCGTAAAAGTCCAACGATGGATACCACGCTGATTTTGAGGCTTTCAGGTTGTAATGGCTCTTTTGCAGGCGCAGACGGGCGGCTTCCATGGAAGGTTGATTCTGCAAGGCTAATGTAATGGTGGTTTGCGGAGCATCAAGTTCCAGTTTCTGACCTGCGAAAAAGGCTTCAGGGGAACTCACCTCAAAACCTTCAAATTCTTCTATTTCAAGAACCTGTGTCAAAGTGAGCAGGCTCAAAGCCAAATCGGTTTCCTTTTGGGTGAGGGTAGCTTGGTCGGTGGCGAGTTGGGCCCTGCTTTCATAGACATCTGCCTCGGCAACGCGCCCATTTTCAAAGAGTTGTTGGGTCTTTTGCAACTGTTCAGCAGAAAGTTCCACTTGTCGGCGGGCGATTTCAACCTGCTCCTTACCGTAAAGCACCTGCATGTAAAAGGCCATCACGTTGAGTTTCAGGTTGAGTTGGGTGGCCTTCTGATCCATTTCGGTGGCTTGCAGGTTCAGGGCATCGGCCTTGGCGGTGTTGTAGAAGTTCAAACCTTGAAACAACGGCAGGGAAAGACTGGCCCCGAACGAAGTGGAAGAGGAATTGTCTGACACATAAACGCCTGTGTATGAAGGTGATTGACCGAATCCAAGGTATTCGCCTGCATTGGCACTCAACGTGGGCAACCAAGCGTTTTTGCTGGCTTTGTATTGGTATTCAGCTTGTTGACGAGCCAATTGAGTCTTTTGCAAATCAAGGTTATGCTCGATGGCATAGTCGATGCATTCGTCAAGCGTCCAGACTTTTTGTGCTTGGGTGGTGAAAACGGTTGTCACCAACAGCGTTATCAGAAGTGCGCGTTTCATTTTTCTTCGGTTTTTTCGATTCCACGGACTTTGTCGCCGACTTGCAGTCCTTCAGTAATCACAATGTTGACACCGTCGGAAAGGCCGACTTTAACGGATTGTTTCTCAAATTGTTGCGGAGCATCTTCCTTGGTGCAGCGATACACATAGGCTTCTCCGTCCTCGTAGGTGATGCAGCTTTCGGGCACGGTCACGGCGCCTTTGGCTTCGTCCAAAACGATTTCGGCATTAGCGGAATAGCCGGCGCGGACGAAAACGTCGTCGGGCAGGATAGCGCGGGCTTTCATCTCGAAGAAGACTGCTCCGCTCTCCTGCGTGCCTTTGGGCGCAATGTACTCCAACACGGCGTCAAACTTACGGTCGTTCATGGCGCCAATGGTCAAAACCATGGGCATTCCCTCATGGATTTTGCCCACCTCTGTCTCGTCGAGTTTGCCCTTGAAAATCATGTCCTTCATGTTGGCGATAGTCGCGATGGTGGTACCGTCGTTGAAGGTGTTGGAGTTGATGACCGAGTTACCAACCTTCACGGGAATGTCGAGAATCATGCCCGAAATGGTGGCCTTGATTTTCGTGTTGCTGTAGCCCGAAGTGCTCTTCGAGATGCCTTCCTTGATGATGTTGAGTTGGTCTTGGGCGTTGCTGTAACTCTCCTTCGCCTGCTGGTATTCGAGTTGCGACTTCTCAAATTCCTCGGTGGAAATCAAGCCTTTAGCCTTCATATTCTCTTGACGCTGGTAGATTTTTTCCACATTGTCAAGGTTCATTTTGGCCACGCGCACCTGCGACTCGGCGGCGGCGAGGTTGCTCACGTCGGGGATGACCTTCACCACAGCGATAACCTCACCTTGCTGGACCGACTGCCCGGGTTCCTTGAGAATTTCGGAGATGATGCCCGACACTTGGGGCTTCATGGCCACCTCATCGCGGGGGTCGATTTGTCCCGTCACGACTGTGGTCTTTTGAATCGTGTCGATTTTGGCCACTTCGATTTCGTAAACGACCTCTTGCGGCCTCGATTTCTTGTAAAGATAGACGAAAGTCCAGATGACTCCTACGCCTAACAAGATGA
>JAEEGG010012021.1_pt1 | contig 18756 bp, 8 predicted proteins | sample 9134161 | NCBI WGS metagenome assembly JAEEGG01 (sample SAMN16246543, study PRJNA631951) | gut metagenome | biome: gut microbiome; feature: rumen; material: CR-attached | host: Bos | place: Iran: Karaj | collected 2018-10 | reverse complement strand
AACTGCTGATACTCTCCTCCACCACTGGTAGCCATGATGATAAACTTACTATTTGCCGGTGATGTATTTAATGTTAGTGATGTTGGCGATGAGGACGGTGTGGCATATCCAATAATGTTATTCGTTGCCGCATTCCTAATGTTTATGGCGTACGGGTCCTCACCTTCAAAGAACCAGAAATAGGGATTAGTCGCTATGTCTGTTTCTGAAGATGTGTGACTCAATATGCCAGTGCCGGTTGTTCCACTGTCATAAACATAGTCGCCATTCACTTTAAGATTCAAGGGACGGGCACCGCTCAGATGTAGGAACTTACCTCCCAGGTTAGTTGTTGTATAGACTACATAAATGTCTGTACCTTCTGATGGTGTCTTTGTAATCTTGTAATCGTCAAGATGGTCAAAGTCTGTGAAATTACTTAAGAATGTCACATCCTCGCCCTCTAAATATGGGCTACGAATGGCTGCAGGGATATCGTTATAGTCACTCAGTGATTTGCCAACAATCTGTGTCAAAGTATGTGTAATGGCAGTCGTTCCTGCCTTATTCACAATATGGTAGGTGTACTCTTTCAAAGGTATTGTAGCTACTACTGAAACCTTATTGTCAGATGTTCGTACTGCAATAGCTTTGATTGCCGTGTGACCGGAAATGTCGATAGGACTTGTATATGATGTACCATCTATAGTTGGTGTAGCATCATCCAATGCATAGCGAATAGTCGTACCCTCCTCAGAGGTGATAGTCGCTTTACCTGTTGCGTCATCAATGGTGATAGTGGGAAAGAGAACAGCTTCCTCTAAAACCCATTGTGAACCTTCATTATTAGACCCATACTGTCCGACAATACCTCCGACATTAACACCAGTGGGGCCACCACTTCCACCATCAGCCGTAAGCTTATCCTTATTACCAGCTGCAGGATTAAGGGAATTCGAAGTTGAGTTCTTAGGACATAATGTATAGCGGCTACCTGTTGGATTATTAATTTGGAACTTCATATTATCCCCAGGATCATCTGATTCCTGTAGATGGAAACGCATTCGACCAGCGTTAGATGTACCTTGTATCTGCTCGTTATAAGTGATGTATTTTCCTGTCAATGCATGTCGGATTGTGTAGTAATCGCCACTCTTCTTGATAATCCACACCATCTTACGAAGGTCATAATCAGCATGATTCCTGGCCTTGTAGGTGGTTAAGAATGGCATGCCCGTGTCAGATGCCGAATAATTCTTGGGGGACTGAAAAAAAACATAACCTTCCGTAGGACAGAGGTAATAGTTCTTTGTAAGATCTGAGGTAGAATAATAACCACTATTTTCCTCCAACTTATAATTGGCGATATAATACGTTCCCGAATAGTCGGTCTGCGCCCACCCATTGCCGGCTCCGAGGGTCATCAAGGTGAACAAAAGGAATAGACTTCGGAGAACATTCGTTCTCTTTATAACGTACTTAAACATGTCTGTAAACTTACCGTAAACTTTCATATCTTGTGTCATATCTATGTTGTGTGTTTTATTTCACGAATAACTTCTTCTTGTTAGCCATATACACGCCTGGTATCTTGACAGGTGTGACCACGGTCTGGCCCGGCTCGAGCACGAAGTCGTTGAGTTTGATACCAGCCACATTGACAATGCGGATGATGGTGGGCTCTGTCAAGTGCGACCTTGCCACGATGCTGCGTCCACGCACGAAGATCTCGATGGAGCCGCCAAGCACGGTCTCCGGGCTCTCCTCGAACTCCTCGCCGTTGTCACTACTGAAGATGATGCTATTGGCGAGTCCGCGCCTTGAGCCTGAGCCTGAGCTCACACTGATGAAGTACGGACGGAAGGCACTGACGCTCGTTGCAGCTTTAGTCACATCGTAACTACTGCCTTCGGCGTTGAGGACATAGTTGTTACCTGCTGCCAAGGTCTCGTTCAGATAGCTGGGCTTGAAGGTGTAGTTCTGTCCACTATATTTCACCGTCGTTCCCGTCATCTCATCATCGCTGACACGGATGTGCTCACGCTTGTTGGAGACGAAGGAGAGGATCTGCTTGCCAATCTTAGTGACAGGTGCTGCTGTATTCTGAGCCTCGAAATTACCGCTGAGGTCGAACTCATAGTAGGTCTGACCTGGCAGACCGAGGATGTACGGCACAGCAGCCGACAGCAACGGATAGTTAGCGTAGGTGCGCTCCGAATTGTAGTACTGACGGTACTGCAAATAGGTATCCTCATTCTTGTCCTGCTGGTTGTGAACACTCGCGTTCTTGTAATAGTAATCCCACAGGAAGGTGTTGCCAACGGTCTTGTTGTCACCGGCTGCAGCAGGATAGTGGAAGTTAGCCTTTAAGGTATCTGTGGTTTCTGGCTTCAGGATCATATCTTCACCCTCGGTCAGCTGACGCAGCCAGTACTCATGGCCCTTCTTCGTGCCAGTGTCATTATGGCTCTCGTCGCTGCCGCTGTAGAAGTGGGTGATCTCACCCTTCTCATTGGTAGTTACCAGCTCAGCAGTGAACGGTATGCTGATGCCCTGCCATCCTTTCTTCAAATCGACATACTCCTTGTCAGTAGGTATGCGCTGATACCACATCAGATGGTCTGCATCGAAGTCGTAGGCAAGCGGAGCGTTGAAGTCCTGCTTATCGACGAGCAGATGGTCGTTGGTAGCCTTCAGACCGTTCTGTACAAGGTGACCATGGACGGTTGCCGTAGCAGCCTCACGTACGAGGCGATAGCCTTCATCGTTGTTATAGTGCTCGTCATAGATGGGCTCTGTGAAGTAAGCTTCCAGCACATCGTAGGTCTTCTTGTTCTCAGCCTCGGCAGGAGCGTATGCCAGCAGGTTCTGTGTCTCGTCACAGTTGATGATACCTGTCAGACCGTCATCGTCGAGCAACGGAGCGTAGAACTTACCCGCCACGTTGAAGCCCAGCTCATAAGCCTTATGGGTCCCATCAGTCTCATAGACATCGTTGTATCCCTTGAAGTCGATGGCTGTCATGTGAGGATAAGCCAACGTAGCCGGAACGTTCTTCTTGGTCTGTGCCAGATAAGCCTGCGGATTGAAGTGGGCTACACCCATCGTCTTGTTGCGGTAGTATGCCGGAGCACGATAGACGCGGTTGGCATTGTCGCCGTATGACAGACGTCCGCCATCACGAACCACAGCCGTCGGCACATCCTGATGAGCCTCGACAGCCCAGTCGTAGGTGAGCTTCTGTCCGAAGAAGATGTAGTCGTCGGGCCAGATGGGATAGTAGCTGCTTTCCACTGTCTCTACATTCGTTGCCGGGTTCTTGACAGTCCAAGAATAGAAGCGCTCGTCCTCTGTTGCTGGAATGGTTCCACCTGCATAACGGAAGTCGCCGTCGGCAAAGCGGTCCTCCACATACTTGATGTTGTTGTAACCTGACGAGCAAAGTGCTATGTTATTAGCGTAATGACCCGTCAGCGGCTCAGCCTCGCCAGACTTCCAGTACTTATACTCTAATCCGCTGTTCACCTGCTTGTCGCTGTAGCGCTTATAGAGGTAGAAGTTGTTCAGGTTGTAGGCCACGGTACCGTTGTAGAACTCCTTGTCGCTCATTGCCTTGGCAAGACCGTGGTTATCTGTGTCAGTAGTGCTATAGCTCTTGCCTGTCTGGCAATAGCTGTTGACAATCTGCTTAATATCGGCGCCTGCTGTCGGATTACCGAAGATTGCCCTGACGGCGACGGGAGTACCCGTTGTGTTGATCCAACAGCTCTCTACATAGCCCTTGCCTTCGTCGGCTATACCAGCGCCAGTGAACGAACCGGTGACGCCGAGGTTATAGACGCTGCCACAGAGATGACCGAACAGTGAGTCATCCAGACCGCTGATGGTATGACCGTCACCGTGAAGCGTGCCCTCGAAGCATGGCTTAGAACCTGAAGCTATTGGAGTCCATTCGTTGGCAACTGCCGGGTCGTCGTCACGGCTCAGATCGTTGCGCAGGAAGAACTCAAGGTTCTGGCCAGCTTTGACACGTTCGTTCAGCAGATACTGTCCTACGAGGTTCGTATTAGCCTCACCTGTTGCTGCCGTAATCTTTCCGTCAGCGACGGTGTAGCCGTCAGTGCTTGAACTCGACGAGTTGGTAACCAACGTCAGGTCATACAAGTTCTTGAACTGGTCGAGACCGTTCTCCGAGCTTTCGCTGTAGTCGTTGATGTAAATCTTTGGCTCTACCTTCAAACGCTCGTGTACATCTTTATGGTCAATGTAGTAGTGGTGGTCATGGTCATCCATCACCTTCTTGATGTCATGGTAGTTCGCTACGCTGACAGGCACATGGTTAGAATAGGTCTCACCCAGATACGTCTTGGTGTAGTAAGCCAGATAATACTTGTTCTGATAGAGATAGAGCGGCTCCTCAGAGTTGGTGTATTCTACGCCATTGATATGGCGTTCGGCATCATTCTCTGTATCGAACAGTTTCCAACCGCCACCAGTGATTTCGTAAGCACCCGGGGTGACGTATGGCTCAGGCATAGACAGGGCAGTACCCGGCAGGATGATGTCCGGCTGACGGATATCCTCCACGGTAGGAATACCACTCTTGAAGTTCAGGTGGATATTCAGGATGTGACGCTCGCTCACCGGTGTGATGTTCTTGCCATCCATATCACTTTCAACGTAGTCGTACTGGTAGATGACAGAGATTATCTTCTCCTTCGACAGGTCGAAGATATCAGCACCGCGAGTCACATACAGTGTACTGGTCTCCGTCGGTGCCTTACCGTGGATAGAGAAGTTCACCTGCTTGTTGGTAAGAGCTTCATAAGTGCTCTCATCGATGACAACTCCTTCAGCCACTTCTGCACCCTTTTCATAGTTGCCACCAGTAGCTCCTGTTACACCAGTAGCACTGTTGATAGCATGACCGTCTTCTCCAGTCGGAATTTTATATTTCTCACGGCTATAATAATAGGTGACATCAGCGCCTCCAGAATCGAAGTTCAGCGTTACAACCTTCTCCCTATCCGAAGCATTCAGTCCGTTATAAGTATCTGAGGAGATCACCTGTCCGGCAGCGTATGGGGTATCGCCAAGAACAATCGTTTCCTTTACCACATAGTAGTTACCTGCTGTGGGAACCTTAATGGGAGCCCAGTGGAATTGCTCGTTAGGCAGACTTTCGTACTCGGTGCGAGTGAGTTCTGTACCATCGGTAGCTGTCGCATCTGCTCCACTGTCTTTTTTGTACGATAGACTTTCAGTTCCCTTATACGTCGCCGTGTAGTCGATGGACGTAGGAAGTGAGTAGTGTGCAGGATTGGCATTAGCACCATCCAGTGTTCCAGCTGCAGAGTCATACTGATACTTAAAGCCTTCTGCTTTGCTGTAGTTCGGGTCGATGAGGACGTCAAAGGCATCGTAGTTGAAAGTGAAGTTCTTACGGTCATCCTCTGACATAGCAGTGAAGGCTGACAGCGCACGGTAGTTCTTGCCCATCTCATAGTAGTTACCGCCGTACTTACCTGCTTCGGTACAGTAGTAAGCCTGCTGCATTGCCTTGTCGATCTCTGTATCAATAGCATCTGGATATTTCGCCTTCAGGTCTGCAATCTCACTGGCCGACAGATAGGTGTTGCGATAAATGTACTCAGTCTTGCTGAGCTGAACGGTGCTGGTAGCAACGTATGCCGCACCAATGCTGCTGCTGATAGCAGCCCATTGAGCATCGGTATAATCCTCACGAGCCAAGGTCGCACCCTTATGGAGGCGTTGATCGTTATTATCTTTGTTCTTGGTCTCCAACAACTCTGCAGTCACGATATAGGCAGGATTGAAGACGGCCTGTTTCTTGCTGGCATCATAGCCATCAGAGCTTGGTGTCTTACCATAATTCGGCAGGTATTCATCGTTGATGGCATCATAGTCATCATATTCTGACTTAGAGATGATGCTTCCCTTTTCATAGTCAATCTGACCATAGATACCTGTGGCTTTTGGCGTATAGGTAGGACCATCCTCGTAGTCACTTATTGTTTTCGACTTAATTACCTCAGAATCGACCTTGCCGCTCAAAGATGTTCCGCTCTTTGGTGTGTACCATGTATTCCACTGATTAGGATTATCGACAACGTAGGTCAAGATATAGCCCGTGTCGTGGCTGACATTGTTAGAAGAACGGAATACTTCCTCGAAGGGAACATCTTTTTCCTTCGCTACATGATATACAGTAGGATGGGCGGTCTTCCAAGAAGTGTATTCTGTAGGCAGGAGCACCGTTCCAGCAGGATAGGTGGTTTCGCCAATCTTACACTCTGCTACAGTGACGTAGGTGTCACTTACAAACATCTCTCTCTCGTGAGCGGTGAGCTGACTCCAATCCCAGTAGGTAATGACGTCGTTGAGACCATATTCCTTCTCGCGGATGGTCACTTTCTGGCCTGCCCCAAGCTTGGTCTTAGTATTGCCGTTAGAATAGTAGGCATAATGGTTCGGCTTCACATTCAGTAAGGTCATCTTACCATGAGAAGCGGAAGTGATAGTCAACGGGATGCTCACCTCCTCACTGAAGGCATTCGGAGAACCGGTATATGCTGAGATGTACTGGTCATAGATATAGACAGAACCCTTGATATACCAATAGTGGGCTGGCATGGCATCTGTTCCTGTGTATTTGTTACCAATGTTATAACAATCGTCGATAATGGTCTTCGTACTGTGAATGAAGTTACCAGAGGTCTCCCATTCTTTCTTGGTTGCATCATCGGTGGTGTAGTTGAAACTCTTGTTCGTGACAGCACCAGTGTTCAACGAGGTCAGAGTGGTGTGAGTCTTTCCTGAAGAACTACGTACACCATGTTCATTCTTGGCATAGACGTAACCACCACCTGTACCAGGCTGCACGTTGATCAGGTCGAGTTCTACGACACCGGTGATGTAACCCCAATTCTTCTTGAACAGGCCTGTTCCTGTGCCATTCTCGTTGGTCAGCTCTAAATAGACACCAGAGGCCAGTGCTACCTTATTGTGGGAAATACCATTGTTACGCCTACGATCGTTGTGGAATTGATCCTTCCATTCATAGAAACTGGCTACTCCATATTTCTTCCCTTTTGCGTCACATTTATAAGTAGTCGCATTAGCATTGTCAGTACGACGAATAGAGTCTTGGAAATCGACATCACTCGTCAGGGCACCAAGGAAGTTGACGACTTTGTAGATGCCTAAGTAGTTGCCATGCTCCTTATTGTTTTTATCCGTTGAATCACCAGGACGTACAGATATCTTCTTGTTCAGCGATACCTCACGTACACGGTTGATGGTGTAGTTGGTGTAATCTACTACCTCTGGCACACGGTCCTGAGCACCCTGCATCACCATACGGCTGCCGAAGACACCACAGAAGTCGGCACGCTGGATGGTATTCATCGGACGACCGGCATAGCGTGAGCAGACACCGTTTTCCTTCCAATATTCCGCCAATGGCTTGCCGTCAGCTTGTATCATCGGAATCGAATCACTTCCATTCCAGACTTTTACGCCTTCAAAGACGGTCAGCATCTCGTCGGCAGTAATGGTAGCATCCTGCAAATAGATCTTTTCATCCTTGTCAGAACACTGTTTCAGACACTTATACCGAATCTCATAGTAAGCGGCCTCACGGATTGGAAGCGCGTTGTATTCTTCCAAGGTAATCTCTGGGTTAATATGATGGAAGTCAGTTCCGTAGTTGGTGATGTTCAACTCACGATAGCCATCGACCAGCGTCAGGTTACCATCACCGTACAGTCCACCTACACGATCTCTACCGATAGAGATGAGGTCACGGTTATAGACATCATTGATTGATGCCGTGGCATTACCGAATACGGTATTGGTATTGGCATATACTTCAGTAGAACCAGGAGAGGTGTTGCCACCGGCAAAGACGGCATTGTGAATAATAATACCTTCTTTGTTGACGTCTTCCTTACCAAGAGCAGTCCATGTGGCTTCATCGGCTGTCTTATTACCTAAATAGTTCAATGCAGATGTCGGAACATATTGGTCTGCGGCATAGTCTGTGCCGTTGATATTAACGGCAGTGTTTGCCTTACACCATGGCTCTACAAGCACCTTACAGTCTTCTGTGAGTTTGCCTTCACCATCATAGTAGTAGCCTTCTTTGTTGCCATCATACCTGGTTCCTGAATCCTTAGTGCCTGTTGCACTATATACGCATCCGACATCACCGGCACCAAAGACGTTGCCATAACCTTGTGCAACACCCTCGGAAGTACCGACCTCACCGCCATAGACATCTACCTCGGTATGTCCGAAGACGTAGCCTTTAGACTTGAGGTCAAGCGTTGCAACCAAATCGGCATCCATGTATTTCGTGCCGTCGCCGCCCCAGCTGTCCTTACCGCGACCGCCTCCGAAGACGTTACGAAGTACATGCCCATCATATAACTTGACATAAGTCGTTCCTCCCTGGTAGATATGGGCATTACCATTGGTAAAGCCACCAGTGGCACCAGACTTCATCGTGCCGCGTCCGATAGGACCGAGCTCACCACCACCATAGAGGCTGCCACGTACGGTACCGCCATACATGGTGACATGGGTGTTGTCCACAAAACTGTTGATGACATAACCGCCACCGAAGGCATTTCCAGCCAACTCAATAGCGTTAGGAGTCTGGTCGTCCAGTTCTGGTACGTATTCATAGTTGGGAACTGCCGTTTCTGAGGTGTTCTTATAGCGGTAACCGATGTAGCCGTTGTTGATGGTCAGGTTGGTGGTGCCATAGACGGAACCACCCTCACCACCACCGTAGGCATTACGCTGGATGGCAGGAACACCATTATAGAAGCTGTTGCCGTCTGTCTTACCGATAGTCACATTGGTTACAGCAGGAATGTCTGTAGCACTCAAGTTGATAGCAGCTTCCACGAGTTCTCCGTCAACAGTGTTGTGGTGCATACCGACTGCTCCCTCGTAACCGCCACCATAGACGTTACGAGCCATACCACCTTCGATATTGGCGTTGGTGGTTGCAGTAAAGGTTCTCAGACCGAACTCGTCGAATACCGGTCCTCCTTCGCCACCGCCATAGATGTCTCGATCAACGTTACCACCCTTCAACTCAATATAGGTAGTACCGGCTACCACGGCATTGCTACCATAACCGCCACCGTAGGCATAGCCGCTTACATTACCACCATTCATGATGTGGACATTGGTCTGGTGGTAGTCAGGCATCGGTTCCTCCTGTGTTGGAAGAATATCATTGGTATAGGTACCAATGTATGAGCCTTCTGCGTTAGGATATGTACCAATATTTGCGGGCAGAGTGATAGGATTGGAAGCGAGATAGGTAGCGAAACTGTTCAAGGTGTTGCCATAAGCGTCCACCTTATCTTGCACATCTGCTGCTGGATCTCCTACTGCAGTACGGTATTGGTCAGTAAGCCAACTTCTCAAAGAAGCGAAGTTAAAGGCATTACCATCACGTCCACCACCAAACACCTTATAGGCATTCGAGCCGTTGTTCATAAATACATTGGTACGACCTGAGACGGTCTTTCGTCCGTAACCGGCACCATAGATAGTAGCCTGATAGCCATTGCTCTGCATCACCGGGGCTTCTATATTAATATAGGTATCGCACGCGATACGGCAATTCTCGTTACCGCCATAGATGGCATCGTTCACAATGGCATTCTTACTCTTAAAGTCAACACAGGTGACATAGTGGTCGCAGAAGCGCTCAGCCAATGCTTTCGTCGCATCCACCTTGAACTTTTCAGGATCATATCCCTTACCACCACCAAAGAGAGCATTCACCTTGGCAGTGGATTCTGTTGGCACATTGACACGGGTATAGCCCACCAAGCCTTCCTGGTTACAGCCTCCATAGATGTTGTGGAAGCTACCGGCATACAGGTCGATGGCAGTACGGCCAGCACCCAAGGTAGTAAATGACTCACCTACACCTGCGAAGGCACCACCACCGTAAACGTCGACGTTGGCAAAGCGGTTGGCATCCTTGGTCTTGGTATCATCGAGGAGTACATAGGTGTCTTTCTGCATGGAGTTACACAACTTTTCATGGCCTGGGAAACCAGCACTACCACCAAAGATGTAACCCACATGATTGCTGGAGTGGTCTTCCGGCACGAAGTGAACGAAGGAGTTGTCGCTCAGATGGGGGAAAGAGAATACAGGATTTCCCTCCCCATCCAGACGGGGAGCGCCAGGAGCATATCCAGTTGGAATAGCCTCCTCACCTCTTGAATAGGTGTAGTCTTTGAAGATGGGGTTTGCATAGTCATAGTAACCATAGTTGCCTCCGAAGATGGAATCAACACGTCCCTGAATATACTTCACGTATGTACTTGATCGCTTCAACTCGTTATCGAAGACTTCTCGTGTTGTTACCGTGTAATGGTTTCTGTTACCCCTAACGGTTCCACCGAAGTCGTTACCACCATAGACGTTATCACGAATCCACGGGAAACCGCCGTTATATCCTATATGTACCTCCGTACCACCATAGATGTCGGCATTGGAAGCACCTCCGAAGGCATCATAGACACGACCATTGCCAAGATAGACGTATGAGTCACCGAGGACATCGCCTTCGTTACCGCCACCATAGATATATTCTGACTCAGGAATGGGCAAACCGCTCTCTGTCTCCGAGTAGCCAGGATTCATACCTTTCAGATTAACCGTGGTGCTATAGGCGGCGTTATAGGTGTCTTCACCTTCTTTGTTTTTCTTACCGACGACACCTTCCTCGCCACCTCCGTACATCTGGAAGGCATAGCCATTATTGTGGTTGATGGTGGTGCTACCCCATATTTCGGTATCCTTACCATAACCGCCACCATAAACAGCCAAGGCTGTTGCCATCACGTCGTCACCCTGAGCTTCTCTGAGCACACCGGTGCGGCGATCTCCGCTGATGGTGTATGGATCGTCAGCAGTCTGGGCAAAGATGACATCACGCTCCATCAGGTCCTGATTGATATTGATGACCACATTGCCGTTTACGTGACCGCTATTGTAGCAACCACCATAGACGCAACCTTCTATCAGACGGCGATTCATATCATCTGCAGTATCAGTTGTCCCAGTACTGATAAAGTCATTTTCACCAAGATCCCACTTGACGGTGTTCCACACCAGTTCCGTACCGATAGTCTCTAACTCATAGTAAGGATCCTCGGTGGTGGGAGTCTCAGAACCGTCAGCAATAAACTTAGTTCCGTGCAGGTCGGTCTCGTAATATTCCTTACCGGCTGTTAAGGTGCCTGTCGTAATCTTTCTAAACGTGTCATTCCAACGCTTTGGCCTGATGACAACGTTGTCAAGATTCAGCTCTATACGGTCCTTTATCTTGCCACTACCATCGGTGTAGCTCTCTCGTTCATCCTCAGAACCCAAAAGACCACCTTCGTAGGCAGCATTCAGCGAGGTCGCTTTCACATTGGCGTTATTACAACCGGCAACGATCTTGTCGAAGATGATCAGCTTTCTGTCGAATTTCAGGGACGTCTTGCCAGATACCGCCATGCTACCTCTGTTACCACCGCCATAGAACGAGCCTATCCAACTCGTATTGTCTATGTAAGTTTCGGCATCACCTTCCGCAGTATTATCGAAAACGATATTTGGCTTCAGAGGCATTGCCACACCTTCCATATAAGCTGCAAACGTAGATGGGTCACCAGCAAAATTGAATGTACTGAAGCCGTCTGCTCCAGGGTATGTATTGTTATAATGCTGAAGTATAGATTCATCCACCATTTTCTCACCATTGTTGCCAAGGAACACCTTGTCGGCTTTGACATAAGAACCTATCTTCAGTTCTACCAACGGCCTACTCTTCTTGGTAGCCAGCGACGCACAGTTACCTCCCACAAATACGGAACCCTTGATGACGGTGTTTTTCTCTGCCGTTCCTTTCAGGTGAAGAGATACCTGTTCGGCATTCGGACGGAAGGCATTAAGGGCATCAGTACCACCTGAACTGCTTTCGTCAGAGTAGCAGAAGTCGCCATAGGTGGGATCATCTTTTAATGTTGGAGAGTCGGTGTATGGATAAGCGCCATTACCACCACCATAGACATCACCATAGACCGTGGCATGGATACCGACAGCATTTCCGCCATAGACGGTACCTGTCACGTCGTTGCCACCATATACATTATTTATATGTCCTCCATGTACAAGTACACGGGCCGACAGCTCGCCGGGGAAGTAATAGCCATCCAAGTTCGTACAAGGACTGTATTCACCGTCCACCGTAGGCATCACGTCGGCCATTCGACAGCCACCATAGAGGTTATCGACAATGAGGGTGGAATAGTCCTTGATCTCCAGGAGCAGACCTTCGGGACTGGTCATGTTGCCCTTGTTGCCACCACTGTAGAGGTTACGTATCTTACCTGCCAGGAGGTTCCACGTAGGACGGATGTTCATCTCTGCCGCATTATTACCACCAAAGAAACGGCCTATCTGATAGGCACCGCTGCTGGGCTGAGAGAACGTGGTGTTGATGCCCATCTCTATGAAGCGATCGCCTGAAAGCAATTCTTCAAAGCCCGAGGGGGCAGGATTTTCTTCCTTATTGGCCATATTGGTCTTATAAGCCTCATAGGTATCAGCATCAGCCTCTTTACCGGTTGTTTTGTTGACCAATACGTGGTTCACCACCGCACTGGGGTTATCCACGTGTATGATGTTCTGTTCCTTCACGGTAGCGTTGTTACCACCGCCGTAGGCATAGACGATGGAGCCACCCACCACTTCGAGATAGGTCTTGTCGAGCTCGGGCAGATGGAAGCCTGTGCTACCCTCATCGGTCACGATCTCTGCCACTGGGCTTTCGTGGTTCTTGTCGCTGCGGTTGTAGATGGAATGTGTCACCTTGCCCTCTGCTGGACCAGGTGCCTGTTCGTAGTCATAGTCACCATTGCCGCCGGCAAAGAGCTGGCCTATATACACCTTCTTGGCATTAGGATCAGGCTTAACGTCAGTAGTATCCTTTCCGTAAGCAGGATCCTCCGGATCTGTTGAGGCCCGGCGTATCTCTTCTTCCGTATAATGCTCATCAGTGGCCAATGTGCTGACGCGCACAAAGCTGTTGAATGTATTGTCAACGACGTTCTTCGTCGAGTCTTTCTCGTCGGCAGAGGTGCGCTTGACAGCTGTCAGTTCCGTAGGCACAGTAGCCCCCGTACCTATATGACCTGCGATGTCGTTGCCACCGAACACCTGATTGACAACGATATAGTCGGGAATGGTAGTGTTATCTGCGGTGAAGTTCTTTCCATCGATGTGTACGAAGGTACGTCCGCCCACATTGGCCATACGGGCACCGCCGAACACCTTACCCTTCTTGTTAGCAAGGGGTCGTGGGGCGTCTGGGTCAAGAGCGGCACCTATGTCGCCAGCCAGCACGGTGACGGTCGTGCTGCCCATCACCTCACCCATGTTGCCACCGCCATAGACGTTGCCACCAATCTTGATTTGCGCTACGCTAAATGAAAAATGATAAATGATAAATGATAAAGTCAGCAAAAGACGCCCCATGAGTCCCATAGGCCTCATAAGCCCCATAAGCCTCATGAGCCTCATTTGCCTCATGAGCCTCATTTGCCTCACTGTTCTTCTTACTATCATCACTTCTATTTTCAATGCCTTATTCAATTTTCAATCTTCAATCTTCAATCTTCAATCTTCACCGTCGGGTTGTCCAGATCTGGTTCCGACAGCATATAGAGGTATGTCGGTTTGATTGTCATGTTAATGGTATATCGGCGTCCACGGAGGGTTGTCGCCTGATCTGTGAGCAGTTCGCTGAGCTCCATGGTGTTGGTGGCCTTACAGTCTTTGCGGATCAGGTTGCCCTGCGTGTCATAGACGTCATAGACGCTGGTCAGTACGAGCGTTGTGATGCCATCGGGCATGAAGTGTCCGATAAATGTCTTGGGGGCAGTGGTCAGCTGCTCGCTTTCCGACGACCAGAACTCCATCGGCTCGGTCATTGCACTACCGCTTGTGGTGTAGTTGATGGCCTGGATGGGATTGCTGCCATCGGTGGCTTCCAGACGGACTTCGATGTTGGTCTTCTGCGAACTGGTTGTCTCGCCGGCATAAGTCTTCAAGCTCAACGACTTCAGCTTGATGGTGCGCAGGGCAGCGTAGTCGCCATGAACCCTCATGTTGATGCGCAGGGCGGCATAGAGGTGGTCGAACAGCAGGAAGACATAGTTGTCATCAGCGCTGGCACTGGCTACGTAGGCGAAGTCGCCCCTGCGCAGACCGGTGACGGTCTCTTTGTCGGTGCCCGCCTTGGCTCCTATCACCACACACAGGTCGCTGGGCATGACTGCCGGCACGTCGTTCAGGGTCACTATCGCCCCTGCGCTATAGTTGGCACCGTTGCGGTCGATGCTCATTGATATGCCGCCGAAGTGGGGCACGTAGCCATAGAGGTAGTAGGGGTGGTCGATGGTGGTGGCCTCAATGTTATCTATATTGGTGCGCCACTTGCCGCTGCTCTTGAAGAAGTAACCCATCTTCGGCTCGTCTTCTCCATCCTTGGTGAAGGCAATGCCGATGGCCTTGTCGGTCTCACCGTAGAGCTCATAGGGCGTGGGAGGAACCCATGAGCGTGTGGCGAACGTGTTCTCTTCGAACCCAGCCACGTAGCTCATGACCTCTATCGTAGTGTCATTAGACAGCTGCTCCTCTTCAGCCTTGGAACACCCCATAAGGCCTATAAGCCCCATAAGCCCTATAAGCCTCATAAGCCCCATAGGCCTCATGAGCCTAAAGCTCCTCGGAAAATCGCAACTCATCTTCTGCATATTATTCACTTTTTTCTTTTTTCTCTTTTTTTTCCTCTTTCTTTCCCCCCTCCCTCGGAGGGGTTGGGGGAGGCTGGAGAGGCTTTACCAGTTATACACCGTCCAGTCGGCTTCCATCTCCGTCCAGGGGGTTACTGCCGACTCCACCCATCCTATCTCCACACCGCCTTCGTCGGTGATCTTGAAGATGTAGGTGTAGCTGTAGCCTGGCAGCCACTGCATGTAGTTGGCTGGCACGACGGCGGTCTTCGCGTCCCCGTTCACCTTCACTGACAGCGTATAGCTGCCCTGCTCGTTGTTCGGCAGCACCATGTACCAGCCGTTGTCGGTCTGAACATAGTCCTTCGTGTCATCCTCAGGGTCGTAGTCCTCGCTGAAGTAGTCTAACTGCTCAGCGGCACCGCTCGAGGTCGTGGTGAAGGTCTCGCTTGTAGCCGTTCCCTGGATGGGGTAGCTCACGGTCACTGTGCCTTTGCGCAATATCTTACTGCTGCCGTCGGACGGCTTGAACTGTATATCTGTCAGCTTGATGCCCTCGCGCGGATACACGTATATAAATATGAATCGCACGCGTGCGTAAGGCTTCAGGAACTCCAGCACCACCGGTTTGCCGAACTGCTTGTCGGGATATGTCACCGGGTCGCCCGTCGAGAACCACAGGTGCGAGAAGTAGGGCGTTTTTGCCATCTCAGTAGTACTGCTCGCATCGGCCAGCATGCTGACAGCATTCTCACCAGCCCTATAGGCCTTCTCAGCATCATACTCTCCTACTGAAGCAGGGGCAGCTTCCCCACTCCACCCTGTCACTGCGAAGAAGCGATAGGCATAGGCGCTCCAGTCCCAGAACTTGATGGTCTGGTTGGGCTTCTCGAGCAGGATATACTCCCATCCGCTGCTGTTCGATGTGGTGGTGCCAGCCGAGTTGCTGGTCCAGTTCACCACGTAGTTGTTGATCACCGTCTGGTAGCTGGTGTAGTTGCCTTCGCCGTAGCCGTCGTTCTTGTAGGCCCATACGTTGAAGGTGTACACTCCAACGCTGTTCAGGCTGGCGGCACGCACCACAGCAGTAGGCTCCGGCATGTTGCCAGCGAAGAGGATGGGCATCTCCTCCGGCTGCTCTGTTGCCGGCTGCTCTGTGAGCTCCTCGTCGGAGCCTTTCGAGCAGGATGAGAGTGCAAAGAGGAGGGCAATGAGGAGGATGGAGCTCATGAGGCTCATGGAACGCACAAGTCCCATAGGGCTCATGGTTCTCATCAGCTCATTAGGCTTATTCGCCCTCTTTAGCTCATTGCAGTTTTTTGTCATATTTCTTTTTTCTTTCGAGGCACCGGCCTCATTTTGTTTCGTTTATCTTGTTTTCTTTGTAGCCTACCGAAGTAGGAGAAGAATGTTTACATCTGCATTACTTTGTATCTTCGTTGCAGTGCCACCAGCACGCTGCGCTCTGCCAATGGATTCAGACCTCGGAACGTGGTGCAACGTTTCAACTCGTCGAGCGGCATCTCAAGGAGCAGCTTTGCGATGCATTCATCGGCAAACGAGTTTGACACCACGTTCACACCCGTAAAGTCAAGAGCGACCTTCTCTCCGCTGTTGATGAGTGTCAACAGTTTCTGCCGCAACTTCTGTCCCATGTCGCGCGTGCCGAAGTCTGTGCCGTATTCTATGAACTTAAATTCTACCATCTTTCGTCCCTTTGAAATATTTGTCCAACAAAAATGCTACATCCATAATTGTTCTTTTGCTTTATCTGAACTTCGAGGCACCGGCCTCGTTTTGTTTTCTTTTCTTGAGCACGAGACTCCGGGTCTCATTTTTTCTTTCGCTTTATACTTTCGGCATTACACGGCTCTTCGGGCTGGGAAGATTTGCGGTCAAAGATTTTGATCGCAAATCGTCCAATTCCTCTTTGTTAATCTCAAAGACCCAACCATTAGGGAACTTTCTTGGATTGTTCTTGACTGCTTGGTTAATCTCACGGGTATCCACGCCATAGAGGTCTGCAACAGCGAAGTCAAGTATCACATCTTGTCCGCGCAAAGATATAATCTTCTCGCGTACATCTTCAAATCGTACTATATGACTTTTCTTCTTTGCCATATTTTTTCTTTTTTCAGAGGCCCCGGGCCTCGATTTGTCTTTATCGTCTCCGAAGCAAATCAACAAACTCCTGTGGTTCAAGTACTGGAATGGCTGATGCCTCAAAATCCTTCTTGTTTCGCGTGATTATATAGTCGACATTCTCATTCATAGCTGAGAAATACTGCAGTGCATCTTCAAAGTCCTTAAACTCTGATTTTAAGCTTTGCTCTATCGTAGAAGAGTCAACCAACGTTGCTTTTGTAATCTTCATGAATTTCGAAAACTCGTTGAAGATGTCCACCTTTTTATTATATTTTCCAAGGATGAAGCTCGCTGTGGCATACGAAAGAGCAGAGACGCAAACACCAATGAGCCCTCTGTCTGCGAGGCTCATTATATGCATTGAAGGCTTGCAAAACTCCTCACGTCGCCCTATCACATCAATCATGATGTTTGTGTCGAAGAAAACCTTTATCATCCGTACTTCTCTATTAAATAGTCAGCTTTCTCTTTGTCATAGTCGAAATCCTTGGGCAGAGGTTTGATGCTCTGGCCAATTGAAGCCACAAACGGAGTGATCTCCAAATCTTCTGGTCGGATTGTTATTTGCGAAACATTCTCTGTGAGATCCACTGCATCCTTTTTTGATAACAAAGAAGAACTGAGCAGTGAAATCAATGACAGCTTCACTTGGTCGCTGACATCCTTGAGCTGCAACCAATAGTTCCTCGTTTCTTGTTCTATTGTCAATGTACTCATATTATTTTTCTTGTTTAAATGATTCTCCTTATCTTTCGAGGCCCCGGGCCTCGTTTTGTTTTCTTTATTACCTACTTCACAGTTTCCACGAACTCTTGTATTGTAACAATTCTTCTCATTTCGCTTCTTCGTATGGTGTCCGCCAATGCTCTTGAAGAATTTGCTCTATGGCTTCACCGTCCAGTACGCCTTCATCCCAGAGGCGGTCTGCCTCTTTCTGTACTTTCTTTGCGTAGAAGTCTGCCAAAACATCTTTCAACTCAGAAACCGTCTGCTCACTTCCACAGTAGCTGAACATCTCTAAAAGATGCAGCTGCACAGGGTTCATTGTTCTTACATTCATCGGCATATTTTTTCTTTCTTTTAATTGTTTTCTTTCGAGGCACCGGCCTCATTTTGTTTTCTTTTCTTGAGCACGAGACTCCGAGTCTCATTTTGTGCTCGTTTCGTTTTTTTCTTTGTAGCTCATTCAGGAGTCGAACCTGAATGAGCTTTTTCGGGAGTCGCGCTCAAGCTCTGCTCGCTTGCGAAGCATCGCGGAGCAAGAACTCCACTTGGTTTGATTTAACTCATCGGGGGTCGCGCTCGCGCTTGCTACCGGAGGAACGCAAGAACCCCGATGAGATGAGAGAGGATTAAGCAACGATCGTGATGACCTTCACAGCGTATTTACCTGTGTTGTGAATATAGGTTGTGAAATAGAATGTATCAGCAGATGCTGTTACACCTGTACCTGATACGTCATGAAGTTGGCTCTTTGAAATCTTCAACATGCCTGCAGGAAGAACTGTACCAATCTTATTGTCTACGCTAATAAATGAATAAGTCTTGGTAGCACCACCATTTGTTGAGATAGAGAAGTACAGATAATCTTTTGCAACAGCCTCTGTTCCATCTGTATAGTGAGCAGCTGTTGTTTCGTCATCCCAAGTTCTCAGCTCAGAAACAGCAATATACTGCAAGCCATCCACTACAGTTACACTTGCCTCTGTAGCAATTGGCTGCCAAACTGTTGTCAGGGCCTTTTCCGTACTTACACCTGTGTAGTCATATACATAAGCGTAAGTATGAT
>JAEEGG010012020.1_pt1 | contig 18760 bp, 16 predicted proteins | sample 9134161 | NCBI WGS metagenome assembly JAEEGG01 (sample SAMN16246543, study PRJNA631951) | gut metagenome | biome: gut microbiome; feature: rumen; material: CR-attached | host: Bos | place: Iran: Karaj | collected 2018-10 | reverse complement strand
AGAAGTACTGGATGGGCAGTACCGCCGTCCGCATTGTTCAGGAGGCCCCCGTCCCTGTCCTCACCGTTCGTCAGGGATACGATTTTCATAAGGCACTTGAGCGTATTGTTGTTCCTATCCGTGTTAATATCAGTTCTCGTCAGAAGGTGCCGCCCGCAGCCACCATGGCGCGAGTCTTCAATTCCGAAATTCATATACTCGGTCTGATGGACTCTCCCGACCAGGCCGCGCAGTTACGTGCCTATATGGTGCAGACCGCCGAGTTCCTTTCCAGCGAGGGTGTCCGGTTCACCACTGTGGTTAAAAATTACAGCAATTATAGCGATGCCGTCCTTTCCTATGCTGATTCTGTTAAGGCGGACCTTGTGGTAATCAACACCGAACAGGACCGTATTCTCTCCCAGTTGTTCCTCGGCACCAATGCACAGCAGATTGTCCACAATTCACAGATTCCTGTCCTCTGTGTCCATCCTGCCGATATCTTTTATCTCTCTAAGACCTGATGAGCAATGTCGTCATTGTAGGGGCAGGTGCAGCTGGTATGATGGCTGCCGTCACTGCCGCCAGCCAAGGAGCGCAGGTGGTTCTGCTCGAAAAGATGGATCAGCCGGGGCGCAAACTCCGCATCACTGGCAAGGGGCGTTGCAACCTCACCAACACTGCTCCTCTTAAGGATTTCCTCTCCCATATAGGCCCCGACACTCGATGGCTTCGCAACTGCTTTGCCCTCTTTTCCAATGTCCAACTCATGGAGTTTTTTGAGCAGCGACAGGTGCCGCTGGTCGAAGAAAGGGGAGGGCGCATCTTTCCCAAGAGTGGCAAGTCGCTCGACATTTTCCTCGCACTTATCAACGACCTTGAGCGTCGTCCCAATGTGACTATCCGTCGCAACTGTGCTGTCAAGTCTCTCACCGAGGACTTCCACGGTGTCCGCCTTCAGGATGGATCTACCGTCCGGGGTGATGCCGTCATTATTGCAACGGGTGGACTATCTTATCCCACCACAGGATCTACCGGTATCGGCTATCGTTTGGCAGCCGATGCCCACCATACCGTGGTGCCCCAAGTGCCTTCTCTTGTGTCTCTCCGTTGCCAGGAGGAGATTCCGTCCGATTTGCAAGGCTTTGTACTGAAGAATGTCGGACTCACTATCACCCGCCCTGATGGAAAGAAGCTATTCGATGCTTTCGGCGAGATGACCTTTGGCCCCGATTCACTTGATGGTCCAATCGTTCTTTCCGCCAGCCGACAGGTCAGCCGCCTACTCAACGCAGGTGAAACCCTTGTCGCCCATATCGATCTCAAGCCTGCTGTAGCGTCCGAAACTCTTGACCGCCGCCTTATTGCCGACCTCAACAGCAATGGTACTCGCCTTTTCCACGACGCACTACGTATGTGGTTGCCAGCCGAAGTAATACCCCTTGCCCTCAAACGCCTCCATATAGAATATTATAAACGGCTCCATCAAATCAACGCCGCCGAGCGCAAAAGGCTACTCGGCTTGCTCAAAAACTTGGAATTTACCCTTGTGGGTACCGGCGACTATAATACTGCCATTGTCACCCAAGGAGGTGTTCTCACCAAGGAGATAAACCCCAAGACTATGGAGTCGCGTCTCGTTCCAGGGCTCTATTTTGTGGGCGAGGTGCTCGACCTCGATGCTGACACTGGTGGGTACAACCTCCAGATAGCCTTCTCTACCGGCTACGCCGCCGGCCTGGCCGCCAGCCAAGAAAAATAAAGTGATAGGGTTTAATAGTAATTCTAGTATCACTAGTAGTACTAGCACTAGCACTACTAGTGATGCCCCTACTAGTCATTAAACTCCTCTACCGCAATCGTGGCCTTTTCCCAGGCCTCCATGCGCTCGTCCAATCTATCTTTTAGCGACTGATATTGGGTGTAGAAGTCGCCGTCTTGGGGCGTGCCGCTTGCCAGCAGAGCCTCTTTGACGGCTATTTGTTCTTCCAGCTCAGATATCTCTTTTTCAATCTTTTCCACTACGTTGCGTAGTTTGCGCAGTTCTCGCTCGCGGTCTTTGCTTTGCTCGTAGCTCATGCGCCCTTGCTTCTTGGTTTCGGTGGGGACTGCCACAGGGCGGACAGCGGCTGCCTGTCGTTCATTTAGGCGCTCCACAAACTCAAAGATGTCGCCTTTGAACTCATGGACTGCACCGTCACGGAACTCGTAAAGCTCGTCAGTTAACCCTTGCAGGAAGTCGCGGTCGTGCGACACTACGATCAGTGTCCCCGTATATTGTAGCAGGGCGTTCTTCAAGATGTCTTTCGAGTCCATATCTAAGTGGTTTGTCGGCTCGTCCAGCACCAACAGATTCGATGGGGTGAGCAGCAACTTGGCGAGAGCCAGTCGCGCCTTCTCACCGCCCGACAGCACCTTCACCTTTTTCTCGCAGTCCTCGCTGTCAAACAAGAAACTGCCTAGTATGTTGCGAATCTTGGGTCGGATGTCGCCCACAGCGATATCGTCGATGGTCTGGAATACGGTTCGCTCGCCGTCGAGCATGGCAGCCTGGTTCTGAGCATAGTAGCCCACCTGTACGTTGGCACCCAGACGGAAGGTGCCTGTGTAGTCTTGAATGTCGCCTACAATGATTTTTGCCATGGTGCTTTTCCCCTCGCCGTTCTTGCCCACAAAGGCGATGCGCCGACCCGAGGTGATCAACATGTCTACTCCGGCAAAAACCCGTAAATTGCCATAGGCTTTGCCTAAGCCTTGTGTCTCCACCACAATCTTACCACTGTGGGGGGCGGGCTGGAAACGAAAGTGGATGCTCTCCGTACTCACTTCGTCCAGTTGCACCATCTCCATCTTCTCCAGCATCTTCACCCTCGACTGTACCTGCTTGGCCTTTGTGGCCTTATAGCGGAAACGCTCAATAAACGCCTCTATCTGTGCTACCTGTCGCTGTTGGGCGGTCAGCTGTGCCATCTGCGATGCACGGCGTTCTTGCATCTGCACCACATATTCCGAGTAGGGACAGCGGTAATCGTAGATGCGACCAGCTGTTATTTCGATGGTGCGATTAGTGATATTGTCCAAGAAGGTGCGGTCGTGCGATACTAGTACCACGGCTCCAGCGTAGCCTTGCAGGAAATTCTCCAACCATTGTATCGACTCTATGTCCAAGTGGTTGGTGGGTTCGTCGAGCAGCAGGAAGTCGGGCTGACGGAGCAGCAGCTTGGCTAATTCTACGCGCATTTGCCAGCCACCACTGAATTCGGTCAGCATCCTGCCAAAGTCGCTGTGCTTAAAACCCAAACCCAGCAGCACCTTCTCGGTTAGTTCTTGTCGGCTGTCGGCTCCCAGCAGCGACACCTGTTCTGTCACCTCGTTGTGGTGGTTCATCAGGCGGGTGTACTCGGCCGACTCATAGTCGGTGCGTTCGGCCATTTCTTCAGCAAGCCGTTGTTGCAAAGCCAGCAACTCGTCGATACGGCTGAAAGCCGTCATGGCTTCATCGAGCACCGTGCGCCTAGCGTCAGGGACCATCTCTTGCGGCAGGTAGCCCACCTCTTGTCCCGAGGCTATGACCAGAGTGCCTGTCTCTGGCTGCTGCCAGCCGCAGAGGATTTTCAGCAAAGTCGACTTGCCCGCCCCGTTTTTGCCCACTAGGCCGATGCGGTCGCGGTCGCCGATATTGAAAGTCACATTCTCAAAAAGGTTGGTGCCAGTAAACTGCACCGATAGGTTATTGATGGCAAGCATAGGATAGTTGTTCTGGTTTTTCTAGTATGGCTAGTGATACTAGCAGTACTAGTTACTCTAGCCATACTAGTCTTCTCTAGTCAAAAAAAAGGCTGCCCGTTAGGCAGCCCTTTTTCTTAGCTGTTGCAGCCCTTACTGCAGGTCGAAGTTGACGGGCAGGTTGAACTGGGTACGTACTGGTTTGCCGCGCTGTTTGCCGGGCTTCCACTTGGGCATCGACTTCACGACGCGCACAGCTTCGGCACCACATCCGCCGCCAATGTCACGGAGTACCTTCACCTGGCCTACGCTGCCGTCCTTCTCAACCACGAAGGATACGAACACTCTACCGGTGATGTTGTTCTCCTTTGCCAACTGCGGGTACTTGATGTTGTCGGCGATGAACTGCGACAAGGCACTGAGACCGCCAGGGAACTCGGGGTCTTCCTCCACAACGAGGAACACCTCTTCTTCCTCTGCCTCAACCTCCTCTTCGATTTCCACTTTCGTGAATTCTTCCTGAGCTCTGTTGGCGTTGTCTTCGGCGTTGACGATACCAACTTCGTTGGTCAACTCAGCGTCGTTCTCCACCACGGTAAGGTCGGTGACAACCTGTTCGGGCTCTTCGGGGGGTGGTGGCGGTTCGTCGGGCTGATCGGTCTGGATGATGTCGGCATCAATCGCGTTGTCGATAGCGCGCATGTTAACCTCTTTCACCTCCTTGTCGTACGAACGCACGTTGAAGGCAACAAGAGCGGCAGCCAAAATCACCACCAATCCGATTTCCAGATACAGTCCTCTACGATTTTCGAGGTCTGCCTTGGGGCTTTTCTTTGCTTCCATATTATTGTTATTTAATTTGTTGTTTACCTTTTTCGATACTTTTTAGGTATCTTTTTTCAACCGCTAAATTACGATTTTTTCTTCAATTATCAACAATTCGCTGTAAAAAAAATATATTTTCAACGTTTTTTAACATTTCCACAGAGGGCGTAATTAGGGTGCTCTCTCTAGGAAGCTGAATGGTATATTCTGATGATTTTAGAATCCCTGATGGTGCGCCCTACATGGACCAACCTCCTTTCGATGTTGGGTTCGGGTGTGTACCATATTATATAGAATGGTTATATCCCTCTTTTTCGCTTACTGAAGCGATGACCGACTGAATATGGAATGAGTGACGAGCGAAAGACACCCGTAGGCAGGGCGGCGGCAGGATAAGGGGACTAGGGGGGGTGGGTTAAAGGTGTAAAGAGGTGAAGAAGAGGTGGGCGGTGTGGGATGGTCGTAAGAGTATGGAAACCTGATAGATTGATGGTTTATAAGGTGTCGTGACTAACATGCTCTATGTTAAAAATATATAATTATTGCATTGTTTGATAGAAAAAAGTTGATGAATGAGAAAAAGTGTGTATCTTTGCAAATGAACAAATCAACCTCATTCCCATATATTCCATTGATTATGAAATTGATGGTCTGAAAGAACTTGATGAGGCAAGGTTGTTATATCTTCAAGTTCTTTAATTTTTCGAGAGAATGAGAGCAATTTGTTCATGTGAATTAGAGATATTAGTTAATATAAGTGTTTCATTGTAATGCTTTTTTTGGGGCGGGAGGTCTGTTCTGGACCACCCGCCTTTTTTTATGCTGTACGAAAATGCTAACTTTCCTATGAAAAATAGACGGATTGTCACAGGTTATCCGATATTGTATTATTGATAAGTGTGTAATAATTAATTGTATATATTATTTTTTAAGGGGGAGCGGTATCTATGTCGAAGAATTTATGTATATTTGCAAGTCAAAAATTTCTCTGATATGAAGAATAGAATACTTGTTTTTGTAATGCTTGCGGCGGTGGTGACTTGTTTGTCGTCGTGCTGCAGGAAGAGTAGCCCTTCGGAATTTAGGGCAATGGTTGAACCTACGAGGGGCGTGGATGGCGTGCAGATACACGTTCCGATGGCGGCTGATGCGCCCGTAGCCCTGTGGGATGATGAATTGACGCTGGGGCTCGCCCATGTGACCTCCGTTGATGGCGAGGGGCTTTATACTATCGTCCGTGACGATTCGGCTGCCACTAAGGGCATGGTACGCATGGTTTATCCTGCTAGTGCTATTGCAGGCTTGGGCTCCGTGGTGATTGACACGGTGCAGCAGAGCCAGCCGATGGGGGCTGGGATGGTGCTCTATGGCGAATCTACTGCCGATGCTCCGGGCGAAGTGGCCCTGAAAGTGGTGAGCGGTATCGTTCGCCTAGACTTGTTTACCCCTGAGCGTCTCTCGACGGTGGCTCTCTGTACTGCCGACAGCAACCGCTATATGGCTGGTGTGTTTGAGGTGGGCAACTACCCCTTCCCAGTGTTGAATGCCACACCCCAATCGACACATGGAGTATTGCTGACAGGTCTGGAGGAGATAGATTTCTCACAACATGGTGATGCTATCTGTTATGTTGCCCCAGGTTGCTATCACACCCTTGCAGTGGTGATGACCACTCCCGACGGTCGTGTTTGCACCAAGAACCTTAAAGAGGGTAAAGAAGTAGTAGTGGATCGCAATGGTATGGTCACCATCCACTTGGGAAATGAAACCAATACCTTGGTGTTTGAGTAAGAGTAGAGAGTTGAAAGGGGGCGCTGAAACGTCCCCTTTCAATTTTAAATACACAGATATTCGAACCACTCGCCTAAAAAGAAGATGGTTGAGAGGCTGTGGAAGCATGAAGATATGACATTTTATAGTGAGGAAAAGAAAGTTTTTTTTGTTATGTCAAAAAAATGTTGTATCTTTGCAACTTCAAAATGAGTGGTCAGTTTTGTGATTTTTGTGTGTTAGGTATTGAGATTTACGTTTTTATATTCGTGGTGATTGTCCAATGGTGTAATGGCAGCACTCCAGATTTTGGTTCTGTCAGTCCAGGTTCGAGTCCTGGTTGGACAACAAGAACTTCCCGCCCGACAGCTTCGAGCGGGATTTTTTGCCCACAGAGGAGGCCTCGAGAACGAAAAAAGGAGAGTGAAGTCGTGGAATGACTTTTTTTTCGTATCTTTGTAGAGACCCGGAAGCTGGGTGTGGTTGAATAAATTGTTTATAGCTAATACATTGCATCATGGCCGAACTGACCGAACAAGAACAAATACGCAGAAATTCACTCCCCAATAAGTTGTATAACGACCTTAACGGCTTACGCAAAAAGAATAAGCTGGATATCCCACCAGTGCAGAAAGAGGCTGTGGAGGCCTGGATCAACAATGCTGCAAACTAGTTGTAGGATTGCATAGTAAAAGAAGTTGCCATGAAGGTAAAGCAATTTGTATTTAATCATTTCCAGACCAATTGCTATGTGGTGTGGGACGAAGAGGCAAAGGTGTGTGCTATTATAGACCCTGCCTCGGAGGCAGGCTATGAGGATGTGCAACTAGCTCAGTTTGTGGATAGCAACGGTCTCAAGGTGGTGAAGATACTGCTTACACATGCTCATGTGGACCATGTGGCAGGATTGCGAGAGGCTTGTGAGCGTTTTCGGTTGCCTGTGACCTTGCATCGCGACGGAGTGAAATTGTTGCGGCAGGCAGAGGCGTATGGTACGATGATGGGGTTCCACGTGGGCCCCTTGGACGATTTGCCATGCGACTTTATCGAGGACAACGATGTGCTGACAATGGGAGAGTCGCCTTCTCGGATAGAGTGTCGATTTGTGCCGGGGCACTGCCCAGGGAGCATGGCGTTCGTGCTGCCTGAGGAGCAGATGGTGGTGACGGGCGATGCCCTATTCCATGGCAGCATTGGTCGTACAGACCTGCCTGGAGGTGACTATCGTCAATTGATAGAGAAGATTAACAGCCGTATTATGGTTCTTCCCGACGAGTACGAAGTACTCCCAGGCCATGGCGACCTGAGCACGATAGGGGAGGAACGCCTGTACAACGGTTTTCTAGTGTAAGGATTACCTTATCTGAGTCCAGTCGATGGGTGTCAACCCCTGCTGTTGAAGGAGGACGTTGCACTGCGAGAAGTGACGACAGCCGAAGAAGCCCCTGTACGCCGAAAGTGGCGACGGGTGGGGGGCGGTGAGGACGAAGTGGCGGCTACGGTCGATGTATTGTGCTTTGCTGATAGCAAAGCTTCCCCAAAGCATGAAGACGATGCCTGTGCGCTGTTGTGCCAAAGCCTGTATGGCGGCATCGGTGAAGAGTTCCCATCCGCGATGTTGGTGAGAGCCTGCTTGGTGGGCGCGTACGGTGAGTGTGGCGTTGAGAAGCAGTACGCCTTGGTCGGCCCAGCCTGTGAGATCGCCACAGGTGAGGGGAATATTGGTGCCAAGGTCGTTGTTGATTTCCTTGATAATGTTGACCAGTGAGGGTGGGACGGCGATACCGGCAGGGACGGAGAAGCAGAGCCCGTGGGCCTGTCCCGGCTCGTGGTAAGGATCCTGCCCCAGGATGACCACCTTAACTTTGTGGAAGGGAGTTCGGTCGAAGGCGGCAAATATGTCGCCTCCCTTGGGGTAACAGATGTATTGCTGGCGTTCGGCGATGAGGAAAGCTTTGAGCTGCTCAAAGTAGGGTGCCTCGAACTGAGGGCGAAGTACTTCGAGCCATGAGGGTTCTATCTTGGGGTTGACCATGAAGAGGGATTGTTAGAAGTTGAACGAAATGCCCGTGCTCCAGAGTATGGGCAGCTGGTCGACACGAGTGTAGGTGAGGCGGTCGAAATAGAAGATGTTGTTGCGGTTGTAGACGTTGGTGACGCTAAAGTTGAGGTCTAGGATAGAGCGTTTGCCAATGGAGAAGCGGCGTTTGGCGCTGAGGTCGAAACGATGGTAGTTGGGCAGACGACCGCCATAGAGTTCGCCGTAAGCAATGCCGTAGTCGCCGTTGGTAAGGGTGTAGTCAGTTGATATGCCTTGGTCGAAGTTGATGCTTTCGTACATACCTTGCGTCTGGGTGAAGGGGAATCCGCTGCCGAAGCTCCAGCGGCCGCTGATTTCCCATTCGTGAGATTCGCCGAGGCGGACAGTGCCGAGGAAGTTGATTGTGTGGCGGCGGTCGTAGTGGGGAGTGTAGGTTTGTATCTCGTCGGTGCGTTTCACCCAACCCAACGAGTATGTGGCCCAGAGGTAAAGCCAGTCGATATCATAGCAGAAACTCACGTCAAAACCATAGGCGAGGCCTGTTTCGATGATGAAGTCGGTGAGGAAATATTCGGGCTTGGCGTATGCACCGTTGATGCCGTAGGAGGCATCGTCGCGGTCGAACATCTTATTGCGATTGGAGTTGAGCAGGTTGTGGAAATGTTTGAAGTAGACCTCGGCGTTGGCAGTGAGGTGGTTGGAGAAGTCGTATTCGGCTCCTACAACCAAATGCTGAGCGCGTTGGATGCAGTTATCTACGTTGCTGCCTCTGAAAGTGGTGGGCTTGTTAAGGCTGCCAGTGCCAGACAGTATGCCGTTGAAGAGGTTGACAATGTCGTTGTCGGAACGGGCATCGAGGAATATCTGGCTGTAGAGACCTCCAGCCATTTTGAGTCGGAAGCGGTCGGAGGCATTGTATTTGGCAGCAATACGAGGCTCTAGGCTTCCAGCACTGAGGGAGGAGTAGAAGATATATCGCAAGCCAGGGTCGACAAGCCATTTGCCAGAAGCTATCTTGTAGGTTCCGTAGGCCGAAATGTTATTAGTGTATTCGGTTTGGGAAGAATGGATGCCGTAGGTGTTGTAGAACTGGTAGTCTGTGGAGTAGCCTTCGATAGCGATGCCGTATTTCATCCGGTTGGAACCGATGAAGTTGGTGATGTCCAGCCCCATATTGAAACCGTTGATGCGGCTGTATTTGTCCAATTGGGTAGAATCGAGGAGGCGGATTGTGTAGTCGGAGTAGGCCACGTGGCCTTCCAAGATGGAACTAGAGCCTGTAACTAGCATGAAGTTGGTGCCTAGACCATAGTTCTGCCAGTGGTAATCGGCCAGCGACTGATAGCCAGTAACGTCGTCGTCGAAGCGAAAGCCGAAGACATTGATTTTACTGCCCTCGCCCGAGTTGATAGAGAGTTTGCCATAGAGGTCGAGGAAGTCGAATGGCAGGTTCCCCGAAATGTAGGGGTATAGAATGTTTGAGGTCTTGGAGAGGAAAGAATTTTTGGCAGAGAGGAGGTAGGTAATGGTGGAGCGGCTTTGGGCTGTCTCTTTCTTAAGGGGACCTTCGAGGAGGAGGGTGGCACCAAAGGTGTTGAGACCGATCTTGCCAGATTGGCGCTTCTTGTTGCCGTCGCGCGTGGTGATGTCCATCACCGACGACAGTCTTCCACCATATTCGGCACCGAAACCTCCCGTGTAAATGTCGGCATTAAGTATGATGTCTGTCTCAAAGATAGAGTATAGGCCGATGGAGTGGAATGGGTTGTAAACAATCATGCCATCCAGGAGGCAGAGATTTTGTATCATAGAGCCTCCACGGATGTAGAGCTGACCGCCTTGGTCGCCAGTGGAGTTGACACCAGGGAGCACCTGGAGGTACTGGGCGAGGTCGGCGGTGCCACCGATTGAAGGCAGCTGCTGGATTTGAGAAGGGGTGATTTTCTCAACAGATACTTGGGTTTGTATCTTGCGTTCCTCAATACGGTTGTCGGTGATGACGACAGTCTTCAGGGTCTTGGATTGAGTTTTGAGAGAGATGTTTCGGACGAGAGTCTGCCCTTTGGAAATGGTGATGGGTTCGAGATATTCCTCATAGCCGACAAAACGCACGCGGAGTGTATAGCTGCCTTCCGGCATCTTGTTGATGAGGAAGAAACCGTTGATGTCGGTGGCGGCACCATAGCGTGTGCCATCGAGGACGACATTGGCAAAGGGAATGGCTTCGCCTGTTTCCTCATCGGTTAAAACGCCCTTGACGGTTTGGGCAAAAAGAGTGGCTGAGCAGAGGAAAAACAGGGTGAGAAGTAAGGTCTTTTTCATTCTATAGAGGGCTTGTAATGTGATAAATGAACAGCGGGAATGGTGTATTGTCTTTTTTAATGGATGATTTTGAATACAAGTTCTTTGAGTAGTTCGCCATCGGTGATGGTGCCAGAGTTGTGTATGCCTTTTGAGCGTAGGTCGGTATCGTTGAGGTATCCGATGCAGGAGGCGAGTTTGCCTAAAGAGTAATTGCTGGCAGCCACCGAGTAGTCTCGTACAAAGTAGGGGTTGATTTTGAGGGCAGCAGCAGCTTTGCTCTTGTCGGGTACTTGATGGTATATCATCACCTTGATGAAGTAGTTGTAGAGAGATGGTAGTACCATCTGGATGGGGTTGTCCTTGGGATTGGCGGCAAAGTGATTGATGATGCGATTGCATTGCAGCACATCGCGACGGCCAATAGCATTCTGTAGTTCAAATACGTTGTAATCTTTGCTTATACCGATGTTGCGCTCGATGATGTCTTCGTTGATGACATCCCCTGGATTGAGGGAGATAAAAACCTTGGAGAGCTCATTGGCAATTCGTCCTAAATCATTGCCAATGTATTCAGCGATAAGAACTGACCCTTTCTGGGTGATAGTGTGTCCGTGCTGGTTGACATAGGTCCCAATCCAGTCGGGTAGTTGGCTGTCGTAGAGCTTGGCGTGCTCAAAGATGTACCCCTTGTTGTTGATGGCTTTGTAGGCACGAGAGCGTTTGTCGAGTTTCTTGTTTCGGTAGCAGAACACGAGGAGTGTTTGGGGGAGGGGATGCTCAAGGTAGTCGGCTAGGATGTCCCACTCTTTGAGGCTGATATCTTGGGCTTCTTTGACCATCACCAACTTCACAGGAGACATCATGGGGAACTGCTTGGCATAGGAAATTACGGTGCGCATGTCCGTGTCACGGCCGTATAATATGGTTTGGTCGAAGTCGCGAAAACCTTCTTCGACAATCTTGTCCTCAAAATAGTTGGAGGCTTTGTCGATAAAATAATTTTCTTCTCCTGTCAGTAGGTAGACGGGCATGTATTGTCTCTCTTGGAGGCTGTCAGATAGTTGCTTGTCGGTAACGAGCATGATAAGATATGTGTCACTTTTAGATGTGCAAAGATACGTAAAAAAAATGGATTAGCGTTTCTTCTGCATTAAATTAACATCTGTTGTTTGTTTCAATGTCATTTCGTTTGGTATAGAGCTTTGAGGTGAATGTGGCAGTCGTTCGGCTTTTTGATATGAAAAAATGGGAGTCGGGGTTGTTTCTGTGTGCGAAGTGGCACTATTTTCGTCCCAATAGCCTGTGTTGAAATTTGTGCTTTATTTAATTTCGTCCCTAAATTTAGCACTTATGGCACCAATATAACCACATTCCATCCCTTTTAACGGGTTAACGGCAACCTTTGGGTAGTTTGTAACGCATCTGGTTGCTACCTTTGCACCGAATTAATAAATATTAAGAAAATGAAAGAACCCGAAAGGCTATTCGATCTTTTGGATCGCAAAAAGGCTCTCAATCCTGAACGCGCTTGCCTAGTAAGGAAGGAAGCCGACGGATGGAAAAAGCATTATATTGATGAGTATATTGAAAAATCGAATCAAATAAGTTATGCCTTGTTGCACCTAGGCGTGGAGAGGGGAGAGAATGTGGCGTTGATATCGTCTGGTCGCCCAGAGTGGAATTATATAGATATGGGCGTACAGATGATAGGCGCTGTTTTGGTGCCTATCTATCCGACCATCAGCGTGAGTGAGTATCTTTATATCTTGAACCATTCTGAGGTCCGGTATATTATAGTAGAAACAGAAGCTCTGTATAAAAAGATTGCGTCTATCTTGCCGCAACTCCCAGAGGTGAAGACAGTGTATGTTATCAACCATGTGGAAGGAGTCCATCAGTTGGACGAACTTTTCGAGTTGGGCAAAGCCAATCCCCAACCAGAGAAGTTACAAGCTATTAAAGATAGTATTACCACCGATGATGTGGCAACGATGATTTATACGAGTGGAACCACAGGTACTCCGAAGGGCGTGATGCTTGCCCACCGTGGAATTCTATTGAATGTGTTGGGCATCAAAGATTCGCCGGGGAAAACATGGACGAGTGCTTTGAGTTGGATGCCCCTTTGCCACATATACGAGCGCATGATGAACTACCTCTATCAGTATCTTTGCATGGAGATATACTATGCTGAGAGCATAGCTAAGGTGGCCGAGAATGCACAGGAGGTAAATCCATACATGATGGCCGCCGTGCCTCGCTTCATTGAGAAGATGTATGATAAAATCTTCCGTAAGGGTGAGAAACTGAAGGGTATGAAAAAGAAGATTTTCGATTGGGCAATAGATTTGGGTTTCGAGTATGAGTTAAACGACAAGAAACGTACCGCCATTTATAACATCAAGCACTCGATTGCCGATAAGTTGGTCTATGCCGAGATTCGCAAGGCCTTAGGTGAGAACTTCCACATGTTGGTTTCGGGAGGAGCTTCCATTCAGCCCCGACTGACCCGATTTTTCACTGCGGTAGGTCTTGACCTCTATGAGGGCTACGGCCTTACCGAATGTTCACCTTTGGTGGCTGTTACAAACACCTATGCTGAGGAAGGTCGGCGTGTGGGCTCGGTGGGCTTTGTGCTTCCGGGTATAGAGGTCCGTTTCGACCCAAATAACAATGAAATTCAGTGCCGTGGAGGCAATGTGATGAAGGGCTATTTCAAAGCGCCAGACCTCACTGCTGAAGTAATTGACAGCGAAGGTTGGTTCCATACTGGCGACACTGGCTATCTGGATGCTGACGGCTATATGTTCCTGACCGGCCGTACGAAGAATATGTTTAAGACCTCGATGGGCAAGTTTGTCAATCCAGAAGTCATTGAAGAGAAGTTTAAGGAGTCGCCGTTCATTCTTGATATGATGGTTGTAGGTGAAGGCGAGAAGTTCGCCGCTGCCATCATTGCTCCCGACTTTGACATGTTGCAAGATTGGTGTCCTCGTCACGGCGTGGATGCCAAGACCCGTGAAGAAATGGTGGCCAGCAAGGCTGTGCAGGAACGTTTCCAGCGTGTGGTGGACAAGTACAATTCAAAACTTGGCAACCATGAGCAAGTGAAGCGTTTCCAACTTGTGACTGACAGCTGGACTACTGAAAACCAATTCCTGACTCCTACGCTCAAGATCAAGCGTAAGAACATCGCTTCGTATTATCAAAACCTGATTGCAGACCTATTCAAATGATTCATACTCCCATCCGGCGGATGGAGTGTAGGGTATGAGTCAGTTCTTGGGTGTCGTGATTGACGATGCCAAGGGAGGTGAGTGTATCGATGCGTACCTCTCCCGAGGCGTGTACAATCCTACCATCTCCTAGATAGATACCTACATGGATGATGCGTCCGTTGCTGTTGCTGAAGAAGCATAAGTCATCACGCCTAGCTGCTGAGAGGTCTGCCACGAGTATTCCTTGAGTGGCTTGCTGCGAGGCATCGCGTAATAGGGCTATGCCACAAGCCTTGAAACAGACCTGGGTCAGACCCGAGCAATCGATACCCATTACCGTGCGTCCGCCCCACATGTAGGGCGCACCGAGATACGTGTTGATAGCCACCGCGCTGGGAGAGGTTTGAGAGTTTACTGGGAGTGGGGTTGATTTTTCAGGTTCCCCCATTCGGTATTGTTTGTTGTCGACCCAGCCTTCATAGCCATCGTAGTCGCATCGAATGAGCGACCATTTCTCTTGTCGGTCAATTATCTGGAAAGTGTCATCCTTCAATAGTTGGTTCACCATTTCCGCCTTGTCGGACGGGGAACTTCGCATAGGAACGGCACTCAAAAAGCAATAACCTGTCATAGTTTTCCCCTTTCGATAGATAGGACGATACGTTCTATTAGGTTGTCTTCCTTATTCTTGCGTGGGTCGTATTGCGATTTAAGGTTATATCCGAATAGTCGTGCAAAAGTTTGGTAGAAGCCGGCACGTATTTTACCTCTCAACTCGTCCACCAGCACGTATGAAGTTCTTCCCGTCTCTCGGTCTATCAGTTTCAGTAGAACCATCCCTTGGGATATAGTGCAGGCTTTCAGCTCATCGCTAAAATCGGCCAGCAAGTCTTTTTCGGCCTGCTTGATAGCCTCCTTGCGTTGGCGCTTGGGCATGTCGGCTATGCGGAGTTCCAGTTCATCCAGTCTCTGCTTACCAATTTTGGCATAAGGCAACATCTTTTTTACGTTGCGTATGAGTTTCTGATTCTTTCGAATCTCCTTTTCAGTGAGGAGTGAGGCTGATTCAACTACTTTTACCTCGTTGAGGCGGTAGTATGGAATCGTGTCGCCGTCAACTATGATGCCAAAGCGTACCTTCCGTGTGGCATCCATCTGTGCCTTAGCTGTTAGTGGGGATCCAAGAGCAGCGGCAATGAGGATTATGAAGAGAGTCTTTTTCATAATAGTCTTCATAAATTTCCTCTATAACTCAAAAATGTCGAAAATATTTTGTATTTTTGCACCATGAAAAACAAGTTGGCCGATTTTAACTTTTTTTATAGCCTACTCCTTCCGGTAGTACTCTTTGGAGTTCGCTGCCACTACCGTCGATTCATGGTAAGAGGAAAAGAGAATATCCCTTGGGGCAAGCCTTTCATCATTGCTCCCTGCCATCAAAATGCCCTTATGGATGCCCTCGTCATTCTGCAGGCCATGGGTCGTAAGACCGTTTTCTTGGCTCGTGCCGATATTTTTCAGAACCCTGTGGCACGATTTTTCCTCACTTGGCTTCGCATCAGCCCTGTCTACCGTATTCGTGATGGGCGCGAGTCGCTATCGCGCAATGAAGACATCTTCAACACCTCCCGTCAGGTGATTGAGCAGCGTGTCCCGCTCTGCCTTATGGCAGAAGGCACTCACAACGACCGTCACCAGCTGCTGCCTCTGGTTAAAGGTATGTTCCGTATCGCTGGCGCCACGCAGAGCGAGTTGGGCGACCAACCCCTCTATATCCTCCCTGTGGGTCTCGACTACGACCACTACGAGTGTCTCTATCACAGCGTTTGCGTCAATATCGGCAAACCGATTGACGTACGCCAGTTCATGGATGAGTTCGAGACCAACGAGCCGGTGGCTCTCAACCAAATGCGTCGAGTCCTCACCACATCGCTCAAGGCGCAGATGCACCATGTGGGGAGTAAAGAACGCTACGACGATGAGTTCGCATATTGCCATCTCTCTACGCCAGATACCCTTCGCCAGCTCCATCTTTCTAACAATCCATGGGGTCGGTTCATGGCGCGTAAGTATACCAGTGAATATGTCGCTACTCTTCCCGAAGAACAGCGTCAGCCCCTTTACGACCAGGGGAATGCCTATGCCGAAGATTGTCGTCGTCGTGGCATACCGCTGTGGTTTGCTTCAAGAAACATGTCGCTAGGCAAAAGCTTGATTTGTCTGCTGGTAGCGTTGCTCTCCATTGCAGCCATCGTTCCTATATGGAATTACTGGCTTCTTAGTAATGCGGTAGTCTATCTGCCCACCCATCTCTTTGTGCGTCGCAATATCAAAGACCCCCAGTTCCGCAGTTCGGTCAACTATGGTATCCGCTTGCTGCTGCAATTCATATATGCGATTGTCATATTTATTGTCTTCACCTGCCTACATGGAGTCCTTTGGGGCGTGGGCATGGTGCTTCTTGGTATAGTTAGTGCATGGGTTACGCCTCGCATCTTTATCCTGCTACGCGACGCATGGTATGGACTGAAGCAGCATCTCCATTAATAGAGTTGCTAGAGAGAGGGTGAGCAATAGTGCATGGGGTGGAAATTTCGCACCTGAATGGCTTTGAGGAACTGAAGAGGGCCTCGGAGCATCTCCTGACCTAGACGAGGGTCTACAGGGAACATGGCGTGGTCCAGAGTGGGGTGGTCGGCTTTAATGTCGCGTAGGATGGATAGGAAGAGTTTCTCCATTTGCTCTGTAGTGATTTTGACGCGGCTGGCCATGTCTTCTTCACCGTCTTCTAAGAAATACCAGTTGTTGCAGTCGCCTGCATGGAACAGCGTGGTGCCGTCGCGTAGCGTTACTACGGTGCTGACTCCCACATCGGTCGAGTGATAGGCTTGAAGGGTGAAATGAGGTGTTTCCACCGACTCGCCGAAACGCAGTATGGCAAGGGGGAGTGACTTGTCAATCCTGCGACGTCGTACGGTGTCGTACGAAGGTAGCAGATGCCAGCCCTCCTCTCTGCGTGTTTCGCACCATCGCACTATGTCGGGATTGAAGTGGTCTTCATGGAAATGGGACACAATAAAGTAGACCTCTTTCTCCTCTCGCTCAGCCTCTTCTAAAAACTTGGGCAGTTTGCCTTCTGGGTCGCGCCAATAGTCGTAGACAATGAGAAGGTCGTTGTCACTATAAACGAAACAACTGTGATATATGTAGTGAAGTGGCATTCTATTGGGTGTTATTCAGCACAGCAAACGCTTGTCAGAAATCTTTAGGCATGAATTGGATGGTGATATACTGTTCGTCGAAACGTATGTCTTCTAGGGTGATGCGTTCAAATAGGGGTGCCATCTGCTCACTTTTGCCTAGGGCAAGCAGCAGATGATTGCCTCCAAGCGTTTCCACTATGTTCATGCCCGGCTGGTTCTTGGCCTGGTTGAGCGCTGTGCGTACCATAAATTCGATGGCCGCCCCACCGCCATAAGAGACGAATACGTCGGTGTCGTTTATGCGTTCTATCGTGATGTCTAAATCCACTGAACCCATCAGTGGCACAGCGTATGAGATGCGTATTGTGCGGTTGTCATTGTATGAGAGGGGGAGGCTTTTGCCCATTTTACGTTCAAAGAGTTGCTCCACCTCGCGGTATGTAAGCCTGAATTGCATGATAAATCTTTTTTGTCAAAATAACGTGTATGTGGAAAAAAAATTGTATCTTTGCACTCCGAATTATTAAATGATATTACTATGAAAGTAAGAGAACTTGTCGAGAAATTGAACCTTACGGTGCTGTCGGGTGCCGAGGGTCTAGACCGTGAAATCGATGGCTGCTATGTGTCCGACCTACTGAGCGATGTGATGGGCAATGCCGAAATGGGCAACGTATGGGTGACACTGCAAGTGCATAAGAATGTGATGGCTATCGCCTCCCTAAAAGAGTTGGCCTGTGTGATATTGGTGAAGGGTCAGACGGCTACCGAAGAGACCCTCGAGCAGAGCAACGAGGAAGGGATTCCATTCCTCAGCACTACTATGGAGACCTTCGAGACCGCAGGCAAAATATACGAATTAATTAAGAATTAAAAATTAAGAATTGAAGATTGAAAAACCGGTGATTTGTGAAGGAGGAATTGACCAATAACCGCGCCAGCCATTTTTCAATTTTCATTTTTCAATTCTCAATTCTCAATGACTCCCTTTAAAGCGGATTTGCATATTCACACAGTGCTCTCGCCCTGTGGCGACTTGGAGATGAGCCCCACGGCTATCGTGGAGCGTGCTCTGGCTCGTGGGTTGGATATGATCGCTATCACCGACCACAATACCACCCGTCAAGTCAAGGTGGCACAGAAGGTAGGACGCGAACGGGGGTTATTTGTGCTGGGTGGTGTGGAGGTCACGTCTCTGGAAGAGGCTCACTGTCTTTCCTATTTCGAGACCGATGAGCAGCTGGACGAGTTCCAGTCATTCCTTGACCAACATCTGCCTCCTATCCCCAACGACGAGGACCGTTTCGGCTACCAACTGATAGTAGACGAGAACGACGAAATCGTTGGAGAGGAAGAGTACCATCTGCTGAATGGTATCGACGTGGACATCGATGGCATTTACGAGGAGGTGCACCGCATAGGGGGGCTTTTTGTCCCGGCACATGTCAATAAAGGAACCACCTCGCTGACTAGCCAGTTGGGTTTTGTGCCACCCGACCTAAAGGCTGATGGGTTGGAAATTAACCGCTTTACCACCAAAGAGGAAATGCTGAAGAAGTTCGCCTACCTCAAACGGTTCAACTTCATCACCGACAGCGATGCCCATTTCATCGACAATGTGGGCGATGTCTACAACGTCATCTACATGGAACACCGCACCTTCGCCGAGTTCCGCATGGCGCTTAAAGGCGAAG
>JAEEGG010012018.1_pt1 | contig 18762 bp, 15 predicted proteins | sample 9134161 | NCBI WGS metagenome assembly JAEEGG01 (sample SAMN16246543, study PRJNA631951) | gut metagenome | biome: gut microbiome; feature: rumen; material: CR-attached | host: Bos | place: Iran: Karaj | collected 2018-10 | reverse complement strand
TGTAAAAAGGCCTTTAACAAAAGGACTAGCCCAGTCGCTTTCTGCCGGAATGTAATGTACCCACATAAAAGAAAGCAGGATAAAGGTAAGGCTTGTAAAAATGCCTGCAAGAACTCCCTTGGAAGCTTCTTTTTTACCGTAAAGCTCGCTTAAGATATCTGTTGCCAGAAAGGTTGCTGCAAAAAGGGTGTTTCCCAGAGTCTGGTCCATGCCAAAGGCGTGAACAACAATTGTAACTTCAATGTTTGCAAAAAGAGTACAGATGCCAACCCAGGCGAAAAGTCCGCCTTTGCCGAATACCTTGAGGAATAAAAGAGTTCCTCCAAAAGACACTAAGAGTGTGATGATGAGCAAAAGTTCATTCATGAAAATGACCTCTGAAAAAAAGAATTGACCTGGTTTTGTTTATAGACAGGAAGGACTTCGAACTGTCTGCTAATAAAATATCAGAATTCTAAAATTTTTGCAAATGCCTTCTTTATGTGTTATTATTAAAGCATGTTTATAAACAAACTCAATCAGTTATATAAACCCCAGCGACTCCTTTATTATATAGAAGCCACAGATCAGGAGCTTAAGGGCTTTTATAAGGGCCAGCTGCCAGAAAAAATTACCTGCTACTCAAATGCATTTGGTACTTATGATTATCCGGGTCTGTTTTTTATAAAGGACCTTGGCAGGGAAGTAATTGGTATTGAGTACAGGGCAGATGACCCCAGAGTAGAATATCCGGCCGGACTAAAAACTATTTCTCTTGATGCAGCCTTTTTTTATTCTGTAGAAATTGATGACGATGTTGATGTAAATCTTCCCTTTATAAAAAAGCTTTTTGAAGATATTGCAAAGGAAGATAATGCCCACAGACCTTACAGCGATCTTTATATAAATGAAGAGGCAAGGGTAATCAGCCTTTTTCACAGCTATAAAAAAATCAGGATTCTGCATGAATGGAAGCTTTCTAAGGACAAGGCTATTAATGTTATGCAGGACGATTATTCTAAGTTTGAAAAAGAAATGCTTTACAAGTCTGCCTTTACAGATTTTATAACAGGCACCTATAACTGGAATCATCTTGAAGCCTATCTTGAAGTCCCGGGCGATGACGGCATTGCAGATTATGCCTTTGCCCATTTTGATATCAAGCAGTTCCGGGTAATTAATGAAGTTTATGGTCACATTGCGGCAAATAAGGTTTTGAGTAATATTGTAAAGGCCATGAATGAGTCTGATTTTATTTATGCCAGTGCCCGCTGCCATAACGACAATTTTGCAATGCTTTTAAAGGATATGCCGGAGAAAGAACTTATCAAGAAACTCCAGGCCTTCTTTGATAAACTGTCTTTTCTGGAAGAAGATCCTAATTACAAAGTATATTATAAGTGCGGTCTTGTGCCTATGCAAAGGGCCATGCTTTCTGGTAACCGTGTTGCCGATGCAGCAAAAATGGCCCAGGCCCTCTGTACAAATAAGCAGGGTTCAGAAATTATACTGTACACAGACAAAATGCACGATGACCTTTCCTGGGGTAATTATATAAAGGCTTATGTTGAAACTGCAATTGAAAAGGATGAATTTGTAGTTTACCTGCAGCCTAAGTTTGATATTAAATCTGAAAAAATTAAGGGTGCCGAAGCTCTTATCCGCTGGAATTATAAAAACAAGGAATTCCTGCCGCCATACCGCTTTATTCCTTATTTTGAAAAAGACGGTTCCATTGCCCAGATTGATGATATTGTCTTAAAAAAAGTTTGTGCTGCTCTTGCCGCCTGGAAGAAGGAGGGTAAGCCTCTTTATCCTGTTTCTGTAAATCTTTCGCGCAGCCGTCTTTATGATGAAAACCTTATTGAAAATCTGGTTGCTATTGTTGATTCTTATGGCGTTGACCATTCTCTTATTGATTTTGAACTTACCGAAAGTGCAACCTATGACAATATGGAGCATATGTTCAGCGTTCTTAATGAGCTCAAGGATAAGGGTTTTAAAATTTCTATGGATGACTTTGGAACAGGCTATTCTTCACTTTCGCTTTTGACAAAAATGCCTATTGATACCTTGAAAATTGACAAAAGCTTTGTAGATACAATTACCACTAAAGATGAACGCGAAGAAGATATGATTGTACTAAGCCATATAATTTCACTTGCAAAAGAGCTGGGCTTTGCCTGTCTTGCAGAAGGAGCCGAAAGTAAAGATCAGGTTGACAGACTGCGAACTTTTGGCTGCGAAATTATTCAGGGCTATTATTACAGTAAGCCAATTCCTATAGAAGAATATCAGACAAAGTATTTATAAGCAGGCCTTATTTGATTTCGTAAAGCTCTATATTCTGGTCCTGGAAATTTGAAAAGCAGAGGTATTTTCCGTCGGGGCTTATGTCCAGTCCGGTAGGCTGGTTGCCTCCTTCGAAGGAAATGACAACTTCCATTGTCTGAGTGTCTATAACCTGAATTTTTCCATTTTCCGGGCTCCGTTTGGTGTAGTCTTCTTTATTGTTAGGGCCCCGGGACGAAACAAAAAGCCATCTGTCATTATAAAGCTTGATTGTGTTGGGGTTGTTGAAAACCTGTGTTTTTGCGGTAATCGTAAAGGTTGTCAGGTCTACTTCGTAAACAAGCCTGTGGTACATGTCGGAAACATAAGCTTTTGTCTGAGTGTCATTCAAAACTATGTGGCGCATGGCGGCGTTGTCTATTTTTACAAAATTGAGCCGTTTGCCTGATTGAACTTCGAACTTTTCTATGAGGCCTGCATCAAAGGAAAGGCTTATAATTGATTTTCCGTTTTCTATAAAATATAAGCCTCGGGGAGCGGCGCCTGTAGTAATTTTTCTGAGGCATTCTCCTGTTTTGTAATCGATTATTGAAACATCATTTGAAACCCAGTTAGATACGGCGAGCAGCTGGTTCTGACTGCTGAAGGCAATGAACTTTGACCAGTTTCCTGTTGTAGGAATTGTACGCTTGTATTCAAAACCGGGGTAAGTGTATTCATAAATATTTGCGGTTGTCATCTGCGAAACAAGAAAAACTCCTTTTGCCGGAATAAAAAGTCCTTCTGCAAAACCAACCTTTGCTGAGTTTGGAGGATTAATTCTTTTTATGATTTTCTTTTCCTGAACGCTGAATATGTCAAAGCCTGTATCGTCTAAAAGCGGCATTATGATATATTTACTGTCGGGCGAAAATAATACCTGCTTGGGCTGGCGGCCGCATTTGTAAGTACCGATTTTAGTAAGGGCCGGCTGCTCGGCATTCAGAAAAGTGACTCCCAGAAATGTAAGCAGGGAAAATAATATCAGTTTTTTCATTATTTAAATTCGTATCCTATAAAGAGGGCCTTTAAGTCTGCCTTACCGGTAATTCCCAGTACTGTGTAAATGTGTGAAAGGTCTTTTTTAATTGCGCTTTCGCTTACATTATAGTCTATTGCCAGAGCCTTGATTGTTGTATTGTTTACTACAATTTCTTTTATGCAGTTTTTCTGGCGGTCCGAAAGTCTGTAGTCATCCAGGTTTATACCACTGCTATCCTTTTTGTCGTAGGCATGACGGAAGAGCAGGTTTATGCAGCCGATTGTTGCAAGGGAAAAAAGTACGATTCCTCCATATTCAAAAAAGGTTTTTACACCGTAAGGAACAACAAGTGCAAGCTTGGCAACCTCGAGTACAATGTAAACTATGAGGCGACGCTTTTTAACCAGCCGGTTTTCCAGCAGCATAAGAATGAACAGTATTGATGTGAGGAACAGTGATGTGTAGATGCGTCCTGTATAAAGGTTTGAAAAAATAAGGAGCTCAAGCGCGGCGTAATAAAGAAAGTGCTTATTATAAAAGCAGAGTGTAAGCACACAGAGCACAAGGGCGGCACCGTATGCAGAATAAGAAACAATTTTTGAATAAGGCATTATGCTCAGCTCATAAGAAAAATCTGTAAGGATATTGAGCAGCAGCATGAGGACAATATACACGATCCCCACAATTGACATGAGACGAAAGGGTTTGTCCATTAGTTTCTTAAACATCATAACTTTATGTTACCTATAGGAGATTGTCGGGTCAAGCCCGACAATGACACGGCTTAATTGAAATAATCATAAATTGTATTGTAAATTGCATCTTCGCCGTAGAGCCAGTCTTTGAATGATTCGCCGGCCGGGACATCGGGGAAGGTTCCGCAATGTACATCTGTATGTGTTACTTCCTGGGCGCGTTTGTAAAGTTCAGGAACTTCATCAAGCTGCATTGGAAAAGAAAAATAACAGTTAAGTTTTTTCAGATAATTATTTGGATTAATATTAGTGTAATTAAATACAGCCTGACCTGTTTCTTCTCCAAAAATTTTTACCTGGGGATAATTTCTTATAAAATCATTTAAAAACATACAGGCACAGGAATAGGTTCTTCCGGTTATGATAATGGCAAGGTTATATTTATTCAGTTCTTCCTTGTTTCTGAAAAGAAGAGAATTTAGACTTATTTCTGAAGATATTTCTCCGCCGGGATTATAACGCAAATCAAAGACAATAGTATCATAACTGCCGGTTTGGAGTTCTGCCAGCATTTCAGAAAACCAGGTTGCCAGAGAATATTCATAATCATCTTCGCAGTTGTTGTACTGCATATAAATTGTTTTTTTATCCGGGTTTGTTTTTATTTTAAAAGGAGTGTTTCTGTCATTGTGAACATTAAATTCATTATACTTTAGAGGAGCTAGTCCATACCACTTTGTTTTTTGTGTGGGTGTAAAAGGCTTGCATAAAACAGTTTTTCTTATACCATGCAGATTTTCCAGAGTCAGACTGATCTGCCCCTTCTTTTGAATAAGTCCACCGGCCTCTAAAGAAAGATAACTTATTCCATTTTCTAAACAATATTTTGCCCCACTGGCTGTTTCAAAAGGAAAAACCGATGTTTGGGCAAGGATGTTGCAGACTTCTTCTACATTAACTCCGCCAATTTCTACAAGCTTCCAGCCAAGATATTCTTTATATTTTTCCAGGGTATAATAGACATGATAATCGTTCCCGAAGCAGTAAAAATGAAAGGGAACAATTTTTCCATATAAATCATTGTAATCATCCGGGACTAAAGAAAGATGTACACATTTGTAATTATTAAGAATTTCCCGGATTTTGAAAATACATTCAAGTCTGTTAATTTTACCTTCCATTATCTGGGCCTTAAGCTCTTCAAAGGGCTGGGGATCATAAATATCCCTGAGTATAGAAGTTTTCATGTCAATCTGTATCCGTTCAATGTCGTAATACAAATCCTTTGGAGTAACTTCTTCTACCTGGCTGCTTTTGCAGGCTGTAAGACCCAAAGCAAGCGGTAATAAAAGTAATAAAACTAACAGACTCTTTTTCATTTACATAACCTACTTCTTAGCAATCTCGCTTATGCTTGTTACAACACCTGCAAGACTCTGTAAATCTGACGGAACAATAATCTTTGTTGCCTGACCGTTGCTTGCAACTTCAAAGGCTTCGAGGCTGCGGAGCTTAAGAACCTTTTCGTCCATGCCTGCTTCCTTGAGCATCTTAAGACCTTCTGCCTTTGCCTGCTGAACCTCGCGGATAGCTTCGGCTTCACCCTTTGCCTTCTGAATAGCAGCTTCCTTTGCAGCTTCTGCTTCAAGGATAAGTGCCTGCTTCTGTCCTTCGGCTTCGAGGATTGCAGACTGCTTGTGACCTTCGGCAATAAGAATCTGTTCACGGCGTTCGCGTTCTGCTTTCATCTGCTTTTCCATGGCTTCGCGGATTGCCTGTGGAGGTTCAATATTTTTAACCTCAACGCGGTTTACCTTAATTCCCCATGGATCGGTTGCTTCATCCAGAATTGAGCGCATCTTTGTGTTTATAACATCACGGCTTGTAAGAGACTCATCAAGTTCAAGTTCACCGATGATGTTACGCAAGGTTGTAGCACTAAGATTTTCCAGAGCGTTGATTGGCTTTTCTACACCGTAGGTATACAGCTTTGGATCTGTAATCTGAAAGTAAACAACGGTATCAATCATCATGGTAACATTATCTTTTGTAATTACAGGCTGTGGCGGAAAGTCAAAAACCTTTTCCTTAAGAGAAACCTTTTTTCCAATGCGGTCAATAAGAGGCATTTTTACATGGAGGCCTACATTCCAGGTTTTGTGGTAGGCACCAAGACGCTCAATTACATAAGCATCTGACTGAGGAACAATTCTGATGTTTGTAATAATCAGAACCAGAAACAAAACAATAACTGCAATTAAAATCCAAATCATTTAAATCTCCTTTACATACGCCGTAACGCCGGCAATTTCTTCGATAATGCACTTGCTGCCTTTTTCAAGAACTATGTCCTCTTTTACGGCTGCAGTCCATTCCATACCATTGATTTTGACAGCACCCTTATCCAGTGCAGTGATTTTCTTTGTAACTACGGCAATCTGTCCTATTACGCGTTCATAGTTTGTTGCAATCTGCTTCTGGCTAAGCTTTTTCTTTACAACAGGTCGTGTAAAAATAAGCAGGACCAGGGCAAGGGCAACAAAAATGAATACCTGCGCAACAAAAGGCAGCGGCGTAAATGCAAGAAAAACAAGCACAAAGGCGCTGATTCCAAACCAGATGGTAGTAAGGGCCAGAGTAAGCGATTCAATCACCACGCAGATGATGGTCACCGCAACCCAAACCCAGGGCAAGTTATCACTCAGAACTTGAATAATACTATCCATGTGCTACCTCCTAAGTTTAATATACGCCTGTTCTTTTATTCTAACAACGGTGACAATGGTTACTTTTGAGGTGACTTTAGTTACTGGTGGGAGGGTAACTTTTGTTACTGTGAATTAGAGTAATATTCCTGAAGCTGCGAACGGGCGGCAACATAATAAGTTTTAAGTTCCGGGTCAAAGTGCTTTCCAAAGCTTTCCATCATGATTTTGTCTGCCTGTTCAAAACTCATGGCTTCTTTGTAAACACGCTTGCTCACAAGAGCATCGTAAACATCTGCAACAGCCATTATGCGTGCTTCAAGAGGGATTGCCTGTCCCTTTAAGCCTTCGGGGTAGCCTGAACCATCCCAGCGCTCATGATGATAGTGCGCAACATTTTCGGCAATAATATGAAAATCAAAGTCATCGGTTGCTTTTAAGATTTCGTGAACTATGTGTGCACCCTCTGCGGCATGTGTCTTCATTATTTCATACTCCTGGTCGTTATAGCGTCCAGGTTTACGAAGTATTGCATCATCTACAGCAATTTTTCCAAGGTCATGCATAGGAGCGGCCTTAATAAGATTATGACAGAATTCCGGAGTAAGTTTTCCTTCCTTTGCAATTTCTTCAACCAGAATCTTAATAACATCGCTGGTACGCTTGATATGTCCGCCGGTAGAGTTGTCGCGGCTTTCTACCATGGTTGCCATTCCAAGAATAAGATTGTCGTGCATCTGAACTATGTGCGCAGTCTTTTCCGAAACTTCATCCTTGAGCTTATCATTAAATTTATTTAAAAGCGAAATATATTTCTGGTCCTTGGTGTCATCCTGGATATAAAGAATGTATCCGCGGTTTTTTCGTCCAACCACAAGGCGGTTTATATCAACCTGAAAAACCTGATCCTTATAATTTTTGAAAAAGCTCTGCTTGCCTCTGTTGTTTGCGTAATCAATAAGCCTGCTTATTATTTCATCCTTGAGCTCTTTATTTTTGAGCGCAGAATCATCAATGCGAAGGTCTGCAAGAGCCGGGAAAATCTCCTTTGCAATCTGATTGCTTCCAAGATAATTAAACATTTCGTCAAAAGAAACAAAGCCCGTTTTTCCGTTTAGGGCAATGGCATCAATGGCGGTGTCGGTAATATCATAAAGCATGATGCGGTAAATAATCACAAGCAGGATAATCTGGCACACAAGAAAAGCGAGGGGAACAAAATCCAGCTTAAAATGAAAAAACTTTCCTGTAAAAAACAGCAATACGCAGATAATTTCGCAGGTAAGCAGATGCTTAAGAATATGCTTGGAAACATCCTTCTTTTTTCTTATGGCGTGGAAGGTCGTAGCAAACATTATGAACATGTAAACCACAATGAGAACATAATAAAGCGTGTGAAGAGGACCATAGTTTTTGTGCAAAACATAAATGCCGTTTATAAGCTCGCCGGTAACTTCCTTGTAAAACAAACCTGAATAACCAATGGTCAGGACAAAACTGTAGCTTATAGTGGTAACTACAAAAAGCAGAAATCGAACCCATTTTTTTATATTAAGATTACACAGAGTAAAAATTGTATACATCAAAAACAGGTTTGCGTAACAGCCGCCTATGTAAGAAATCTTTGTTCCTAAGAGAGCTTCGGGAACAGTTCGTGCAAGAGAAATCAAAAAATAACCAAGATTTGAAATTGGGACAACAATAAAAATACAGGTTATAAAAACTGGAAAACGTTTGCGCCAGATAAATGCATAAAAGCCGCTAAGCAGAACTGAAATTGCAAAAAACAAAAAATACCAGGGCGCCAATTCTATACTACCAGCCTTTTAAAGAAGTTACATTCATCATCGTTACAGCGCTTGGCTTCATCCAGGTTTGGATCCAGATGGAAAACATGAACGAGAGGTTTTTCTTTAGACGCATAACAGTGATACTCACATTTTACTCCTGCAGTTTCCAGGGCCTTCATAACAACAGGTGCCTGTTCAAAAAGGAAATCTCCGTAGCAGGTCATTACAAAGCTTTGAGGGAAGTCCTTTGTAATCTGGGCAGCGGCATTCAAAAGTTGGATTTCTTCTGGGGTTCCGCCGTTTGGCATCATTCCGCTCAAAAGAAGCATCATCTGTTTGTCGCTCGGTTCAATGGAATATTTACCGCAGTTAAGCGCTACTGCACGCAGTGTCATATTTTTTTGAGACAACGATTTTATAAAAGGAAAGTTTTTTGCGTATTGGGGATTTGTAAGAGCTGCAGCATAAAGAGTAAGAAGGTGTCCGCCTGCAGAGTCTCCTACTGAAAAAACATTTGTGGTATCAAAGCCATACTGATCTGCATTGGCACAGGTCCATTCAAAAGCTTTTTCAATATCTTCCAGGGCTGCAGGGAATTTTGCTTCGGGTGCAAGTCTGTACGAAAAATTAACTACTGCAAAGCCATACTGAGCAAGCCTCATGCAGTAAAACTGATATCTGTCCTTGTCGCCGTAAACCCAGGCCCCGCCATGAACGCTTATTATTACAGGAAGTTTTTTGAGTGGTGCGGTAGTGCCGTCGCCCTCTGATTTTGGACGGTAAACATCAAGCAGCTGCCATTTTTTAAGACGCACATCGTTGCCAAAAAGAATATTATCAAAACGGATTATATCATCTGGTGTGGTCAGACCTTTATCGCGTTTATCATCGTTTGAACCGAATGAATGTCTGATTGACCATGCACCAATATACTGTCTTAAAGTTATCATAAAATATCTCCATCTCCGTTTATTCTTTTATTATATCATAAATACAATGAATGTGATAGAATATTTTTATGCAAGATATGCAAACTCTGGTTAACACAACACTGTGTTATATAGAAAAAAAACGCTGTTATCTCATGCTCCACCGAACAAAGAAGGAACACGACTACAATCATGACAAATGGATTGGCATTGGCGGTAAATTTGAAAATGGCGAAGAACCGCGCGACTGTGCTGTACGTGAAGTTTTTGAAGAAACAGGGCTGGTGGTAGAACCCGGCGACCTGGAATATCGCGGAATTGTTACCTTTGTTGATACAAGCTCTGAGCCGGCCTACACGGAGTTTATGCACATTTTCCGCACGCAGCGTTTTGAAGGAAGTATTAAGACAGACTGCGATGAAGGAAGTCTTGAATGGGTTCCCATTGAAAAACTGAATACCCTACCCCACTGGCAGGGTGACGAAATATTCCTTGATTTTATTGCAGAAGGACGTCCGTTTTTTTCGCTAAAGCTGGTTTATAAAAATAACGTTCTGGTGCAAACCTATTTGAACGGTAAAATATACAAACATTTTATTTAAGGCTAAAACTTTCCGGCAGCAGCTGGGCAAGCGTAAATACCTTCTGTTCGCCGTTCCCGTTGGCAAGTACAATCTTAAAATCGCGTGTGCAAAATTCACTGAGCACCTGGCGGCATACTCCGCACGGAGGACAAAAATCCTGAATGGTTACCGTGCCGTCTGCAGCCTCGGGGCCTCCCACAATTGCAATTGCTTCAAACTCGCGCACGCCTTCGCTTACAGCCTTGAATACTGCAGTTCGTTCTGCACAGTTGCTTGGTCCGTATGCCGCGTTTTCAACATTACAGCCGGTCCAGATGTGGCCATTTTTATCGAGCAGTGCTGCCCCAACATGAAAGTGAGAATACGGCGCATAAGAACGCTCCGTCATTTTTATTGCTGTTTGTACAAGTTCATCATAATTCATATTTTTATTGTACCACAGTTTACGCTTGACATCTATTAAAATTGAAAAGTAAAATAAAATTGTCAAATCTAAAGTCCGCGGAGTTTTTTTATGAAGTATTTTTCAAAAATCATTTTTTTATTTGCATTAATCACTTTGGCAACTACCTGCTGCAAGAGTCAGGCTAAAAATGAAGCAGTTAACATGCCGGCCTTTGAACTGGAAGAAATAAATACTGATGATGTGGCACCGGTTCATTTTCCGCTCATTAAAATTGTTTCCACCGAAAATAACGGAAGCATGGATTTTGTGCTGGAGCCTGTTACCAAGCATGTAAAAGATTCACAAAAATCCTGGGGAGATTTTAGCAACGCCAAAGCCCCGGACCCATGGTATGAAAAATGCGAGATTATGAATGAAGACGGCACGCTCATTGGAACAGGCCAGGTAAAGGTGCGCGGAAACTGGACCACAACTTACGCTAAAAAATCGCTGCGAATAAAGTTTGATTCAAAGCAGAAAATGTTAGGCTTGAATAACAACGGTAAATTCAAAAACTGGGTACTGCTCGCCGGCTTTAAAGATGCTTCACTTTTGCGCGATGCAGTTGGCTTTGAAATGTACCGCAAAATGTTTACCGGCTACGCCAGCGACTGCCGCCTTGTAGAAGTAGAAGTCAACGGTCAGAATCTTGGAGTATACCTGTTGGCCGAACAGCAGGAAGCAAAACGCCTTGGGCTGACGGAGCCAGAAAAAAAGGACACCCGTACCGACATAGGATATCTTATTGAGTTTGACAACTATTACTACACCGAAGACCCGCTCGAAAGTTTTGAGATTCACTACGGTGGCAGCATAAAGGATTATAATGGAAACAAGCTTTATGATCCTCAAAACGGCTACACAATCAAAAGCGACATAACCGACAAAGCCCAGCATGATTTTATTGAAGATTATATGAACAAGCTCTGGAAAATCTGTTACCAGGCGGTTTACAACAAAAAGTATTATCAGTTTGATTCAAATTATGAGCTCAAGGAATACACTCCCCAGGGAGCCGATGACAACGCCAAATGTCGCGAATGTGTTTCCCAGGTGCTTGATGCAGGCTCTCTTGCAGACATGTATATTTTTAATGAACTCATCTGCGACCCAGATTTATACCTGACCAGCTTTTTTATGAGCATAGATTTTTCAGAAGGCAACCGCCGTAAACTCACCTTTAGCGCCCCATGGGATTTTGATTCCACAATGGGCAACAAAAACTTCTGCGCCCAGGCTTCTTCTCATGGCAACATCACAGGAATTGGCGATATGTACGCAGGCCTCTGCCAGACCGACGTAAACTGCGAACACCCAAAGGTTCACGCCAACCCATGGATGGTTATCTTTATTGGCCAGAGTTGGTTCCGCGAGCTTGTAAAAGAACATTGGGCGGCAATTGACACCAGCGCCGTTTTGGAATACCTTTTGTCGTACATTGACCAAAACTCTGCTGCCTGCTACCAGCAATCCTTCAACTACACCCGCACCCTCTGGGGCACCCCAAGCGACAACATCGAACTGTGCGAGTTAAGCAGCCAGGCCGCCGCCTCTTCTCAATACGCTTCCGCCACATATCTCAAGCAGTGGCTCAAAATACGATTTGGCGCTGTGGGCAAAATTATTGATGAGCTGTAATCTGAAAAAGCAGCAGTTTAATCTAAAAAAAACGTCGCTCCGGACGGGGCGGCGTTTTTTTTGTTCCTATTTTTATTTCAAAAAAGACATTTTCTTTAAAATATTTCACTTTTTTTCATTTTTTTGGTCAAATTTTTGTAATAAACCCGAATTTTTAGCAATACTATATATAGAGAATTATTCGTTTGGGAGTACTGATGAATAAGAAGCATGTTTAAAATGGGTAGAGAGTTTTAAACATGCCAAAGAATACGTGGTATCTAATGGTTTGGCATGTTTAAAAAGTGATTTAATATTTAAACATGCCAGAAACAGAATGATACCTGAAAAACCGGCATGTTTAAATGCTCTTTTTTGTTTTAAACATGCCTATAAAAGCGGGGTGCCTTAAAACTTGGCATGTTTAAATTTGGATTATCATTTTAAACATGCTGTAAAACAAAAGGAGGTAAACAAACCGGCATGTTTAAAACAAGTTTTAATGTTTAAACATGCCTAAAAAACCAATGATGCCTGGAAAACTGGCATGTTTAAATAATCATTTTTGTTTTAAACATGCCAATAAGCGCGTGGAACCTTAAAACTTGACATGTTTAAAATTGGCTTAGCATTTTAAACATGCCACCATCAGAACAAGGAGGATATTATGGACAAAGACAATCTTAAAGAAACCGCAATAATCAAAATGCAGGAGCTTGAAAAAAACATTACAATGGTGCAGGAAAAACTCAAAAACGAAAAGCCTGAACAAATCTGGAGTTACAGGCATGGAAAATCATATCAGTATTGCACAATTATAAAAGATGCTGTTACAGGCGAACAAAAACGAACCTATATCCGCAAAGCAAAAACAGTCGGATTAAAGCGTGCTTTTCAGATTGAATATCTGTTTAAATCGCTGAAGGTATTAAAGAACAATTATAACGCCCTAAAAACATTTACAAACCAGTATGACTGTAACAAATTGATAAATGCTTATACAAAAATGCCGCAAAGCAAAAAGCAGTTTGTGACGCCGTTTATTTATGATGACAAAAGTTTTGTGGAAAAATGGGAGGGGCAGACTTATGAGCGCATGGCTGTTTCTACTGATACTTTTATAACATTGAAGAAAGAGGCGGTGCGGTCAAAGTCGGAGCATATAATTGCAAATCTTTTGTATCAGAAAAATGTGCCGTACCATTATGAGTTTCCGCTAAAACTTAAAAATGGGATTGTGCTGCACCCGGATTTTTACTGTCTCAACCGACGTACTCGGCAGACTTTTTACTGGGAGCACCTGGGCATGATGACCAACAGGGATTACGCCGACGACTTTGTGCAGCGCCTTTCTCAGTATTCGCAAATCAACATTTTCCCAGGCAAAAATCTTCTTATTACTGCCGAGTCCGACACGCACCCTCTAAACACCCGCAACGTCGAACGCCTAATAAACGCCTTTTTGACATAAAAAAAACCGCCACACCAAAGTGCAGCGGTTTTTGACCAAACTGGTCTAAACTAAATTAGAACTCTTCTTCGTCAACATTAAGACCAATTGTGTTGTCGTTCTTTGAGTTATAGTTAGCAGTAGCAGCAAGTCCTACAGGGCAGTTGATGTAGTATCCAGCACCACCTACACAATAACCTTTATCGTTCTTTACAGTGCCAGAATATGTGTAATCCTGGTCGCCAAGATTAATCTTATAAGTACCGGCTTTTTCCTGAGTAATCTTTACAGTGATTTCCTGAAGGGAAACATCTGTTGTACCACCATTATCACCATCTTCTTCTGATTTTGGAAGTTTTCCAGTTGCTGTTTTTGCAATTTTTGCTTTATCAGCAGTTGATGGAGTAATGTATGCAGGTTTATTAGTTCCTACAGTATCAGTAATTCCTGTTGCCTTTACATAAGTAGCAATCTTAGAGAAACTTCCTTCATTTGAAGCTTCTGCAAAAAGTCCCTTTGGAACATTTTCATAGCGTTCAATATAGTAAGAAACTGTTGAAGGCTGATATCCAATCAAAACAAAGTCATAATACTTGCCTTTTTTCATTCCTGTGGTTGCATCATCTTCCTTCAAATCTGTTTCATGCAAGTCAAAAATAAGACCAATTACTACGGCAACTGCTTTGTCATAATCATCTGCTGTAGATGCAGCCCAAGTAATATTGTCTCCAGTTCCAGTACTTTTAGCATATCCGGCAACTTTAGACATATCAATTGTGATTTTTGTTTCAAGAGCCTGAACAGTTTCTTTTGTTCCAAGCTGCTTCCAACCACGCTTGTAAAGCTTTCCTTCTGTTCCATCATTTGAGGCAGTAACAGTCAAGTTCTTCTTTGTTCCTGCTGCTTTTGCACCAAGACCTTTGTTATCTCCAAAGTTACATCCAACCAATGTCAAAGCAACCGCTGCGGCTGCGATAACTGCCATTAATTTTTTCATAATGAAAACCTCTCATTAAAAAATTTTGTTTACTTTTCCACATCCATACGGATAGTGGGGTGTGCGCCATAAAGACGCAGTTTTTTGTTTAAATTAAACGGTCGTTTAAAATAAACGAAATTTGTTACTTTTTATATTTATAAACTTAATAGACTTTTTTACTATGTTCTTTAATTTTATGTCATATTTGCGCAATTTGCAAGAAATATATTGCGAAATTTGCACAAAAAAAAGGCATTGCCGGAGTGCGGTAATGCCTTTTTGCTAGTTAGCAGCTAATTAAATTAGAACTCCTGGAAGAAGATGTCTCCAAAGTCAAGTTTTTCTTCTTCATCTGCATTTCCAACAGCAGGCTTCCAAGATACATCGTAAATATCCCAGCGGGCATTAAGAGTTTTCTGTTCATAAATATTTGCATAAACACAGAGTTTTCCTTCCTGTGTTCTATCCTGATTTCCTATAGAATCAGCTTGAACAACATATTTATCCAACTGTGTACCACCAGAAGTTGTAGCAGCCTGTGTGTTTGTTACAACATCTTTAAGAAGTGTTACATCAATAGTACCATCTTCTTTTCCTTCAAACTTGATTGCAACAGTCAATGTTCCATTATCGAGAACAGCATTTGTTAAAGTAGTAAATTTCTTAAGTTCGATTTCATAAGGCTCTGTAGCTTTTGGATCATAAGCGGCCTTTGTGTTAGTTCCAGCACCAAAGTTATTTGTGTTCATTTCAGATTCTTTAATGTTACAATAATATGAAACATAGTAATCTGCCTTATTGTATTCCCATCTAACACCTACCAACAGGAAGTTATATGTTCCGTCGTTTGGAAGCTTTTCAGTTGCCCCGGCAGGAGTCTTGTTTTTTGTAAAACATGTTGCGAAACCTGCTACACCATCACGTGTTCCACCAGCTTGCTGGGTACCACTCTTTTGGTCTTTAATCTGAACAATACAAGTTCCCTGTGCTCTCTTGAGAATTCCAACCTCTTTCATACCGCGGATCTTCTCATCTGTTTTTTCATTTTTTTGATTTACAAGGAATGTTGTTGTTCCATCTCCAGAACCTACAACTCCTTTTTTCCAATTAATGTCACCGATTTCCTTCTGACATGAAGCGAAACCAAACAATGCTGCAGCAATCACTGCGCCGAATAAAATCTTCTTTTTCATTTTACAAATCTCCTTATAAAAAAGAATTATTAGTATACAGAAACAAATTTAGCTTTTTTTTGCATTTGTTTCAACAGTATGTATACGATTATTAAACAAAAATGTGGTTACATTGGTAACAAGATTTGTGGTAAAATTATGAATAAGAGAAGGCGATGGTGATATGTGGATTGCCGCGCTTCGCTCGCAATGACGAGACTTTTTGCTTGCACGGATAAAAGGAGGCTAAGCTCTTATGGCACAAATTCAGGTTGCGGCGGTTTTTTCCAATAATATGGTGCTGCAGCGGGAAAAAATCATAAATGTTTTTGGATGGCTTGGAAATGGCAGCGGTGAAGTTTGCATAAAGGCTCAGCTGTTTAATAAAAAAGGCGATGTAATTGGGGAGAATGTCAGGACGTTTGCCCTTCGACAGGCTCAGGGACCCCGGGAAAAATGGGTTATTTCGCTTCCTCCACAGAAGGCTCAGGAAGAATGTACTCTTAAAATCTCAACCGGCGGCGAAGAAGAAATTACTTTTACAAATATTTCCATTGGCGAAGTGTGGCTTGCGGGCGGACAGTCCAACATGGAATTTGAACTTGGAAACTGTACGGAAGGTCCCGAAGCACTTGCAGATACAACCGGAGAAAACGGTGCAAAAAATGTGCGCTTCTACTACACCAACAAAATCTCCTGGATGGACGAACATTTCTACGAAGCAGAGCGCAACACTGCATGGCAAACCTGGGACTCACCAAACAAAAATGCGTGGTCTGCGATAGGTTTCTTTTTTGCGCGTAAGCTGGCACAGGACCTTGGCTGCACTGTAGGAATCATTGGCTGCAACTGGGGCGGAACAAGTGCAAGTGCGTGGATGCGCCGCGAATATCTTGAAAAGGACGACGACCTTCGCACCTACCTTACCGAACAGGAAGAAGGAACTGCAGGAAAATCAATAGAACAGCAGTGCCGCGAATATGATGAATACGAAGTTGAAAATGCAGCATGGCAGGAAAAATGCGCAAAGCTTTATGCCGAACGCCCTGATATAAAATGGTCAGAAGTTGAACAGATTCTTGGAAAATCTCCATGGCCGGGTCCGCGCTCGTGCAAAAATCCTTACAGGCCTTGCGGACTTTATGACTGCATGGTAAACCGCGTGCTTCCATATACTCTAAAAGGAGTACTGTGGTATCAGGGAGAAAGTGATGACCACAAACCATACAGCTACGCAAAATTGTTTTCTAAGCTCATAGATAACTGGCGCACAGACTGGAACGACTCGCAGCTAACGTTTGTTTTTGTTCAACTCCCGTGCCACCGCAACGAATACGACAAAGATTTTAAGCACTGGTGTTTGATTCGCGCGGCTCAGGAAAAAGTTCATCACATGGTAAAAAATACCTTTATGACCTGCGCACTTGATCTTGGACAGTTTAACGACATTCATCCAAAAGCAAAAAAAGTTCTTGCAGAACGAATGGAACAAAATGCTCTTGCCAATGTTTACAACGGCGCTTGCGGAAAAAAGCCGGAAGAAGTTCTTTCACCAATGGTAAAGACCTTTATTATGAAAGGCGCAGATCCGTCAAGCTCTAACTCGTTTGGAAAAATTGTTCTGACTTTTGAAAATGTTAGCGGCGGATTTGTTGCGCGCGAAGATAAAATCAATCTTGATTACTACAAGCAGATGGAACAGTATCAGGGGAATTCCGTTTCTCCTGCGTTCACCGGATTTGAAATTGCAGGAGAAGATAATGTGTTCTACCCTGCCGCATACCGCTTAGGTCAGCAGCCTGGAGAATTAAACACAATTACAGTTTCTTCTCCGCTTGTAAAAAATCCGGTTGCAGTAAGATACGGCTGGTACAATTACGGGCCAGTGAACATCTACGGAAAAAATGGATTGCCACTGGCGCCGTTTAGCGTGATGGTGTAAGAGATTCCGAAACAAGTTCGGAATGACTACATCTTTTCGTACCAGCTGTAATCGTAGGCGTTGTCGCTGGTAAGAGGAGCCGGAGCAAGTTCAAAATAAATGACTGCGTTGCGGCTGGCAGACAGAGTGAACTTTGGAGCAGCACCCTTGAGCACCTGAGTCTTTACCAGCGGCTTTGCAGCAGACTTGAGCAGTTCTATCTGCGCATCGTTTAAGTTTGCAGGTTCTCCAAGCTCGTGCCATACTTTAAGCGGGTTACAGCATTCTTCATCCACAGTTTTTGTAAGCAGGCACAGTCGGGCTGCAGCACTCTTTGGCAGATTGATTTCAAAATCAATTTTATCCTGCTTTGTTTCCAGAGAAAGATTCCAGACAATGCCCTTGTAAGAACCGTCTGCAGCTCGCACAATCACAGAATTCTTATCTCGCCAGACACAGCGGTCTTCATCAGTCTTGAGGTCCTTAAAAAACTTGAACGCCCAATAGGTTGGTTTTGGAATACTTCCGTTTGCTAAAAGTCCAAAGCCACCATGGAACGGCGTAAAAGGAACACCGTTTTCTTCAAACACATCGCCAAAGGTCCAGTAGGAATAGCCGGTTACATAGTCGCCGATATTGGACAGAGTTCCGCACAGATAGGCTGCATTTAAGTTTGTATCATGCAGCGGGCAGTTTGGAATGTATGATGTATTGAACTCCGTAATATAAAAAGGCAGGTTCTTGTAATCAGGATAGCGGTTGATGATTTTACGGCAGTCGCGCAAAGTCTGCAGAGTTTCGTCCAGCGGCATGAGTTTGGCATAACCGTAGTGTCCCTTGTAATCAGGATATTCAGTCGTATAGTGATGGCGCGAAATAAAATCAATAGGAGGTTTTTTAGCGGTAAGGAAATCCAGAAAGCCAACCATCCATTTTTTGTCGGCACCACCGCAGATTGCAGGGCCACCTACCTTAAAGTTTTTATTCAGCTTTTTGATAGCGCGTGCGGTCTTTTCATAAAGCTTAAAATATTCTTCCATATTGGCATCTTTCCAAAAGCCAGGGAGATTCGGTTCGTTCCAGACTTCAATAGGCCAGGTTAAAACTTCCTGTTCGCCATAGCGGTCCATAAGATGACGCAAGGTTGCAGTAACAAGGTCGGTCCATTTTTTATAATCCTTTG
>JAEEGG010012015.1_pt1 | contig 18763 bp, 12 predicted proteins | sample 9134161 | NCBI WGS metagenome assembly JAEEGG01 (sample SAMN16246543, study PRJNA631951) | gut metagenome | biome: gut microbiome; feature: rumen; material: CR-attached | host: Bos | place: Iran: Karaj | collected 2018-10 | reverse complement strand
GGTGCATCGAATGGTGTTACCACCATCGAGTGAACACTGCCCAGGGCAGCACTCATCGCCTCGGTCTGCGAACGCAACAGGTTTACATAGCTGTCGAACAGCGTCTGGTTATAAGTAGAGGTAGTAGCGTTGATAATCATCTTGCAGGCGCAGTCGCACTTAGGCTCATACTGCTTTACGATCTGAGCCCAGAGCAAACGGGCGGCACGGAACTTGGCAATCTCCATGAAATAGTTCTCGCTAACGCCCATATTGAACTTTATGCTCTTCGCAGCAGTATCAACATCAACACCAGCATCAGTCAACTGCTGCAGATATTCGTTACCCCAAGCCAACGCATAGCCCAACTCCTGTACGATATAAGCACCAGCATTATTAAGGGCATCACTATGAACTACAATACCACGGAAGTTGGGATACTCCTTGAGCGACTCGGCCAGTTTAGGACCGAATGCCAGGATAGGCGAAACATCCTTACCCTTGAGTACCATTTTCTTCATGGGGTCCCATTCAATAGAGCCCACTATCTTATCCTTGTCGTATCCTTTCTTCTGCCAATAGGTTTTGAGGATTTCTGCCAGTTCGAGCGAATGACGCTGACAGGTAGAGAAGTTCACCTCAACATACTCACAATAGATACCCTCGAGCAAAGTCTCGACTGTATCCATAGATACCATATTACCAGGAATCTTGAAACCTAACGAGTCGATACCCTTATTCAGGATGTCGAGTGCCTTAGCGTTTGCAGCCTTGGGATCGCTGACATCAATATTCTGACGGACATACCACTCATTTGAGTCCTTCTTGTTTCCACGTACAAACGGAAACTCTCCAGGGAGAGCATCTGGTGTCTTCAGGTTCGCCAAATCTTCACGGCGGTAGAAAGGTTGTACATTAAAACCTTCGTTGGTTCTCCATACCAAGCGTTTCTGGAAGTCGGCACCCTTCAGGTCTACCTCAATCTTGTCGAGCCATTCCTGTTTGGTCGGCGCAGTGAACTCGGTAAAGAGCTTCTCCTTTTTGTTTGACATAATTTCTTAGAGTATTATTAATATAAGTTTTAAGTTCTAGATTGCAAAGATAAGCAGAATATCTGAAACCAACAAACGAAAAGAGGGAAAAAATCATATTTATTTTTTTATTATTCACAATTATTTCTTACTTTTGCACCATTATGACAAACAAGCAACAAAAATACGACGAGCTGCTGCCTCAATTGGCATCACTCATAGAAGGCGAGAAAGAAGAGATGAGCGTACTGGCAAATGTCAGCGCAGTGTTGAAGGAACGATTCGGCTGGTTCTGGGTGGGATTCTATCTGGAGCGTGAAGGCGAATTGCGCCTTGGCCCGTTTCAGGGCACACTGGCCTGCATGCATATTAAAATAGGAAGAGGCGTCTGTGGCACTTCATTTGAGCAACAGCAGAGCATCGTTGTACCTGACGTAGAACAGTTTCCTGGACATATAGCCTGTTCTAGCCTGTCACGCTCAGAAATTGTAGTCCCCATCTTCGACAAAGCACACCAGCCCGTTGGTGTACTTGACATCGACAGTACAGAGCTCAACACCTTTGACGAGTGCGACAGACAGAATCTGGAGCGCGTTTGCGAGATTATCACCAAGACATTATATTCATGAACACGCAGACTATCTTTGCCAAACTGATAGCCCAAAGCCTGAATCTGAGTGTTGAGGCTGTGGGCAACACCTTATCTTTATTAGAGGAAGGATGCACCATTCCTTTCATCTCACGCTACAGGAAAGAACGCACAGGTGCGCTCGATGAAGTGCAGATTGCAGCCATCAGCGACGAAAACGAGCGTCTAAAGGAAATTCAGAAGCGTAAGGAGACAGTCATCAAGACGATTACAGATCAGGAGAAGATGACACCTGAGCTACAGAAGCGCATTGAGCAATGCTGGGACAGCACGGAATTGGAAGATATCTACCTGCCTTTCAAGCCCCGCCGACGCACACGTGCGCAAGTGGCTCGCGAACAAGGACTTGAACCCTTAGCCCAGATTCTGTTGCTGCAACGCGAACGCGACCCTGAACGTGCTGCACAGGCCTTTGTAAAAGGCGACGTAAAGGATGCAGAGACAGCTATTAAAGGAGCTCAGGACATCATAGCAGAGATGGTAAGTGAGGACGAACGTTCACGTCAACAGCTACGTGGTGCCTATCGTCGTACAGCTATCATCACGTCAAAAGCAGTAAAAGCAAAGGCCGACACGGACGAAGCCGCGAAATATCATGACTACTTTGACTGGCACGAGCCACTGAAACGCTGTTCGAGCCATCGTTTACTGGCAATGCGCAGAGGTGAGAACGAAGGCATTTTACGCCTGAGTATCGACCCCATCGACGATGATGAATGTATCGAGCGTCTGCAACGTCACTATGTTTACGGACATACACCTTGCGGAGATTTGGTAGCCGAGGCTGTAGAGGATAGTTACAAGCGTCTCCTGAAGCCCAGCATTGAGACTGAATTTGCCAATCTGAGCAAGGAGCAGGCCGACGAAGAAGCAATCCGAGTGTTTGCAGAGAATCTGCGACAGTTGTTGCTTGGAGCCCCCTTAGGTCAGAAGCGCGTCATGGGCGTTGATCCAGGATTCCGTACTGGATGTAAAGTGGTTTGTCTGGATGCACAGGGCAACCTGCTACACCATGAAGCCATCTTCCCCCACCCGCCCGTCAACAAACGTATGCAGGCTACTGTTCACGTGCAACAGATGCAGGAACAGTATCATATTGAGGCAATCGCCATTGGAAATGGTACTGCCAGTCGCGAAACGAAGGCATTCATCGAAGACGCCCTTCAAGGTCACGACGGAATCAATGTCTTTGTGGTAAGCGAGGACGGCGCTTCTGTCTATTCCGCATCAAAAGTGGCTCGCGACGAGTTCCCTGACGAGGATGTCACCGTTCGCGGTGCCGTCTCCATCGGACGTCGTCTGATGGACCCTTTGGCAGAGTTAGTGAAGATTGACCCCAAGAGCATCGGAGTAGGACAATATCAACATGACGTTGACCAGACAAAGTTAAAACACCAGCTTGATCAAACAGTAGAAAGCTGCGTCAATCAAGTTGGAGTCAACTTAAACACTGCCTCCAGTCATTTACTGCAATACGTTAGCGGACTGGGAGTTACACTTGCAAAGAACATTATAGACTATCGCAAAGAAAACGGTGCTTTTACTTCGCGAGCCCAACTCAAGAAAGTACCCCGCTTAGGACCTTCAGCCTACCAGCAATGTGCAGGATTTTTGCGTATTCCTGATGCCAAGAATCCACTAGACAATAGTGCTGTTCATCCAGAAAGTTATCCTATTGTGGAACAGATGGCAAAGGACCTAGGCTGTACAGTCAAGGATCTCATTGCCCAGAAGGACTTACGTGCCCAATTGGACATCAAGAAATACGTAACACCCGAGGTAGGACTACCCACGCTGACCGACATCATGAAGGAGTTGGAGAAGCCCGGACGCGATCCTCGCGAGCAACTGGAAGTGTTCGAATTTGACAGTCGCGTGCAGACAATCGACGACTTGGAGGTAGGCATGATGCTGCCCGGCATCGTGACCAACATCACCAACTTTGGTGCTTTTGTTGATATTGGCGTGCACCAGGACGGACTGGTACATATCTCACAGATGGCCAATCGTCGCATTGCCCATCCTACGGATGTAGTCAAACTGCATCAGCACGTCACCGTACGCGTCATTGAAATCGACCAACGACGTCATCGCATCTCATTATCCATGAAGCAATAAAAAGTCCGACGTCGTCGGACTCTTAGTCCGTAGGCGACGTACTGACAGTCCGACGCCTACGGACTGCAAACAAAAAGGGGATACGCCAACTGCGGCGCATCCCCCTTATTATTTGAATTAAATTCGTTTCTTAGAAGTTGTAGTAGAAACCGAAGTTGAATGTGTTCACGTTGAATCTCTGCAAGAAATTAACTGTGGTTCTAGAATCACCAACTGCAGGAGAAGTGATATCAAGGTTGAATACAGGATTAGCGTGAGCAACAATGCTGATGCAATCTGTTACATTATAAGCGATACCAGGAGTAACGTTCAGACCGAAAGCACTATCGGAATCACCACCCTCGGGCTTGAAGTTTGCATAGTAAACGCCACCGTCAACAAATACCTTAACCTTACCAATCTCCAGAGCGTTATAACGCAGGTAGGGGTTGATTCTGAAAGAGTTGCTTACATCCTGAGAAGCTGTGTATGAGAAGATAGCACCAACACCAAACTGCTCGTTGAGGCTCATACCGATTTCAGGAGCAACAGTGATAATAGACTTATTGGCAGCATTAGCCTTTGTCTGGAAGTTCAAAGTACCACCGACATACATCTCATTCTGTGCGTTCATAGTTACAGCTGCGAACAAGGCAACCATTGACATCAAAATTTTCTTCATAGTTTTATAAATTAATTTTGTTAAACTTTTCCGCCCTTAAAAAGCGGGTTATTAATGATTTCGGGTGCAAATGTACAAAAAACTTTAATACCACCAAACATTTTTCTAAAAAAAATTCACATTTTGCTCAAAAAGATGATAAATCCTTGCTATTTTCGTTTAAATTATGTACCTTTGCATGGTTGAATACATTAATAATATGAACAACAATCTGAAGTTGATTGCAGGGCCTTGCGTCATTGAGTCTGCCGAGTTATTGGACACCGTTGCCAGCACATTGGTTGACATCAATCGTCGTCTTGACACCAATATCATATTCAAGGCCTCATTCGATAAGGCCAACCGCACCTCCATCAACTCTTTCCGCGGTCCTGGCATTGACAAGGGACTGCAGATGCTGGGCGACATCAAATTGAAATACGGATTGCAGATACTCACCGATATCCACGAAGCATGGCAGGCAGAACCTACAGGTCAGGTGGCAGACGTCATTCAGATTCCTGCATTCCTTTGCCGGCAGACCGACTTACTGGTTGCTGCAGCAAAGACTGGTAAGACGGTGAACATCAAGAAAGCCCAGTTCCTGGGTGGCCGCGACATGAAATATCCTGTAGAAAAAGCAAAGGATGCCGGCGCAAAAGAGGTATGGCTCACCGAACGCGGCAATATGATGGGCTATGGCAACCTGGTGGTAGACTTCCGCAATATCAGCGATATGCTGGAGATTGTACCCACCGTCGTCATGGACTGCACCCATAGCGTGCAACGCCCTGACGCCAAAGGAGGCAAGACGGGAGGCGATCGCCGTTTTGTACCATCTATGGCCTTAGCAGCAAAGGCCTTTGGGGCTACGGGCTACTTTTTCGAGGTGCACCCCACCCCAGATCAAGGATTAAGCGACGCTGCAAACATGTTAGAGCTGAACAAGCTGGAAGACTTAGTAAAGAAACTGATTTCATGACGACAAGAGAATACGGTATACAGGCAATAAAAGACGAAGCAGAGGCCCTGCTCGATATGATTCCAAAAATGGACGACCAGTTTGACAAGGCCGTCGACTTGATGCTGAACTGTAAAGGTAAGGTTATCGTTACGGGTGTAGGCAAGAGCGGACATATCGGTGCAAAGATAGCAGCAACACTGGCTTCTACGGGAACCCCCTCATTTTTCATCAACCCCCTGGACGTTTATCACGGTGACTTGGGTGTGATGACACATGACGACGTGGTACTTGCCATATCCAATTCTGGTCTGACAGACGAACTACTGCGTTTCATCCCCATGGTACTCCACATGGAGATACCCATTATCGGCATGAGTGGTAACCCTGCGTCATTATTGGCGAAGTATTCCACTTTCCATCTGAATGTAGGCGTTAAGAAAGAGGCTTGTCCGCTGAACCTTGCGCCTACCAGCAGTACCACCGCTGCACTGGCTATGGGCGATGCATTGGCTATCGCCTTAATGCAGAAAAGGAATTTCCGTCCGCAGGATTTTGCGCATTTCCACCCTGGCGGAGAACTCGGCAGACGCTTGTTGACGACAGCTCAAGACGTGATGCGCAGCGACGACATGCCTATTCTCTCACCAGAGACACGTCTTGGCGAGGCCATCATGATAGTCAGCGAAGGCAAACTGGGACTGGGTGTAGCAGAGGTCGACGGCACCATTGCCGGTTTGATTACCGACGGTGATATCCGTAGAGCCATCGAACGCTGGCAAGCCGACTTCTTCAATCACACCGTCAGCGACATCATGACTCGCACACCGAAGACTGTGGAACTGGATACAAAGATTACAGAGATTCAACGCATCATGCAACAATACAAAATTCATTCCGTACTGGTCATCAGCAAAGACAACCAGCTATTGGGCGTCGTAGACCATTACTCGTGTATGATTTAAGAGATATAAGACGTATGAACGCACTTAAGAAAGTTCTGATTATCATAGCGCTGATGTTGCCGTTGGCTACGTCGGCCGATTATCTTTTCAAGACGTTGGACGCCCGCAACGGACTGACATCCAGCCAGATTAACTGCATCACGAAGGATTCGCGCGGATTCATCTGGTTGGGCACCCCTGCAGGTCTCTATCGTTTTGACGGATATATCTTCAAACATTTCCAGACGGACTCCCAGGATGGATCATCACTGCCTGACAGTTATATTGAGTCCATTCAGGAAGCCTATGATGGTAACTTGTGGGTAAAGACGATTGCCGGCTACTGCATCTACCACCCGCAATCAGAGAGTTTTGAACGCGACATGCGTCAGGCTTTTGCCCGTATAGGAATCAAAGATGTGCCAGAGATTATCTATATCGATCGTCACAAGAACCTATGGGGCTATATCTCGGGAAGAGGTGCCATCAGTTATAACACCCAACAGCAACTGTTCTATGAGTTTCCGGAATCAGACGATTCATATGGCATTCCACAAGGAAATGTCTGTTCTATAGGCGAATGCAAGGATGGCGTCATCTATGTCTATGACGATGGACGTATCGTATGCCTTGACATCATCCACCAGCAAAATGTGGTATGGCGTAACTACGACATTGCCAACAAGGGACTCCGCAAGACCAGTTCTTTACGTGTATTCACCGACCAGAAAGACAATATCTGGCTTTACGGACAAGGGACACTATTCCTTTATAATAAGAAAGTAAAGAGTTGGGACACCAGCATTGGAGACCAACTGGACCTGACAGGCATTAATGTAGATAATGCAGTCTATTCCATGGGTGGCGATCGCAGTGGCAACATCTGGCTGGGTACCAACCTGCCCTATCTGCTTAAGATGAATGTCAACACCCATGTCATTGAAAATGTTCAGACCAAGAGTCTTAACTCAACACGTCTGGTTGAAAACAACATGGGTATACGCAGTATCTATGTTGATGATACAGACCTCCTATGGATAGGTACGGCAAAATCTGGTGTTGCCTATATGGGACAGAACATCTATAAATTTGAGTCTCAGAAACTGGGTGACATCACAGCCATTGTGGAAGATAGCGCAGGCAAAGTGTGGTATGGCACCAGTGATAAGGGTATCATAGATTTTGATGGCAAACTCGCCAGCAATAAGATATCGGCTATGGCATATACCAAGGACGGAAGCCTTTGGGTGGGCTCTCCTCAGAATGGTATTACCCGCATCAAGAATGGTGTATCACATATATACTCTGTGGCCAACGACAGCACACAACGCATGATGATTGACGACCATATCAATGCACTGACATCTGATAAGGCCGGCAACCTTTGGATCGCTACTGATGGAGGTCTGCAGGTTTACAACCCACGCGTCAACCAGTTCTCAAACTACACCAAAAAGAATGGTAAGATTAGGGTTAACAACATCACGTCGCTATTCTACACAGCTAACAACAATATGCTGATAGGTACCTCTGAAGGACTTATCATCATGAACATCTCTACTGCAGAGATGCGCCAGTATACTGGTAACTCTACGAATCTGTCAAAGTATACAAATAACTATGTTACTCAGGTCTTTGAGGACTCCCGTGGCTTGATATGGGTAGGAACACGTGAAGGTGTGAATATCTGGAATCCAAACAACGACCATCTGGATTACCTGACTGAAAAGAACGGACTGTGCAACAATAACATTTGTGGTATAGCAGAGGATGCCAGTCACAATGTATGGCTGTCAACCAGTAATGGTGTCAGTCGAGTTGTCATCCAAAGGAATCACGAGAACGACACGTATAACTACGGTCTTTATAATTACACACGCAATGATGGACTGCAGGGCGACGAGTTTAACATTGGCTCTATCCTCATTCGTCGTGATGGCAATGTGGTAATGGGTGGTCTGAACGGTATCAACTGGATACGTCCAAAGACCATTGACGAGACGGTCAGTCTGCCTCGAGTGATGTTAACCCAGTTATTTATCGGCGAAGAAGAGATTCAAGTGGGCCACTCTTACAATGGCAACATCCCTCTGACCCAGGCACTCAACGAAAGTAGTCGCATCCAATTGAAGAGCGACCAGAATACCATTACCATCAAATTTGCCGCCGGCAACTATAACCAGAGTGAGCGCCTGCAGTTCATGTATGAGATGGAGGGTCTGGACAACAACTGGCATGATGGTGATGCGCTGAAACATGGTGTCACATTCACAGACCTTTCACCGGGAACCTATAAGCTCCATGTCAAAGCCGTCAGTGCGGAAGGAGCTGTCAGCAATCAGGAGCGTGTCATAGAGATTGTTGTGGCTCGTCCCTGGTTCCTGCAGTGGTGGATGATTGGTATCTATGCCCTCATCCTTATCATTGTCATCTACATGTGGAAACAAGGCATGGACCGCATCCGTCTGTTGTGGAAGAAGAAGAAAGCAATTCTCGGCGAACTGGTTCAGCAGCGTGAGGAAATCAAGTCGGCCAGTGATGACTTACGTCAGCCAATGTCGCGCATGACGACTATCATCATGAATCTCTCAGAGAAAGAGAGCACGCTGGAAGAGCGCGAACAGCTCAATGCACTTCACGCCCAGATGCTGCAACTCATCACGCGCGTCAGCGATATGCAGACCATACTTGAGAATCCGGAGGAGAGAGCCAAGAAGGCTGTACAAAAGCACTTCGAGATTAACGCCAAGGGTGAGATGAGTCTGCCAGACCTGCTGAGTGAAGAACTCACATCTGAGATTCGCCCCTATCAGGCAGAACTCCCAACAGCAAAATTCCGTGTTGTCTTCGTTGACAGCAATGTAGAGTTTATCAAGTTCATCAAGTCGCACCTGAAGTTTGTTTATGAGTTCCATACTTATAACGATATCCATAAAGCTGCCACCGATATCGAATCCATGATGCCAGATCTGGTTATCTGTAAACAGGACATGCCCAAGATGACAGGTAGCGAACTGTGCAATAACATCAAGATGCACCCCACGCTTAACCGCATCAAGTTCGTACTGATGACAGACAACAAGCTCTCCCCACAGGAGATGACGAGTCAGAATATCACGATGGGCGCTGACGACTATCTGGCTAAACCATTCAACCTGCAAGAAGCTGTGATGCGTTTCAACAAACTGCTTGGCGTAGGACCAATTGAGATTAAGACAGATTTGATTGAAGGTGCAGAGACACGTGAACTGGAAGGTCGTAACTCCAGCATGACTACCGCCACTGAGAGCATGGATTTGGCAACCTACAACCCAAGCGCCAATGATATTGAGGAAGATGAACAGATGAAGTCACTGGCCATACAGATTGTCAGAGACCATACTGCATCGGCCATGGAACAGAACTACAACTTCACCGACGACCAGGATGAGATGCACGAGAAATTCAGTATGACTGAGAGCATGGACCAGCAACTCATCAACAGCATTGAGCAGTATGTCCAACAGAATATGAATCGTGGCACCATCAATCTGGAGGATATGGCAGAAGCGATGGGCATGAGCATGAAGCCCTTCTTCCAGAAGGTTCATGACATCACAGGCAAAACACCTGCCGAGATTGTGCGCGACCTACGTCTGCGTCACGCCTGCATCCTGCTCCAGCGCACGAATATCAACATGAGTGAGTTGGCTTCACACGTTGGATTTGCTACTGGCGAGCACTTTATCAACCTCTTTAAGGAGCGCTTCGGAATGACGCCCTCTGAATACAGGCTTAAACACCGCAAATGAAAACATTAGGATATAAGATGGCAAGTGTTACTCTCGTGACACTTGCTATTCTTTCAACAAGCACATTAAAAGCACAGGATAACCTCACCTCCGATTCCCTGATATATCGGCAGTTGAAGGACTATGATGTCACGTTCTCAGATAATAACAGCGTGACGCTCCTTATGTCGGGACAGGAAAAATTCGACGATATGTTTGCAGCTATCAAGCAGGCCAGGCATAGCGTCCACTTGGAGTATTTCAATTTCCGCAATGACTCTATCGCAATGCTTCTTTTCGACATTCTGAAGGAGAAGCGCAAGGAAGGCGTAGAGATCCGCGCCATGTTTGATGGTTTTGGTAACGATTCCAATAACCAACCTCTGCGCAAACATCATCTGGAAGCCCTTCGAAAAGACAGTATTAACATCGTAGAATTCGACCCGATCCGTTTTCCCTGGGTCAACCATATATGGCCACGCGACCATCGTAAGATTGTAGTCATCGACGGAAGTATTGCCTATACAGGAGGTATGAACGTTGCCGACTATTATATAAAAGGTACGGAGCAGGTAGGTGCTTGGCGCGATATGCACTGTCGTATTGAGGGTGGCGCCGTCAATGTGCTGCAACAGATTTTCTGTAGGATATGGAAGAAAGCCACTGGCGAGGATCTGCTCTCACAGCCTCAGTACTTCAGGGCCTATGAACCTACAGCCATGAAAGGTCTCAAGCCAGACACGACAGCAACAGCAGGCAGGAAGTTGGTAGGTATCGTAAATCGTGAACCCCACATCACCAATGATGCCATGCGCTACTTCTATGTCAATGCCATCAACGATGCCAAAGACTCTATCCACATCATCAACCCCTACTTCACCCTGATTCCCTGCATCAAGAAGGCTATCAAGCAGGCTCTGAAGCGAGGTATCAAAGTGGACATCATGCTATCTGCCAAGAGCGATATTCCCCTGACACCGGACTGTGCATTCTATAACGCTCATAAATTGATGAAGCGCGGTGCAAATGTATGGCTTTACCAACCAGGTTTCCATCATTCTAAGATTATGATGGTCGACGGGAAATTCTGTACTGTTGGCAGTACCAACCTGGATGCCCGCAGCACACGATTCGACTACGAAGAGAACGCCGTGATTATTGACAGTTGCACCACACGAGAACTGGATGATATGTTTGAGCGTGATAAGAAGGAAAGCATCTACCTGACGCCACAGACATGGAAAGAATTCCGCACGCCCTGGCAACGTTTCCGTGGTTGGTTTGCCCACCTGTTGCGTCCTTTCCTCTAACCTTTTATCGCATCCAGCATCATCTGAATCTCGCCTTTACCTATATGGTATTTGCGAATAACGTCATTTTCCGTCAAATAGAAAGCATCTTCCAACGAGGGATCCGAAGCAATGAAAAGATCCTGATAACGGCGAAATGACTGGATGGCTCCTCCAATGTCGCCGGAAAACCACAGGCAGTAACCTTGATAAAGGAAACAATCTGCCTGAGGATGCTCCTGAGTCATGAGTTGGGCAAAGTATTTCTTTGCCTCATCAAAACGTCCATCAATTGTCAGCACCCAAGCCAATACAAGTACCACCTCCATATTCTCTTCATCGAGATAGTTCAACTTATACAGCAATTTGAGGGCATCCTCACACTGACGAAGGTTAGCCATGCAAATAGACGCATTAAGCATATACGACCTGGACTCTGCATTTATGTCCAGTAGCTGCTTGTAGACATCCAGTGCCTGACGATATTCATTATCATAAAAATGCGCGCGTGCCAATCCTGCTAGCGCCTTCTTATCATCAGGTTTCAGTTTCAAGGCCGCTTTATACCAGAATTTGTCCTCTCCACCCAAGCCTTCCGGCTGTACCTGACATAGATGTCCGCGTAAGAAGCAATACTGATAGTCGCGCTTATCCTTGGGATAAAGACAAAGAATCTCCTCTGCCTCATGATAGTATTTGCGCTTCACAAGGAAGTTTACCACTTCACTCATACGATTGACCAGTGACGTCTTACACAACAATTCACTTGCAAAGAAAAGATATATCTTTTCCTCATCAAAAGGATTCCGGAACTCCTGACGAGCAGGGTACAGTCGGAAGAAGCGGTATAAATCCTGCAGATACATACGTCTGATGTAAGCTGGCGTTTTCCTTTCTTCGTTCGTTACTATCCCGCCCAGAGGCATCGCCATCGCTTCACCTTCTTCCATCATATTCAATATATGGGCAGGCAAACGATTAAGCACTTGGTCAAAACTCAGAACAAACGAGTATTTGTCACTATCGCAGAAAGCGCCCCTTGATATAATTGAATGCAGGAATTTCTGACCTTTTGAGTTCTCCCAGATATTATTAACAGCTGGATGATTCGCAAAGAAAGGAACGAACCAGTTGGATAAGTCGTAGAAGAAGGAGAAACGCTTCATCTGCGCAAAGCCGGCGAAATAGATGTCAGAGCCTTCTTTCTGCATATCCGTCATACGCGTCACGCTCTGTTCCATCTTCTCCATATCACGTTCAGCTGCATCAGGATGCAGGATATCCTCCAGCGCGTCCTCATCCATTTCCTCCAGTCCCTTTGAAGTCATCTTAAAATGACCGCCATTCATAATATCAGGCATTATCTCATCCTGAATCTTCTTCTGATCACTCTCCGTGCTCTTACAGAAGAACAGTTGCATCTGCAGTTCCGTCAACTCCTGGCACATTGTCTCATCAGCACCTATCTCAGCAATAGTCTGTTTTATTTCAGGATAGAGGGTCGACTTTTCTGCATTAATAGTCAACGTCCACCCTACCAGCGCACGCTGACGGACACAGACATCAGTTGACTGCTTATACACCTTTATCAGCGTCAGCACCTTATTCACGTCAAACGCATTCAGGGCAGCCAGCGTGATGGCACTTACAAGCAACTGCTGATCTACGGTATCAATCGTAGGCGACAGTAGGATATCCACGAACTGCTCTGACAAAGAATCTTTCCATTGGCGCGAAGTCAACACATATTCAAAGAGATTACTCATGAAGGTCTGATGACGCTGATTCAATTGCAGACTTTTGTTTGCCCTGATATGTGCAGGTTCAAAATCCAGCATCGCCGTCTCAGTGACATAGTTTTCCAACTCCTCCCTTATGCCCGTCAGTCCCCATTCAGTCCTGTTCTTACGTGGACGCTGATAAGTAGTTATCCAGTAGGAATTAGTGCGGTAGAGATGATAAGCACGGATATTCATGGCCAACACATACAGACGTCTCAGCAATTGCTCATAGACCTGTTCACGCTCAGGATCATTTGCCCCACGCTTCCAATAGTCGGCCATCAACTCATAGTCGACCTTGATAGCCGACAATTTGTCCAAGCCAGGCATTTGTGGATACGACAGAAGAAAATTCTCCAGGCCCTGTATGCCCGCAAAGAGTTTTTTGGCTGTTATATACGATATAACTCCGTCTAATGGACTCACGTTCTGCATGTATCTCTCCTTATACCAATTATTTATTAAGCCATGAAGTAGCTCTCGTAATATCTTGCTGACGTGGCTGACGCACACCATTAAAATGAATATCCGAAGATATGGAGTCCGTCACTCCACCCTTCAGTCCACATCGCTGTGCCAACAGTTTACTGTAAAATCTCACACCACGTTTATTGATGGTATCGCAAGCCTCACCATAGGCTTTCAGCATACCTTTTGTCAGACGCTGGCGCAACGTATCACACTGAGAAGCCTCACTGGCGACCATCGCACCCATGCAGACATCATTCCACTGCGTATCATAGAGAACTTCGGCACCTAACAGTTTTGCAGCAGTAGCCTGAGGCTGAGGCAGGAACATAGCATCCATGGTTTCAGTCTCCAACATCTGAAGACGTACACCAAGGTCGTTAACCTGAATCCTGAACACATGCTCATTGATGACAGAAGCACTATCCACAAGCACGTCAGCCAACATAGCTGTAGCGGAATAACGCGTCATCGCAATCATCTTGTTCTCGAGTTGTCCCAGTTTCTTCAAACGAGCATGTTTTCCAGCCAACAGTTGCCATTGCAAGTCTGTAGCAGTAAGGTAACGCAACTGCACGCCCTGACTCTTCAGACGCTCAGCTCTCACCAGATCTGTCACCATTGCATCCACCCATCCATTCCGAATGGCCGTGTCACAATCCATCTGAGCCTGATAGGGATGGAGGCTTACGCTGACACCATAACGTTCAAACATACCCTCCTCCTCTGCCACAAACAAGGGCAGACAGTCTATGGTAGGCATCACCGCAATACGCAGTGAGGCAGAGTCTGACTCCCACGTATCTTTTTCATTATCCGTTTGCGTATTATCACCCCTGCCTGCACATGCAACAAAACACAACAAACCAGTGGCGATAGTAAAAATTAGTCTTATTCCGTTCATCGTGGTGCAAAAGTACTAAATTCTTTTGTAACTGCGAAATCATTCACCAAATACAAGAGTTAATAAAGTAAAAAGCCTTGTATGGAGCCTTTGAATTTAGTACCTTTGCATCAAACTTGATATAAGAAAACTCAGAATGACAAAGGACAAGACAGCATACGTCTGCGAGAACTGCGGACAAGAATCAGCAAAATGGATTGGAAAGTGTCCGTCTTGCGGACGGTGGAACACATTCAAGGAAATCAAGCTCAGTACTGACAACGTCAGACAGAGTGCCACCTCCGCCGCAGCCAAGACAGGTCATGCCCTACGCACCAACCGCATCATGAGACTCAGCGAGATAAGCAGTCATGACGAGAAACGTATCGATATGCATGACGAAGAGCTGAACCGCGTTCTTGGAGGTGGTCTGGTACCAGGCAGTATCGTACTGCTTGGCGGCGAACCTGGAATCGGAAAATCCACGCTGTCATTACAAACCATGCTCCGTCTTACCGAAAAACGCATTCTCTACGTCAGTGGTGAGGAAAGTGCCCACCAGTTGAAGATGCGTGCAGAGCGCATCTTAAACGGACAGCCCAATCCAGAGAACTTTATGATTCTGTGCGAGAACGCACTGGAACATATCTTTGAACATATCAAGGAAGAACAACCAGACCTGGTTGTTGTTGACTCCATACAGACCATTGCCACTGAGGATGTTGAGTCAAGTGCCGGCTCTGTGGCTCAGGTACGTGAGTGTGCTGCTGCATTGTTGCGATTTGCCAAGACAAGTGGCGTACCAGTCATCCTGATTGGACATATCACAAAGGAAGGTACACTGGCAGGTCCAAAGGTATTGGAACATATCGTTGACACCGTCATTCAGTTTGAGGGCGACCAGCATTATATGTATCGTATCCTGAGAAGTATCAAGAATCGTTTTGGAAGCACATCAGAACTGGGTATCTACGAGATGCTGCAAAACGGTCTCAGACAGGTGAACAACCCATCAGAACTTTTGCTCACCCAAGACCACGAAGGTCTCTCTGGCATAGCCATCTCCAGTGCCATTGAAGGTGTACGTCCGTTCCTGCTTGAGACCCAGGCCCTTGTCTCATCAGCAGCCTATGGCACCCCACAACGTTCGGCCACAGGTTTTGATCAGCGCCGATTGAATATGCTGCTGGCTGTCCTGGAAAAACGCGTAGGATTCAAACTGATGCAGAAGGATGTCTTTGTGAATATCGCTGGCGGACTGAGGGTTACAGACTTGGCTATGGACCTATCCGTCATTGCAGCCGTACTCTCGTCCAATGTTGACACACCCATCGAACCAGGCTGGTGCATGGCCGGCGAGGTAGGATTAAGTGGTGAGGTGCGTCCTGTCAATCGTATAGACCAACGTATTGCCGAGGCAGAGAAATTAGGATTCCAGCACATCATCATCCCTCGCTATAACATGCAAGGTCTCAACACAAAGAAATACAAGATTGAGATTCATCCCGTCAGAAAAGTGGAAGAAGCCCTCCGTGCCCTATTCGGATAACCCTATTAATGACTCTCACGATATTCCTGAGGCGTCTGCTTATACTGATGGAAGAAGGTACCAATCATATAATTGGCAGTAAAGAATCCACACTCCTCTGCAATTTGTTCTATCGTATGATCCGTTGTCAACAATAGTTTTGTGGCATTCTCCAGACGATAGAAACGTGCCAGGTCGCGAGGACTCTTATAGATATTATCCATCATCAGCTCGTAGAAAGGTACCACATCCATTTCTGCCACATGGCTCAACTGTGCCATACTCAAGTCACCCCTCATGTGAGCCTTTACATAAGGCAGGATACGCATCATCACCTCCATAAACTCCGGACTCAGTTTGACGTCTGCATTCTCGGAATTATGGCCATACTCTTCATGCATCGGTGACAGGGATTCACTTGTATCGGTATTACAGCGTGTCACAAACTGACGGATCTTTCGTATCATATCACCTTCACCATGACTCCTGCGCATACGCATGCGCTCGTTTCGCATATAGAATACGAAATTGGTTATACCAATCATAAATACGATGATGCCGAGAAGCCACAAGATACCGGTAGTCTGCCACCAAGGTTCGTTGACGATGATATTCCAAATAAACGGTTCCCCATCCCACTGGTCAGGATACATCGAAGCCTGCAGTTCCAATTGATATGAACCTGGAGCCAATCCCATCAGTGGGACATGCAACATACCTTTGGAATCAACCTTTCCACCACTATTAAAGACGGATAGCAGTGTCCATTCCTCATATTCCTTAACACCTTTTATCCTGAGTCTGTAGTACGTCTGCAGAGGACGATAGTAGTTTAGAGGCGAGAAAGTCAGAGATACCGACGAATGTTCACTGCTCAACACGATTTCCCATGTACGTGACAATGCTCTGTCAATAACGATATGATTATCCATCATCATATCGGGTTCAATATTATTTCCATTCACCATCAGGCGAATCAGCTTGGGAAACAGTTTATAGGGATGAGGTGTATTGACCTCCTCCAAATCGTCAGGATTGAATCGCACCACATGATCTATAGCCTGCATAATAATCGTACCGTCATCAAGCATCCTGCCCTTACAATTTACAAAGGACTCGCTTGGCACGCCGTCAATATCATTGAAGCTATTGACAAACTCCACCTTCTCACCCTTGAAACGTACATAGGAGACACCATTTGACGTAGCAGCCCAGATATTATGATTCCTATCTTCCACCACCGTATGGACCACATTATTATAGAATCCGTTTCTCTTGGAGAATACCAGTGGTTCCGACTGAGGCGTCTTATACAGATAGAGTCCTGTTGTCGTACCTATCCACGACCAGCCCCTACTGTCCATAAACATACAGTTGGCACGCAGACCATGAAATTCCGTGATATTCTGATTCAACTCATCCATCATCCTGGAATAGTGCTCAGCTTCCGGTGTTGAAACGGCGTACGACATAAACTGTAATTTTGCTGGACGGGAATAAAGTACGCCACGGTCTTCTGTGCCGATCCACATACCATCCTGACGATCAAAGGCAATCATATTACAATTTGTCTGAACCTTACGTCCGTCAACAAGCGGGAACTCATCCACCCAGGCCATGTTATTCTGCTTGATGTCAAATATGCCGAATCCACGTTGTGATGGCAAATAAATCATTTCGTCATGAAGGGCAAGATGATTGACATGGAAGGTGAAAGTCTGAATAACCGTCCACTGCAACTGTTTCACATCAAAATACAAGAACGCAGACTCTTTCTCACCATTTCTCACCATGAAATAGCCGTCTTCATAACGAATGATAGCCGATGTCTGATTGTAGCGCTGTCCTGTATCCCAGTCATAAGCACGTGTACGATGAACGGTCTTACCCGTTTTAAGGTCCTGACCAACCTCCTCACCATTGCCATAGAAAGTAATCAGCAGGTTATCATACACATCCACATCCTGCAGGTTCTGATCACGCAGCACGGTATACGTCTGCTGGTCGTTTACTCCAAAGAGACCTTTTTCCGTGAGAAGCCACACGCCTCCCTCCGAATCTACAAACAAATCTTCTACAGGCTCGTGACACCCTAAATCATTGATGACACTGTCGACATTCACAATAAACTGCTCCATCAACAGGTCTACGCACGTCAACGTATGCGAATTCTTCAACCATATATGATGCTTACGGTCAAACCCCAGGCGATAGTTACCAGTATAGCGTGGCAACTGATACTGACAGTCGTGATGAGGAGTGATATGTGAGAATCCGGAACCATTATAGAAGTTCAGGCTTCCAAGTGTAGCGATAATCATACGACCGGTCTTTGTGCAGACAACAATCTGCGCACTATTATCTGCCAACTCATTGGATGCATTAATGGTTTTGAAGGTTCGTCCCTCAAAAGCCTCGGCGTGCTGATTTCCTAGCAGTAGTAGTATTATAGTAAAGACCCTTAGTATAGATTTCATATCGCTATAGCCGATTAATCTGGCTACAAAGATAGTGAAAAAATCTTTCTTTGCAAACTTTTTGACAGAAAAAAGAATAAAAAAAGAAAACATTTAGCCATTTTGACTAAATGCTTTCCTAATTTATCTGCTAGTCGAGGTGACAGGACTCGAACCTGCGACAGCCTGGTCCCAAACCAGGAACGCTACCAACTGCGCTACACCTCGTTTTTGCGGGTGCAAAGGTACACATTTTTTGCGACCTT
>JAEEGG010012010.1_pt1 | contig 18766 bp, 17 predicted proteins | sample 9134161 | NCBI WGS metagenome assembly JAEEGG01 (sample SAMN16246543, study PRJNA631951) | gut metagenome | biome: gut microbiome; feature: rumen; material: CR-attached | host: Bos | place: Iran: Karaj | collected 2018-10 | reverse complement strand
AACAAGTTTTGTCTCCATACCGATATAACTTACCTCAATGGCAGCAGCGTCGTTAGGAATTTCAAGCACAAACGAACCGTCAATGTCGGTGAATGCGCCATAACTTGTGGGAATGTAGTTTCCCGCATCGCCTTTTAGCATTGCAGCAACTGTCGCCGCAATTATCGGTTCCTTATTTTGTGCCGATGTTACCTTACCTGTAATTTCACGTGTCTGACCAAACGTGCAAACACAAATGAGTGTGAGTATAAAAAGAGTATAAAAACGCTTCATAACGATAATTTTCAATGCAATAATACGATTTTTCTTGTAATATAAATTGATTGTCTTGTTTTTTCGTTTTACTCTCTTACAAATAATATAAAATATTTGTTTGTGTTCTAATATTTTATTTTGAAATAGTCAAGCAAGGCTTTGTAATTGTCTTGTGCCGATAAACATGTATCACGCAAAAAACCATTGACGCGTCCCCAGTTTTGCAAGCCACGATAATAGAAAAAACGAAGGTCTTCGGTAATGATAAATGGGACAATATTGTACTGCAGGCATTGCCAAAACAGCAACAAACGACCTATTCGCCCGTTTCCGTCTTGAAAAGGATGAATACGTTCCAATTGCACATGAAAATCAAGAATGTCGTCAAAATCAATTTTTTTGCTGTTGTATTTTTCAAGCAATTCTTTCATTTTTTTATGCACCTCTTGTGGAGGTGTTGTTTCTTCTCCACCCACTTCATTGGGCAGTCGCTTGTAGTCGCCTACGGCAAACCATTGTTTTTGGCTATTGGAGGTGTTGTTTTTCAATATGCAGTGTAATTGTTTTATGTGTGATTCGGTAATCTTCTCGGCGGCATGGTCTATTATGTAATCAATGCAACGGAAATGGTTTACTGTTTCCAGAATGTCGTCAATCTTTGTGTCTTCTGATGTAATACCAAGCGTGTTCGTTTCGTAAATATAACGGGTCTGCTCTTTTGTCAAGCGGCTTCCTTCTATATGGTTCGAGTTATACGTAAGGTCTATTTGCGTGCGATGATATATGCCACCTTTTAGTTTCGCATCTTTTTCTTCGCGAAGACGCTGTAGCAATGGAGATATTTTACATTTCCCTTTTTGTGGCAATGTAGCATTTTTAGGAATATTCCACGTTTTTCCCGTCAAAAATGCACCGTCAATCTTGCCCAAAGAACAATAATTGCGAACTGTACGTGGGCTTACACCATATTTTTCAGCAAATTGCAGAACAGAAATGTATTCCATACTATCGGCACATTTTTACGTTAAAAATCATTACAAAGATATGATTTTTGCCGATAACGGCAAGAAATGTTTGATTAATTCGTCAATTATCTATACGAAAACTCTTCTACAAAAATTGACTTAAAAACGCTTGAAGAATTCGCAACAGCAAATAATATGTCAATCATCGATGTAATAACGTATCCTAAAAAATACGTTGACAAAGATGAAATTGCGAACATTGATAATATAGAAACATCTATACAAATAAAATTATCCTCTTCGCAAAAAGAACAGGTATTGAAAATGCTATTTGGAGAAAAAGCAAAGTATTTGAAATAAAAAAAGAGAGATGTTACAAAAACATTTATCTCACCAATGGAAGCGAGATTCGGAATGTGGTTCCTTTGTCGATTTCCGAAGATTTCACCACAATCTTTCCGTGATGATATTCCTTCACAATACGTTGTGCAAGACTCAGTCCAAGTCCCCAGCCACGCGATTTTGTGGTGTAACCGGGTTGGAAAATCGTCTTGAACTTGTTTCGGGGAATGCCTTTTCCCGTGTCGGAAATGTCGATGCAGACCAAATCGTTTTCTTGGGAAATCTCAATTGTGAGGATTCCTTTCCCTTGCATTGCGTCGATGGCGTTTTTCCAAAGGTTTTCGATAACCCACGCAAAAAGCGAGGTGTTCAAATTTGCATACAATGGTTCTTCGGGTGCTATAACGTTGGAAATCACCGTCTTGGCAGTGCGATTTTTCATATAATTAATGGCGTTCAATGTGGTTTGAACTACGTCCTCGCGAGTAAGATTAGGAATTGAACCCACTTTTGAGAAACGTTCGGCAATTGTCTCCAAACGATGCACGTCTTTATCCAATTCACTGATGATATTTGGGTCTAATTCCTTCATTTTCAATATTTCTGTCCATGCCATCAACGACGAGATAGGTGTTCCCAACTGATGAGCAGTTTCCTTCGACATTCCCACCCAAAGTTGATTTTTCTCGTATTTTTCAAATGAATGAAACGTAAAATAAACAATCATTGCTAACAAAATAGTAATAACTATTAGTAACAATGGATAATACATCAGATTTGAGATTAGAACGGAATCCTTATAAAAAAGATAACCAACTTTTTCTTTGTCAAGTAGAATTTGTATCGGCTCGTTTTCCGACATTTCTTCTTGCACATACGTCTGTACCGATTCACGTTTGATTTTCTTCAAATCCTTCTCCGAGAGATTTCCGTCGGCAAGAATTGTTGTCGTGTCGCTATTGGTAATGATTACAGGGACGGAAACGGAGTTTTGTGCCACCTCTACGATAAAGGAATGAATCATATTGTTAATCATTTCTTGAATCTCGTTAAACATTTGAGAGTCAGAGTAGTATAGATAGTTTATGACTTTCCCCTTATATGAAACCTGTAATGGTTTGTATTTGCTGAATTTTGAAAGAATGGATTCGGGTATTTTCTTACCTATCTCTATTTTTTCATCGATATTCATTGTTGTTATCACTTCTTTATTGGCATCAGTAAGAATGATAGGAATATCTTTATTGTTGCTAATGATTTTCAAAAGAAACGTAAGAAATTGAGAATCTTCAACTTCCATGATCATTTGTTGCGATTCTTTCCAAAGTTCCACTTTTTGCAATTCTTCTTGTTGCAGTTTTTCAAACAATTCCGAGGTGTATTCCAAGAGATTGTTCCGTTGTTTCACGGCATCGGCCCACAGCATTACTTTTTTCCGCTCTTCCTGGCGAATGTCACGAATGGTGGAGTTGAGGAACGAGAAAATCACCGCAATGATAATCATTGCAAGACAGAAGAAAGCGAATTTTATACGGTTTTTACCATTATATCCCAAACTCATCTTAGTCCCATTCTATTTGGAAGTTTGACTCAATAGGTTTTTCTTCTTGAACGTCGTCCTTGCCTCCATTATTGTTATTGAGGATGTCTTTCCACTCCGACTTTTGATTGTCAATTCCTTTTTTCACGTTTTCCTTCGATTTCTTGAAATCGTAGTCAATATCGTATTTGTCGGGGTCGCCATGGATTTTGATAGGAACTTTTACGTTGCCGTCGGAATTTTTCTCTATCTCGCCAAAATCTTCGGTATCCTTGTTCTTGTTATGAAATTTGGTTGACAATGTCTTTTTCAGGAACAACGTTACATAATAGTAAAATTGGTTGTTTTCAATGTTGTGGGTGCCTGCAAATGACATTTCAAACGCGTTGGTCATCACTTTCATATCGGGAATGTACAACGTGTCGTTTTTCACACGAAGCGTGTTTTTCAAAGTAGAGAACGAAACGTTGGTAAATTCTTCCACCATTTTCATTTTCTTGCCAATTTCCACGAGCGTTTCCACATTGTTTACCGAACCATCCTCGATAATCACGTCGGCCAAAGCGTCAATCGTGGGATAGAGAGGATTATATTCTTCGTCGAAAATCGCCGTAAACTTGAAAATCCCCGAAAGCGAGCCGTCAATTTGTTTGTCGGTGATAACGGTCTGGTCAAAATTGTCAAACGTCGTGAATATTTCCCGTGCCGACATTTTTGAGATGCTTCCTTCGGCCGTGCATCTCGTCTGACCATTGGGCAAATCGGTCAATCGAACTTTGCCACCCACAAACTTTCCTTGCAACGTGGAGGCGTTTATTTCCGAAAGTTCTATGTAGTCTTTCGCCAAAGTAATAATTGTGGCTGCATTGGTGAGGTGATATGGCTCATAATCCAATCGTTTTGCCTCGAAGCGGATGCTACCCAACAAACTTCCCGTTGATTCCGACGAGGCAAGATATTTTTCATAATGTTCGTAAAACGGCGTAAGATTGATGCTTTCGCACGAACAATTCAGATTACAGTGTGAATTAACATCGTCGAACAAAATATATTGTACGAAATCAGACGCTTTCCCTTGCATAGTGAATGGTTGTCGTTGCACGTTGCCCTGCACGCTGTCAATTGAGATAGTTCCGTTGGTGAAACTCAGTTTTCCCGAAACATTGTCGAAATCGTATGGCGAATCTTCGGGAGCCGAGATTTTTACATCCTTGCATCGCAAATCAGCCTCAAATTTCGTCTTTTTGAAGAAATCCTTGTTGATTTCGGTTACGTCATTCAGTTTTCCGGCACCTTTCAGCGAACCGACGAAATTTCCCGAAAACGAGTAGTCTTCAATCTTCATCAGCTGTTCAATGTCGTCAATGTTCAAATTCACGTTGCCATCGAACGAAAAAGTCGGATTGTCCAAATTTGTTATCTGCAATGATTGTAACGTAAGTTCGGAACTGCCTGTGTGAATGGTAGTTGCAGGCGAAGAGTACTCAAACGTGTTGAGTTTTGAAACGTCCTTTGCCTTAAACGTTCCTCTGGTCGAAAACGCATATTTTGTCTTCTCAAACAGCACGCTCCCTTTGGTGCACGCAACGTTGCAGACCAGCTTCGGCATAGTCTTTTTTGTTATTTTGCCATCAAGCACGCCCTCCACAAAAATATCGGACTGCAGTTTGTACGGAGCAAGCGTGTCTGTAACTTTTTTCGGAAGAACATTCAATATTTTTGAGACAGTCGATTCAATATTAATGTTCAGATTGACAAGATATTCGTCATTTTTCAGCAAATTTACCGTACCGTCCGACAGCAAGAGTCCCACGGGCGTTTCCAATTTCATTTTTTGTATGACGTACATCGAACTGTCTCGAATCAGCGAAACATCGCACTTGAACGACGATTTCGGGAAATACGATTTTGCCTTGTAATTACATTCTTTATTGGTAAATGCTGCGTATGCATCTACAAAAAACTCGTCACCACGAAATTTCCCCGAAAACTTGATTTTGTCGAACCATTCCGAAAGTTTCACATCCAATGTCTTGTCGTGATACACGGCAAGCGTGTTTACAAAACGGATTTCCGACAAATCCACGAACATATCTTCGCCTGTGCTGTCCGATTCTATTGAAACATCCCAGTTGTGGCGTTTTTTTGAATCCGTAAAGTAATTGACATTGGCATCGCGCACCACAATTTCCTGTACCACATAATTTTCAAAAAGGAAATCCAACACGTTGAACGACAATAAGACTCGCTGTGCGTACAATGCCGTGTCTGTTGGTTCCGGGAACTCTTTTTTGTTGAATGTGTCTGTCGATTTCAGACATACATTATGTAATTGTATTGAAATATTGGGAATATTTCCCCACAATGAAAGATCGACTTTGCTCAGTGTAATGTCGGCTTTGATTTGCTTTCCAACCTTTTCGGTAACTACCTGCATAATTTCATCCTTGTACATATACGGAATCGTAACTGCTGCAACAATTATGAGCAACACTATGCCGGCAAGCAAAAAGCCAAATATTCGTAACACTTTTTTCATTATGGCAAATGTATATAATTTCGCGTAAAAATGATAGCATTCGACATTTCACAAAGAAAAATTACTACATTTCGCAATAATTTTTCAAAATGACCTACGAAGAGTTGTTAGAAAATTCGGAAATCCGTCTTCGCGCCCTTGAGCCAAGCGACGTTGACTTGCTGTATGCGTGGGAAAACGACACGAGCATCTGGGACGTGAGTTCCACCATTATTCCGTTTTCGAAAAACACTATTCGCAATTATATAAGCAATTCTCAATCAGATATTTACGAAGCAAAGCAACTCCGCCTTATGATTGATGACAAGTCTTCGCAATCGACAATCGGAGCCATTGATTTATATGAATTTGACCCTCATAACCGTCGTGCGGGAATAGGTATTTTCGTCATAAAAGAATACCAAAACAGGGGATTTGCCACAAAATCGCTCCAACTTCTCCTGCATTATTGCAAGACAATGCTGCTGCTACATCAAGTGTATGCAGAAGTTCCATGCAAAAACGAGATAAGTATGGCGTTGTTTGCCAACGCGGGATTTCAGCAAAGCGGGGTGCGAAAAGACTGGCTTTTGCAAGGACAAAAGTATGAAGACGTTGTGCTGATGCAAAAGATGCTGTAACAATCGATTGGTGAAATAAATTTAGATTATCAACTGAAATTTCAAGACCGAAAACAAAAAAATTGTACCTTTGAAACGTTATTTTTTGAATAGTAACTTTTAATCATTTTTGTATGCAATACGGCTATTTTGATGACGAACACAAGGAATATGTCATCACGAAACCAGACACTCCAACTTCGTGGAGCAACTATCTTGGCGATACTCGCTATGGTGCAATCATTACAAACAACGCTGGCGGATATTCATTTTTCCGCTCGTCGGTGCAAGGTTGTTTTCTTCGAATTAAATTCAACAATGTGCCGCTTGACCAACCTGGTCGCTATTTGTACATCCGCGACTGCGAAGGCACGGATTTCTGGTCGGGTTCGTGGCAACCGGTAGGCAAACCTCTTGACAAATACAAGAGCGAATGTCGCCATGGTTCTGCCTACACGAAAATTTCTTCGGAATACAGCAACATAAAAACCGAAACCTTGTATTTCGTTCCTATGGGACAGGAATTTGAAGTGTGGAATGTAAAAATTACCAACACTGGCAAAAAAGCCCGCAAGTTGCGTGCATTCACTTATGTGGAATTTGCATCGAACTGGAACATGAACGATGACAGCAACAACTTGCAATACACGCAATACATTATTAAAACTGCCTACAAAAATGGGTTCGTTGACCACGGAAGCAATTTGTATATGCCCGAAGATCCCGAAAATTTCCAGAACAAAGACCAAGCGCGTCACTCGTTCATTGGCGTTGTAGGTCAGAAAGTTACAGGTTTCGACAGCGACCGTGCCAAATTCTTGGGAGCATACCGCACGTATGCAAATCCGCAAGTTGTAGCTAACGGAAAATGTAACAATTCCCTTACCGAAGGCGACAACGGTTGCGGTACGTTGCAAGTTGATGTTGACCTGCAACCAGGCGAGACAAAGGAATTCTCCGTTGTTCTTGGTATCGGCAAGGCGTGGGAAGAAGGCAAAAAAGCAGCAAAAATGGTTGCCACGCCGGCAAAGGTTACAGCCGAATTCAACAAAATCGTAAACTACTGGCATGGCCGTATTGAAGGTCTTTCGGCAAAAACTCCCGATGCAGCTTTCAATAGCATGATAAACATGTGGAATCCGTTCAACAACCTGATTACGTATGCGTGGAGCCGTGCGGCCTCGCTCATCTACCGTGGCGAACGCGACGGAATGGGCTACCGCGACACGATTCAGGATATGCTCGGCGTTATCCACAACATTCCAGAGGAAGTTGTTGACCGTCTTGAACTTATGTTGACAGGACAAAACTCCAACGGTGGCGCAATGCCTGTGGTGAAACCGTTTGCACACAATCCGGGACACGAGGCACCGACTCCCGAAGCCGATTTCCGTTCCGACGACTGCATGTGGCTGTTCAACACGGTTCCTACATACGTGAAGGAATTGGGCGACATCAATTATTACAACAAGGTTCTTCCGTTCTCCGACAAGGGCGAAGGTACTGTTTTGGAACACTTGAAACGTGCCATCCAGTTCAACCTCGACCGTCGTGGTAAAAACGGCTTGCCGTGCGGCCTGAAAGCCGACTGGAACGACTGTCTTGTACTTGGTGCAAAAGGCGAAACGGTGTTCGTGGCAATGCAACTTCGCTATGCGTTGACAGTTTATATCGACATCTGTACCCGTTTGAACAAGAAAGACGAAGTGAAGTGGGCGGAAGGTCATTTGACCACGTTGACGAAGACCATCGACAAAGTTGCATGGGACGGCGAATGGTACGTTCGTGCTATCAAGGAAGATGGCTATATCTTCGGTACGAAGAACGATCCGTTGAACGAAGGAAAGATTTGGTTGAACCCGAACTCATGGGCAATCATTTCGGGGCAAGCAACTGGCGAACGTGCCGAAACGGTTATGAACAGCGTTGAGAAACATTTGGCTATTAAATATGGTTTAGTTTTGTGCGATCCTCCATACGAAAAGACAGAGGCATCGGTTATCAAGGCTCCGTTGTTCAACAAGGGTATGAAGGAAAATGCCGCTGTGTTCCAGCACACGCAAGGCTGGGGTATTATGGCCGATTGTATTTTGGGACATGGAAAACGTGCATTCAAAAATTACAAGAATTATCTTCCTGCCGCATATAACGAAAAAGCAGAAGTTCGTCAGATTGAACCGTATGTATATGCACAAACCACATGTTCTACCTACAACATGCGTGCTGGTCAAAGCCGTTGCCCGTGGTTGAGTGGAACGGCTTCGTGGGCATATTTCACGGCGGCGCAATACATTCTCGGCATTCGTCCCGACTACGACGGTCTGTTGATTGACCCATGTATTCCGGGATGGAAAGGATTCACGGCGACACGTAAATTCCGTGGGAAAATCGCGAACATCACCGTAAAGAATCCTAAGAAAGTGGAAAAAGGCGTGGTGTCTATCACGTTAAACGGCAAGGCAGTTGAAGGAAACGTAGTTCCATTCAGCAAGATGAAGAAGGAAAATGAAATTGTTGTGGTAATGGGATAATTTCAGAACTGAATAAAATATTTTATCTTTGTAAAGAATACAAATTGTACTATTATGAAAAAAATTCTTTTATCCTTGATGGCATTGGTTGGCACGATTGCAGCTATTGCACAAATTTCCGACGGTGTGTCGGCAACGCTCCAAAATGGTGAAACAACTTCAGTGTTTTATGGCTATGATTCCTTCAAAGATGCCGTGGCAGCCGCTCCTAACGAAGGTGGTGTTATCACGCTCTCTCCCGGTGCATTTAGTAATCCCGGAGCCATCACAAAAAGTATGAAAATCTATGGTGCAGGATTTGAAAAAGATGCGTCCAATAACATTAGCGAGACACGAGTTAATGGCGACCTGACCATTACAAGTACGGATGAATTCTCCCCTGTTGTACGTATAGAGGGAATTTACTATACGGAGAATGCTGTAATTAACGGGACGCAACTTGTAGCTAATACGGAAATAATTAAATGTAGTTTTGGTTATTTTTATAACCGAGTGGAAACAAATAATATCATCATCCGTCAATGTTATATTCGCAATTGGGTTGATGGACAAGGCAAGAAAACAACTGCCTTTGTTGTTGCCAATTGCTGGCTTCGTGGTATGGAACCAAACTTTGCGGCAGGGAGCCAGATAAGTGTTGACCATAGTATTATAGTTGATGATTATTATCGCCAGGGACCATATTATTATACTAATAATATTATTAATCCACGACATTCCTATCGTTTTTCTGCGGGTGCCACATGCTATAACAACGTGTGTAGCAACAATAAACTTGATGTAGGAGGAAACAATGTCTGTGAAGGGAATTATGATCAATCTCTTTGGACTGATTGTAAAACCTTATTCGCTGATGGACAGGATAATTGGGACTACGCTACAGAGGACGGGACACCTCGTACTTGGGAACTCGCAAATCCTGAAACATACGTAGGAACTGACGGAACACCATGTGGCGTTACTGGCGGCAATTTTCCCTGGAACCCGATACCTTCCACCCCACGTATTATCAGCACGTCGGTTGACTCGAAGAGCGAACCGGGCAAACTGAAAGTGTCTATCAAAGCTGAAGCAAGACCATTGGAGTAATTTCTCTCAAAGAGACTGACTATGAACAGAACAAAACATATAGTACTGTCCATATTGACATTGCTTTGTTGCTTGACGACAACGGCACAAGTCTCCGTTACGACGTGCGAATATTGGTTTGACCAACAATTTGACAGTCGTACTACGGCAGAAATGACAAGTTCCACTTGGAGCGAAGAACTTGACGTGGCAACGTTGTCCCCTGGTCTGCACAATGTGGCATTTCGCGTGCTTGCGGTTGACGATACTAAAACGCTCTACAGCCCTGTCGTAACTAAATTCTTTATGCTTTTTGAAACAACACCGAGTGGCGAAAATTCATTACAAACTTACGAATACTGGATAGATCAAAAATTTGACGAACGTGTAAGCGGCACAATGGACGCAAGTGGCATTGTCAATCTCGACATCGACGTTGCCTCGCTCAATCCGGGGCTTCACAACATCGCCATGCGTGTGATAGACGCCACGGGCAAGGTAAGTCCCGTGATGGTGAAGAATTTTATGCTGTTTGAAACGACGCAGAGTGGCGAGAATTCATTGTTGACTTACGAATACTGGCTTGACAGCAATTTTGACGAGCGGGAGACTGCGATTATACCTGAAGATGGCACGGTGATGCTTGACATTGATATTTCAACGCTTAACTATGGTCTGCATACATTTAATTATCGTACCATTGACAAAGCGGGACACACATCTGCCGTTGTATTCAAGTCTTTTTTGGTGACGAAAATCGAGGAACCCTCAAGACTTGTCGGTGTGGATTATTGGTTTAATGATGAACCACGTACCCGAATTGCCATAGATCCTGCCCAACAAAGCATTGATTTGGATAACATTGTCATTCCCATGGAAAACGTCAAACCACGAAGTATTGATGCGGAATATGTTTTCGACGTGGAAACGATGACAGTGACCACGAAGGAAACGATAACAGTTGGTATTCAAGTGTTTAACAACGATGAAATTGGTTCTGAAGCCATAGTTGACACGTTGGAAGATATGAGTCTTACCGTAGAGCCAATGTTTGTGGAACTTGGCAACGAGAAAACAGAAACAATAAGTGCGCCACAAGGTGGTCAGGTTCAATGTTTTAGTTATACAGGATTTGCGGAAGATTCACTCCATTGGGAAATTGCAGGAACTGACGCACAATTTGACTTCTTTGATGCCGATGGCAATCGTATTATGCTGGAAACAAAGACGATAAACGAGAAAACAGTGTTTGTAATGACAATGCCGACACCGACGGTTTATATTCTTTCGTACGGAGCAACGGAAATGGGTGATTTTACCATAAAGGTTGCCCAACCGATTGAACTGATTGTAAACGATGTTTCACGTCAATATGGCGACGAAAATCCAGAATTCACATATAGTAGTGTTGGCGCCGATGTATTGGGCGAAGTTGCGTTTGTCACAGACGCCGATATTTCATCATCGGTAGGCGAATATGATGTGGAGATAAATCTTGATGCTGTTGAAAATTCGTATGTGACGGTGAGAAATGGAACGCTGACCATTACGAAAAGTCCGCTGACGGTGAACGTGGATAATGCCACGATTACTGAGGGCGACGAACTGCCGACGTTTGCGGTGTCGTTCGATGGTTTCAAGAATGGCGAGGACGAAAACGTGCTGACAACAATTCCTACTGTAACGACCGAAGCAACGAATGCGTCTCCCGCTGGCGAATATGACTTGGTGCTCAGTGGTGGCGAAGCGGAAAATTATGATTTCACGTATTCCAACGGGAAACTCATAATTCTGTCAAAAACAGGAATCCCAATTCTTTCAATGCTTCAAATTGACAAACCGACAAACGTATATACCATAACAGGAGCTTTGATACGCCAAAATGCCACATCACTTGACGGCCTTCCTTATGGCATTTATATTGTCAATGGAAAGAAAGTGTTGCATGTAAGGAAGGAATAACTTATTTCTATGAATACAAATCATGGCCTTAACAAACATAGAAAAACATTACAACAAGCACAACGAAGACCTGCGTTTGTGCCGGCGGCACGGCATTGTGGAGTTCGAAACCACTATGTACCATCTGCATCGGTTTTTGCAGCAGGGGCAGACAATCCTTGACGTTGGAGCGGGAACGGGACGATACTGCTCAGCACTGATGGCCGAGGGTTATCGGGTGAAAGCCGTGGAACTCGTCCGCCGCAATATTGAAATGTTTCTCAAACGTGAACCCACGGCCGATGTGATTCAGGGCGATGCCAGAAATATGTCGTCGGTAGCGACGGATTTTGCCGATATTACGCTTTTGCTCGGTCCGCTGTACCATCTTATAGGCGACGACGAGAAACTAAAGGCACTGAACGAGGCAAAACGCGTGACCAAGTCTGGAGGACTGATTTTTGTGGCGTATCTGATGAACGAATACAGCATTCTTTCGTATTGCTTCGACGAGGAAAGAATCGAGGGACTTTTGGTGCAAGGAGCTGTGGATAAGGATTTCCACGTCAGAGTTCAGGAGGGGGAATTGTACGACTACGTGCGTTTGGAAGACATAAACCGTCTTAACGAGAAAGCAGGTTTGGAACGTGTCACAATCTTTTCGCCCGAAGGAGCCGCCGACTATATGCGTACCCGCATCAATCACATGAGCGACGCGACATTTGCCCGTTTCATCGAATACCAAAAATGCGTGTCGGAACGGCAGGAACTTATTGGAGCAGGCAGCCACGTGGTAGATGTGGTGCGTTGTCGTTCGTAATCCAAAATTATTACTGTGTAAGTTTTTTTTCTATAGAAAAAAAGTACATTTGCAACAAAATTACGATAGGGTAAAGGCGGAAAGGCCTCTTTGTACTATGACGATAAACGAGATTCAAGACGAGATTATTGAAGAGTTCAGTCTGTTCGACGACTGGATGGATAAGTATCAGTATCTCATTGATTTAAGCAAAAATCTTCCTATAATTGACGAGTCGTATAAGAAGGAAGATAATTTAATAAAAGGTTGTCAGTCACAAGTTTGGCTTTTTGCTGAACTGAAAGACGGTAAGGTGATTTTCACTGCCGACTCCGATGCCATTATCACCAAAGGTATCATTTCGCTGTTGATTCGCGTGCTGTCAAACCAAACACCCGACGACATTCTACAATGCGATTTGCATTTCATTGAAAAAATCGGTTTGAAGGAAAATCTTTCCCCGACCCGTTCAAACGGCTTACTTGCCATGATAAAACAAATGAAGATATACGCGTTGGCGTTTAAAGCGAAACAGGATTAGTTATGGAAGACGAAAAAGAACTCAAGAGAATTCAAGATGAGGTCGTGGAAACGCTCAAAACCGTTTATGACCCCGAAATTCCTGTTGATATATACGAGTTAGGACTGATTTATAAAATCAACTATAAACTTCCCATCGTTGAGATAGATATGACGCTCACTTCGCCCAACTGCCCGATGGCAGAGCCGTTGGTGTACGAAATTCAGACAAAGCTGAAACTTATTAACGGCGTTGAAGACGTTGCCGTCAACATTGTGCTTGAACCCGAATGGAATCAGGATATGATGACCGAAGAGGCAAAACTGAAATTAGGTTTGCTGTAGTTTCCCCTTTATAAAAAGTCTGAGTTAAATAGAACGACAATAAATGCAATTTAAGACAACCATAGACGTTCCTCATTCTTCGTTTGAGATTTCTCATATACACAAAGGAATGGCTATTGGCTCGTGTTTCACCACGAATATCGGAGGGCGTCTGCTGTCGGCAAAATTTCCCATTCTGGTGAATCCGCTTGGAACGGTCTATAATCCAATTTCTATTGCACAAACTATTGATTTGTTGCTTGGTGATATACCATTCGATGAACAGGACCTTTTTTTGGCCAACGATGTGTGGCAATCGTATTTTCTTCATACTTCATTTTCGTCGGTCAATAAACAAGAAGTGGTTCGAACATTCAATAATGTAAGGAATGATTTTTTAGAAAAATTTCAATCTCTTGATTATCTGTTTCTTACATTGGGAACAGCGTGGATATATGAATTGAACGAAACGAAGCAAATTGTGAATAATTGCCATAAGACTCCAGCATCGCAATTTAATCGACGTAAACTCTCGGTTGAGGAGTGTGTTTCCGCTCTTGAAAAATCAATTCTGCGACTGCAAAGAATCAATCCAAGTTTGCAAGTGATTTTTACAGTAAGTCCCATTCGTCATTGGAAAGATGGTGCCCACGAAAATCAGGTGAGCAAATCAACGTTGTTTTTGGCAATAGATTCTATGCAAAAATCAATTCAAAATAGTGGTTATTTCCCTGCGTATGAGTTGCTTATGGATGATTTGCGCGATTATCGATTCTACGATGAAGATATGCTTCATCCAAGTGCCGTGGCAATAGAGTATATATGGGAAATATTCTCGAAAACGTATTTTTCAAAAGAAACAATAAGTCTGATTTCTCAAATAGAATCCGTACAAAAAGCCATAAAACATCGTCCGTTTAATGTCACTAGCGATTCTTATAAAACTTTTATACATAGTACAATAGAAGATTGTGAATCTCTTTCGCAAAAGTATCCTTTTGTAGATTTCTCTGAGGAACTTGCTTTTCTGCGTGGAAAATTATTGTAATGTTCTCTTTGCTATTTTCTTTATCTTTTTTATAACAGAAAATATAAAATCAATACCTTTGTAAAAACGAAAAACGAAGAAAAATGAAGCAAATTACAGTCGGAATAGATATTGGCGGAACAAACACTGCCATTGGTTTTGTTGACAGAGAAGGAAATTGTTTGTTCGAGACGAGCATACCAACGAAAGAATACACGGAAATCGAGCCGTATATGAAAAACCTTTGCTCATTGATACAGAAAGAGTTACAAAATCATTCTGATTGTGAATTGAAGGGAATCGGCATCGGTGCGCCGAATGCGAACTATCATCGTGGTACGATTGAGGAAGCCCCGAATCTGAGTTGGAAAGGCACGGTGCATTTCTGCAAAATGATGGGCGAATACTTCCCGAATGTGAAAATAGCGATTACCAACGACGCAAACGCTGCCGCTATGGGCGAAATGATTTTCGGTGCGGCAAAAGGCATGAAGGATTTTGTCGTTATTACGCTTGGAACAGGTTTGGGTAGCGGTATTGTGGTAAATGGCGATTTGGTGTATGGTCACGACGGATTTGCCGGCGAGGTTGGTCATACTACCGTGTTTATGGACGGTCGCCAGTGTGGTTGTGGCAAGAAAGGCTGCTTGGAAACTTACGCTTCAGCTACGGGTATTGTACGCACAATGACGGAGTTGCTCTGCAATTCTCGCAAACCATCGCCGTTGCGCGATATTCCGAATAGCAGACTCACGTCGTACGATGTGTTCAAGGCATATCAAAATGGCGACGAATTGGCAAAAGAATGTTTTGACTATACAGGTAAGATTCTTGGAATGAAGTTGGCCGACGTGGTTTGCCACACAAGTCCTTCGACAATCTTCCTGTTTGGTGGTCCTGCAAAAGCAGGTGATGCCATCATCAAACCAACAAAAGAAAGCATGGAAGCATATTTGCTACCGATTTTCAAAAACAAGATTGAGATAAAACTCAGTGGTTTGATGGACAAAAACGCTGCTGTGCTTGGTGCAAGTGCGTTGGCATGGAAAGAGTTGGAGAAATAGAAGTATAAAATCCAGGAAAGTTTTTACTCAAAATGTCTGTTTTACATGCGATAACGCAAGAACAGACATTTTTTCATAATAAAAAGGCTGCCCTTGGGGAGAGCAGCCTTACAAAAAAAGTTTTAACTACTTAACAACTTTCTTTTTTAGAATCCAGTGGGTTTTCATTTCACCGTCACCTTTAACAATATAGCATTGGTCGATCTCCCAACCTTGCTGTGCCATATAGTTCATTGCGTCAATCATCGAGTTAAACGACTGAACTTTACCACTTTCGTCCTTGATTCTTTGGTCGCTGAATAGGGTTTTTGCCTCGCCGTAGTCAATAGAAACCTTTACTTTTCCCGTTAACGAGAGAAGTTTTTCATACCCAACCATGTCGCAATATACATATGTGGGATCTGGATTGCCTGCGTATGCGGAACTTACAAGAACTCCGCATAAAAATGCTATTGAAAGAAATTTCTTCATTGTACTATCGTTTGTTTAGTTCGTATTCTACAACAACCCATTCAATGTCGTATTCGTCGGCGTATGCTGCAACGGCAAGAGCAACAATCCACGAATCTTCATCATTTTCGTCAAAGAACAAGTCGATGAAATCTTCAACAGAGATTTTGATACCAAAGTCCAAAGTCTTGTTGTCCGACAAGAACAAACCGTTGTATTCTGCAGTTCCCAATGTTGCAACATTATACCCTGTGATTTTTACTCCTTCAACAGTTTGAGATTCAATATCGAAAGTGAAACCATTTGATGCTGCAGCAATTTTGTTTCCATAGAACACGTCGCCGTCGAACGACAGACGGATAGCACTTGACTGTTCGCTATCTTTTTCTACAGAACCGTTAATAGAGTTTGGCTTTCCAAACGTTTCCTCATCTTCAATCATTCCTTCGTCCGTTGCCCAATAATACGTTGTCGTACCACTGTAATTTCCCACTGCAACGTCACGTACATCAGGATCTTCTGTCTTGTCGTCGCTTCCACAAGCAGTAAATAACAATGCACCACCTAGTAATGCACCAAACATGAATAAAATACCTCTTTTCATAAAATTTAATTTTAGGTTTAAAAAATAATTTAACTTGGCAAATATATAAATTTATAGTTTATAATAACTTGTTTTTATAAATTTTTAATATAAAATAGGAAATTTTTCAGTTTGTAAATTTCAACTAATAATAATAAGGTATGGATTTACAAATCATAGGAAATACAATTCGGGAGATACGGAAAGCGCAAAAAATCTCGCAAGCTGATTTGGCGGGAGAACTGGACATTTCAATCATGGCGGTTTCAAAAATAGAACGTGGTCAGACGAATTTGTCAATCTTGCGTCTGGAGCAAATCGCCAACGTTCTTGACACATCTATATTTACATTGTTGGGCGTGGAGAAAACCGACATAAGCAAGATTGCAGTTTCGCAGGAAGTTGAATCTCTGCAAAAGGAATTGCAAATGACAAAAGAATTACTGAAAGCAAAAGATGAGATTATTGAGCTTTTGAAAAATAAACTATAGGTTTATTCCAACCATAATCTGTTCCCAAAGAAGGCGTAATAGGAGTTTTTTTTAGTCTTGTAGTAATTCGTATCATTTTTTTTGTACATTTACTTGCTTTGATTGAGCGAAATAAATCTATTTATAATTATAAAACTTATTGTATGGAACTAAAAGGATCTAAAACAGAGAAAAATCTCCAAGCGGCTTTTGCCGGAGAGTCACAGGCACGAAACAAATATACCTATTACGCATCGAAAGCAAAGAAAGACGGGTACGTTCAAATTGCAAGCATTTTTGAAGAGACGGCAAACAACGAGAAGGAACATGCAAAAATCTGGTTCAAACTTTTGCACGACGGAAAAGTCCCCGGCACTATCGAAAACTTGAAAGATGCCGCCGCTGGTGAAAACTACGAGTGGACCGATATGTACGCAATGTTTGCGAAAGAGGCTCGTGAGGAAGGTTTCGACAAAATTGCAGACCTGTTCGAAGGTGTTGCAAAAATCGAAAAGGAACACGAAGAACGATACAAAAAACTGTTGGCAAACATTGAAGGCGGTCTTGTATTCTCGAAAGACAAAGATATGATTTGGCAATGCTCAAACTGCGGTCACATCGTAATTGGTAAAAAAGCACCAGATGTTTGTCCTGTTTGCGACCACCCACAAGCATATTTCCAAGTAAAAGCAGAAAATTATTAATAACGAAAAATAAAATTATACCTATGTCAAAAAAATTCATTTGCCCTATATGCGGCTTTGTTCATGAAGGAGAAGAGGCGCCAGAACGTTGCCCACAGTGTAAACAAATAGTAACGTGGAAAGTTGTTGATGAGTCGGCAGCATTGAAATTCGTTACTGAACACGTCATTGGCATTGCAAAAGACTGCGATGCTGAAATGAAAAAAGACCTGAACGCTCACTTTATGGGAGAATGTTCAGAAGTGGGAATGTATCTTGCAATGAGCCGTCAGGCCGATCGCGAAGGTTATCCAGAAATTGCCGAGGCATTCAAACGTTACGCGTTCGAAGAGGCAGAACACGCTGCTAAATTCGCCGAATTGCTTGGCGAAGTTGTGTGGGACACGAAGACAAACCTCGAAAAACGTATGATGGCCGAAGCCGGCGCCTGCGAAGACAAAATGCGTATTGCTAAAAATGCAAAAGCACAAAATCTCGATGCAATTCACGACACCGTTCACGAAATGGCTAAAGACGAAGCCCGTCACGGTCAAGGATTCGAAGGATTGTATAAACGATTCTTCAAGAAATAAAAGAATATCTTTTTTATACGAACGGAAGTCTAAAATAGGCTTCCGTTTTTTTGTTTTTGTATACTTTTGTAAAAAAGTAAATATGAAAGACATCATTCTTTGGAACAACTCCCTGCTCGACATTCTCATTTCAGTGGGAATAGTCATTGCAGGTTTTTTTATAGCAAGATTTATCTACTATATTTTCACCCACATTTTCGGGAAACTTGCTGCAAAAACAGAAACAAATCTAGATGATTTGCTTGTCGATAAATTCAAAGCGCCATTTATGTTTGCCGCAATAATCGGTACGATTTGGGGGGCATTGAAACGCCTTGAACTTTCCGAATCTGTTTCAGAGTCATTGTGGAAAATCTACACCGTTCTTATTGTTCTGAATTTTACGTGGGCATTTGCACGCCTTTTCAGCGGAATCATTCAAAATGTACTTAACAAGCATGCCGAAAGAGAAGATAGTAAAATTGACAGCAACAT
>JAEEGG010012005.1_pt1 | contig 18769 bp, 8 predicted proteins | sample 9134161 | NCBI WGS metagenome assembly JAEEGG01 (sample SAMN16246543, study PRJNA631951) | gut metagenome | biome: gut microbiome; feature: rumen; material: CR-attached | host: Bos | place: Iran: Karaj | collected 2018-10 | reverse complement strand
TGGTCAGTGAGCGCTCTCACAAGGAAAGCGCCCATAAATCAAGCGTATTACTTCACCAGACGATAGAACGCAGCGGCTGATGTCATCGGGACTCTGCACTGCCAGGCACCGCCCACCAGTTCAGCTTCCATGATCGTCCAGTTGGCGCTGTCGGCTGTCGGAGCCACTTCCAGGCTCGCGCCCGTGGCGGCATCCCAGCGGAGGACCAGTTCGTCACCTTCAATGCTGTAATCCAGGATCAGATCGCTCACCGGAGGTTCCGGAGTGTTGATGATCCAATCAGAGAACACCGCGGTGGCGTCATTGCTGTCCGCGTTGTGTGAGGTCACCCACAGACCCACATACAGAGGCTTGGCGGCACCGATGGCACCGTCAGCCCATGTGGTGGTATCCACTGTGGCCTGCTGTGTCCAGTCACTGCCGTCCTTGCTGAAGTAAGTAGTGAGGACTCCGCCTTCTTTGGTGATACGCAGCCAGCTCGGATTCACGATCGGTGAACCGTTGTGGACTGTGCTTGAGTCAGAGACACTGGCTCCCACAGCATTGCGCCATGAAGTCCAGTAATCATTGCTGGATCCGCCCACCTGATTGAGGGCCTGGATCTGAGAGCTGACATGACGTCCGTTGCCGGGGATCGTGCCGTCTTCATTGGCTTCGCGAACTGTCAGACCGGCTTTCGCCCAGGCGTTGGAGTTCGCTGTGAAGCTGTCGATCTTCACACTCACGTCGAAGTCAGTATCGATCTGCTCATAGACATAGAAGAACTGGTCGTCTGTACCCCAAACGTCCGCGCCGCAGCCCTTCACAGTGAAGGTGCCGGCCGGGCTTTCCTGGACACTGCCAGTGTAAGCACCGGTGTAGTTCACGTTCGCCGTGCTGTAGGTCGGTGCCGGAGCATTGCCCCAAACGGTGGCATTGCTGAAGCTGGTCCAGCCATAGTCAGGAACCATACGGGTGAAGAGACCCAGACCGAAGCGGATGCCTTCGCTGACCGGGAAGTCGAGGGTCACGCCCGCGACACCGTCCACTGTCAGAACAGCAGTCTCCCCGTCAACGGTAATGCTTACGATATGCTCATCTGGAGTATCCATAGGTGCGAAAGCGTCAACCATCACGTTACCACCTGTGGCAACATCATCAGCGGCGCCGGTCTGTTTATTCCAACCCCAGCCACGGAATGTACCATTATCAAAGCACTGGCTGAAGTTGATCCATTTGCTGCCGTCAGCATTGCTGACAACGATGCAGGAACGGACACCTGTGCAGCCTTCGCCCATACCATAAGCGGTGCGAGTAGCCTCGAAGGTCACCGGAGCGTCCGCGCTGGCGCTGTAAGAATCCTGCAGATACAGAGTTCTGCCGCCCCAGTAATTATCTGTCAAAGTGAATTCCATAAACAATCCGTTGTCCACTTTGTAGCTGAATTGGCCATTGCCGTTCGGATTAGTATATTCAAACGGTTTTGCATCGATCGTCCATGCGCCGCTCAGCTCAGGACCCGTGAAGTCATCCGAGAAGAGTTTGTCTTGCAGAATGCTGAGGGTCGCCGGGGCACTGATGACAGAACCGCCCGCGTTGGCCACTTCAACAGTGTACTCACCCTCGTCAGCGGTGGAAGCCGCAGGAATGGTGTAAGTCGGATCGCTGATGTATTCGATCGGCGTGCCGTCTTTGAACCAGGTATAGGCCAGATCCTTACCGCTCGCGACCACTGTAAAGGCAGCAGGCTGCCCCGCGGCCACAATGACGTTGCTGGGTTGAGAGATGATGGTCGGAGCATCCGGAGCCGGATCATCGGAACCGCTGATCTTCACATAGTTGAATACAGAATCCACACTGTCACCGATCGCGCGCGCATACACACCGAAACCGAAGTGGATGTCTTCAGAGACCGGGAAGTCGAGGACTGCGTAGCGTGTGCCGTCCACAAAAACCTGGACATTCGAGCCGTCGGCAACCAGTTGGACTGCCGCCAGACCATAACCAGACTTGACCATAGTGTTGGGTACACCGTTGCTCTTGTCATTGGAAGCACCGGTCAACTTGTTCCAGCCCCAGCCGTAATCGCTGCCGCTGTCCATACATTGATCAATATGGATCCACTTGCTGAAGTCACCATTGCAGATGATGATGGAACTGCGGGCACCGGTCGCGCCAGTGCCGTAGCTGAAGGATTCACGAGAGACTTCATAAGTCAGAGGATCAGCCTTGCTGGCTTTGAATCCCTTGGTCGTGATGTAAGCTCTGCCCGGCCAGTACTGACCCGTGGCATAGACATGCATATAAATGCTGCCTTCGCCGCTATACATCGTGTAGTAATCGTAGTCCACATCGGCATCCGGATATTGGCTGTATTCAAAGCCCTTGGTATCCAGGTACCAGTCAGACGCGCTGATGTCGGCGGCGGAGAAGTTATCCTCGAAGAGGACGTTGCCCAGATTGGCGGAATGCACCTTCACGGTGTCGGCCGTCATCTTATAATTGCCGCTGTTGGCAACGGTGACAAACGTATCACCTGTACCGATCTTCGTCAGAGGGATAGACTGATATTTATCAGAACCGCTGTTCAGCGTGATGGTCTTGGTCGCACCTGTATCAAAAGCCGCCACATCCGGATTGTCAATGGTCAGAGTCAGTTCTGTACCCGCGTTGAGGATAGCGGTCGGAACCACGATGCTCACAACACCGCTGCCTTCACTGACATCGATCTCAGTGGTATCGAGTGAAATGACCGGTGTGCCGTAAACCTTCACATTGTCATAAGAGAATCCAATGTCGTTATTCACTGTGTAACCTGTTCCGCCCAGAGCGAAAGTAACTTTGCTCAGTGACAGACTGATGGAACCGCCATAGACATCATCCACAAAGAAGTAGCACGCGCCGGCGGTCTGGAGGATACGCACCTTGTGGTTCACCGTATTGTCCAGTAATTCCTTGGTCTGCAGAGCGGCCGGGGTCTTGCCCTGATCGCCCAGAGAATTGTAAGCGGAGAACAGATTCCAGCCGGTCACGTCACCGCGTGCACGGCCGAAGCCCATGCGGTCACCGGTGTTCGCGTTGATAACAGTCGCCATGGTGGTGATGAGAGAACCCGTACCGCTGAACGGTCCCTGTTCAAACTCGATCATCACAGGCTCTTCCGTGGTCGGGAAAAACTCTTCATCGATCACCAGAGAGTCGAGCGGATAGGAATCGGTGGCAACTTTGATATAACCATTGACCACACCATCCACTACGTTGTAGGACACTTCCTTGGCGGTACCGCCGTTAGCAGTGAGGTTTTGGACATACCATTTGTTGGAATCGATCTTGCCGCTGTTGAAATCATCCTCGAAGAGGACGGCATCCATCATGTAAGCCTTCACAGAAACGCTCGGAGCTTCCAGACCCAGCAGATCTGTCGCCAGATCGAGTGTGGTCGTGCCGTAGCCGTTGCCGGCATTGATGATGTTGACGAATTTGGTGGTCTCACCGCCTTCATTGAAGGTCACGGTGCTGACTTCAGGATAAGCCACGGTGGCATCCTGAGAAGTGATGGTGACGGTCACGTCATTATTCGCGATCGCGTCTTCGGGCACGGTGATGGCCAGCAGGTTATTGAAACCATAGACCGCTCTCACTGTGCTGGAAGGATTCACAGTCACGGTAGGATAAGTAGGCGGAACTTGAATATTTTCCACCTTCACACTGTTGATGGCAGCGTGACCGGAGGCACCTACTTCACGGGCATAGAAACCGAGCTCGATGTACATCGGGTCATTGCAGGTCCAACCAACATTGCCGATTTGATTACCGTTCCATATTATGGAAATGGTCTTGCCGTTGTAGAGGACTTCCAGGATACCGCCGGCATCACTGTCCACCCCCATATTCGTACCAGAGGCACCTTTGGCAACATTGTACTGCCAGCCGCCTTCACCACGGTTATTGCGGATGGCGAAGAAGTGAGAGTTGTCCGCGTTGCGCAGGATCAGACCATTAGCAAAAGCCACACCGGCTGTTCTGACTGCCGCATCCAGATCAACAGTGATCTTCAGGGATGTCTCGGTGCTGCCCAGGAAGGTCTTCTTGCTGACTAAGCTCTTGCCGCCCCAGTAATTCTGGGTAGCAACCATGTTGTCAACGACCAGCTTGCCGTCCTTTACACCAAAGAAGTCTTCCTGGGTGTAACCGGTCTCGTAACCGGCATCACTAATCGTCCACAGATTAGAGTCGATCGCCGTGCCGTCGAAGTTGTCTTCCAGTTTCACACCGGCAGGTTCCACACTGGCTACGTTCAGCACATTGGTAGGAATAACATTATCGATCTCGCTAATGGTGACTGTGGCTTTACCCGGAATACCGCGTGTGAGTGTGACCGCTTTTTCCGTTTCGCCTTTAGCAAAGGAAACTGTGGCCGGCACACTTACGATGCTGGGATCCGAGCTGTTCAGACTCACTGTCGCCGGAGTGGCGGAGGCACTGATCTTGATGATCACTTCTGTGCTGTCTTGAGTCAGATCGATATCGTCACGTTCAAAGGAAATGGTATCAGACGTATAAACCTTCAGAGGACCAAAGGCGGCGTTCACATGGTCGCCCAAAGTCGCTCCGGCCATCGGAGTACGGGCATAAACGCCCAGCGCGACCGCGATATTCTCACTGAAATTCAGCGGGAATGTCTTGCCAAGAACCCATGTCGGCTCTGCCGTCGCGGGATCTCTCAGATAGACACTGGCTTCGGAACCATTGGCAATGATACGCATATCGAGCATACCATGTAAATTGTCCGCGAAGGTCTCATTGAGAATGGACAGATCATACCCCACATTGGAGGGGTTGTTGACCGGATAGTCTGTGCCCAGACCGGAATAAGGATTGTAACCCCAGTTGGATTCGCCCATGTTGTCCGCGAAGAGCAGCCACTTGGATTTATCGGGGGCGATCAGCCACACACCGCTGCGGGTAGCGGCTCCGGACTGAGAGCCTTGTGTTTCCTGGAACATACGAGTGGTCTCGACCACCAGCGGTTTGTCCGCTGTAGCGGTAAAGGTCGGTACGGTCACCAGAGAAAAACCGGGCCAGTAACCGCGATCATCACCCTGTCCATCGTTATCGCCGGACATCGATAAACTACCGGCACCATCGGAATAAAACTCGAAGGTTCCTTTGCAATCCATGTAGATTCCGGAACCAAAGCAGCCGTCATCGGCTTTCCATCGAGTCGCGTCTAAGGTATTGATATCAAAATATTGATCCCAATCCTCAGTAAACAGCACATCCGCCTGCGTCGCGAGCGCAGAAACCATCAGTGCCGCTAAGAATGTTAATTTTTTATTCATAATTTCGTATACGGTTTGAACACACCATTCGGTGCTTTTCCTGAATTTTATTCAAATTCAAACGATTTCAAAAAGCCTCGACAGTGCATCAACGCATTAGTGATTTTGTCAGAAAAGGTCAATAAATCAAGCCCATTACACCCAAAAAAAGACAAAAATTGAGAGAAATTGGAAGAATCTTTCAAAAATAGAATAATTTATTGAAAATAAATATATTATAAGAATAAAAATGATTCAGTCTCTGCCTCGCTTCATGACTTCCAGTATGATTCCTAATATCTGTTTGCCCTGATCATGAGCATTCGCTCTTGAATTTTTTTGGAAACACGCTATTTTCTTTATAGAAAACCCATTGAAAATGGGAATTATACGTATGCAAAATCATAAAATGATCACCGTGCTGCTGGGTCTGGCCTTAACGGCAGCGATAGCACAGGCGGCAAAGCCGACCATCAGCTATAAAACAGATGGATCGAACCTAATAATAACCTACACTGGAGAGCTTTATCTGAGTGAAGATGCGATCAGCTGGAGTAAGCTGGAATCCGCTTCCAATCCCTATCAGATAACAATGAGAAACAAAAAGCTGTTTTTCTGCTCGAAAGAGACCTCAGATAATAAAAACTTCACGATCCAACTGTCGGATACGGTAAGCTTAGATATGATCTGGATCGAGCCGGGCACATTCATGATGGGCAGTCCCGAAGACGAGCTGGGCAGAGACCCCGAAAAAGAAACCCTGCACGAAGTGACCCTGACAACGGGCTATTGGGTGGGCAAATATGAAGTGACTCAAAGCCAGTATGAAGCGGTAATGGGAACGAATCCTTCTCGTAATTATGGTGTTGGGGATGACTATCCTGTGTATTATGTGAGCTGGAATGACGCGATGGATTTCTGTGCCAAACTGACAGAGACCGAAAAGGCGGCAGGCCGCTTGCCGGGGGGATATGAATACACCCTGCCCACCGAAGCGCAGTGGGAATATGCCTGCCGGGCCGGAACGACGACCGCTCTGAATAACGGAAAAAATTTGTCAGATATGGACAAATGTCCCGAAATGGATGAAGTGGGCTGGTATGGATACAACAGTGACCGAACCAGTCATCCGGCAGGAGAAAAGAAGCCAAATGACTGGGATCTCTATGATATGCATGGGAATGTGCAAGAATGGTGCTTCGACTGGGGTGAAGAGTATCCAACCTCACCGGTAGTCGATCCAACAGGACCGGACATAGGCTATTATCGCGTATTTCGCGGAGGCAGCAGATCCACCCGCGCCTATGCCTGTCGTTCCGCGTCTCGAACATACTTTGGTCCCGACTACACGGCTAATAATTTAGGGTTCCGCGTGGCGCTGGCTCCGGTGAAATAGAGGCTTTTTGAGCTGAAAACAAAGATCCCCGACGGTTTTTACCCCGCCGGGGATTTTTTTAGAGCACAGATGAATACTGATTTACACAGATCTATCTTACAGAGAGACGGTAATAGACCTCTGTCTCATCTGTTTTGACCGGCACTTCATAATAACAGGTACCATCGCGGATCTCAGCCTCACCGGCCAGGATCCACCTGTCTCCCGTTGAAGACGACTGAAATTCCAGCTCGGCCCGTGACGAAGCCGCCCAGCGGAGAATCAGATGACCGTTTTCATAAGTATAAGCCAGCTCCGGCGATTCCACCGGCACCGGCGCGGCTCCCCAGACATTGACCTCGCGGAAGCTGACCCAAACCGCGTCACCACCCGCGCGGGCAAAAAGTCCGACTCCCAGACGGATCCCCTCGCTGACCGGGAAATCCAGAGTCAGTCCCTTGACACCGTCAATGGTGAAGACTGCCTCTTTTCCGTTCAGCGTCACTGAGATAAGATGACTGCCACCATCGCTGAAGGAACTAAACTCGCTGACACTGTTGACCACGCCATTGTCCTTGTCGTTCGAAGCACCAGTCCGCTTGTTCCAGCCCCAGCCGTAATTTCTGCTGTCGTAGCACTCCGAGAAATTGATCCATCGGGTGCCGTCCGAGCTGCTGAGCACGATTGAACAGCGCGCGCCTGAGATCCCTTGGGGATAGCCAAAACCCTCGCGATCGACCTCAAAAATAAGAGGCGATGATTCACTGGCGCTGTAGGTATCTGTCAAATAATAAGTTCTCCCCGGCCAGTATTGTCCCTGAGCAGTGAAAGCCGCGTGCAGACCATTGATGACCATATATTCCAAAACACCATCCGCCTGAGGATATTGTGAGTATTCAAAACCCCTGTTGTCAACGAGCCAGTCTCCGCTGAGATCAGGTCCCGCGAAGTCATCCGAAAACAATTTTATCTTGGAAATAATCAGTGCGGCCGGCTGACTTGTCACTGAACCGCCTTCATTGCTGACGGTTACGGTATAACTTCCTTCATCCGCATAGGTCGCGCTCCCGATCACATAAGAAGGAGTATTGCTGTCCGGCAGCTCGATATCGTCCTTGTACCAGGTGTAGATCAGGTTTGCCCCGGTCGCTTCCACCGTAAAGGAGACCGGGCTTCCTTCCATAGTCGAAACGCTTTCCGGCTGGCCGGTGATCACCGGCGGCGGGATCACAAGGTCTTCACGATAGATTTTCACTCCGTCGAACTGTGCTATCGTAAAATCGTTAATCGCGCGGGCATAGACACCCAGTCCCAGATGGATCCCCTCACTGACCGGGAAATCCAGAGTCAGGCCGTAAGTTCCGTCCAGATAGACTTCTACGTTCTGACCATCAGCGATCAGTTCCACAGTACGAATACCTCCGGCGGAAAATCCTTGAAAAGCGCTGATGATAGTCGCGCGGCCGGCCGGTACATCATTCGGGCCACCCGTCTGCTTGTTCCAGCCCCAGCCAACATACTCCCCGCTTTCACCGTCATAAGACTCGGAGATCATGATCCACTTGGAGCCGTCATCACTGCGGAGCAGGATCGCGCAGCGAGCGCCGGTGGAACCGTTTCGTATCGTAAAATTCTTGCGATCAACCACAAAACGAAGATTTCCATTCTCTTTGAGCGAATATCCCTGTGTTGTGATATAAGCCGCGCCCGGCCAGTACTGGGTTTGAGTAGAAAAATTCATGGTCAGCAGGTCATTATTGACATTACCGGAAAAACGCCCCGTCGCCTCCGGATACTGTGCCTGCTCAAATCCCTGAGTATCGAGCACCCAGTCCACCGCGCTGATGTTTGTTCCGGAGAAATCATCCTCGAAAAGAAGCTCTTCTTCCGGCTGGGGTTCCGGGGTCCCCTCCTGCTTCACCTTGATCCCGCCAAAAGAACCGCTGCCGGACGCACCTGTCTCGCGTGCATAGAAGCCCAGTTCGATATAAAACGGCTCGGCGCAAATCCAGTTATAATCCCCGCCGGAGACACCATCCAAAGCCATGCTCAATATCGTTCCATCATAAGTAACTTCCAAAGTACGGGATACACTGGAAGCATAAGAATCGAACCCCAGCCAGGCGTCCGGTTTGGTGGCAGAAACACTTTTTTCCAAATTGTATCCCCAGCCAAACTCATCGCCGCCCTTGCTGCGGCAGTTGCGGATAGCGAAAAAACTGCTGTAGTCCAGAGTACGCAGGATGATACCCTCACCGACAGAAACACCTGAAAAACACGTCAGCGGACCAAAATCCACGGTGATCCTGACAGGGGACTCACCGGACGCGGTGAAACTCTGATTGCTGAGCAGTGCCTTGGCTCCCCAGTAATCCATCGTGCCCACAAAGTTCTCACCCACCAGACTGCCGTCACGGAGACCGAAATCCTGCACGGTGACCGCGCCCGTCTCGTAAGGCGTTTCGGAAACTGACCAAAGTTCCGTATTGATCTCTGTACCATTAAAATCATCTTCCAGTACAGCCGCTTGCGCCGTCAGTACAAGACAAGTCAGCCCTGTTAAAAATGTCAGAATCTTATTCATCATGAATATCCTAAAAATCATTCGTATAAAAGTATGATCTCTTATACTCTAAACATCGTTATTATACCACAAAACCCCCTAAAAAGCAATCTAATCGGGAGAAAAGGCTTCGTTTCAAAGAAAAAGACCGAAACTCTCATAAAGAATTCCGGTCTTTTTTCCCTTGGTCAGTGAGCGCTCTCACGGGGAAAGCGCTCGCAAATCAAGTGTATTACTTGGTCAGACGATAGAACGCAGCGGCTGATGTCATCGGGACTCTGCACTGCCAGGCACCGCCCACCAGTTCAGCTTCCATGATCGTCCAGCTGGCGCTGTCGGCTGTCGGGGCCACTTCCAGGCTCGCGCCCGTGGCGGCATCCCAACGGAGGACCAGGTCACCGTCTTCAACACTGTAGAACAGTTCCAGATCCGTCACCGGAGGAACGGGTTCTCCCTCGTTCCAGATGTTGACGCTCTTGAAGACCATCTGAGTGGCATCAGGTACCGCGCGGGCAAAGACCGCCACACCCAGGCGGATGCCTTCGCTGACCGGGAAGTCCAGGGTCAGACCTTCGACACCATCAATGGTGAAGACTGCGTTTTCGCCGTCCATCACTACGGTAACGATATGATGTCCCTTGTCTTTGAACTCGGAGAACGCGGCAATGGTATTGGGAACGCCATTGTCCTTGTCATTAGGACCACCGGTCTTCTTGTTCCAGCCCCAGCCGATGTAACCCGGAGAGTTATCACTGCTGTCGGAGAACTGGATCCACTTGCTGTGATCCTCATTGCTGAGGATGATAGCGCAGCGGGCACCGGTCGCGCCGGCGGCGATGCTGAAGCTCTCGCGATCCACCATCATCGTCAGCGGGTTATCCGCGCTGGCGGTGAAGAGCTGATCCGCGTAGAACGTGCGGCCGCCCCAGTAATTGTCTGTCAGCTTGAAGCTCAGATCTAAACCGTTGTTGACAGTGTATTCCAACGTACCGTTGCCGTTCGGATTGCTGGCTTCATACGGAGTCGCGTCGATCACCCAGCCCTCTCCCAGTTCCGGACCTTTGAAGTAGTCTGAGAAGAGGAGATTACCCTCGATCAGAGCCAGTTTGGCCGGAGCGCTGGTCACCGTTCCGGAGACATTGCTGACTTCGACCGTGTACTCACCGACATCAGCCGATGTAGTCACAGGAATGGTGTAAGTCGGATCACTGATGTATTCGATCGGCGTGCCGTCTTTGAGCCAGGTGTAGGTCAAATCGTTGCCTGTGGCCACGACCGTGAAGCTCACGGGCTGTCCCTCAGCTACCAGAACATCAGCAGGATTCATAACGATTTCCGGCGGATTCGGAGCCGGGATGTCTGTACCGTAGATCTTCACATTGTTGAATGTGGAAGCGGTATTGTCACCGGCCTGGCGCGCATACACACCAAAGCTGAAGTGGATATCCTCTGTGACCGGGAAGTCCAGAGTCACACCCAGGACATCATCCAGATACACCGCAACGGTGCCGCCATCGGCCACGAGCTTGATGATGTGATGACCTTTATCGGTCACGCCGGAGAAGGCATCGATCACATTGGCCGCGCCCGCGGATTTATCATTGCTCGCGCCGGTCAGCTTGTTCCAGCCCCAGCCTTTATAGGCACTGCTGTCGCAGGACTCAGAAATGAGCACCCACTTGGAGTGATCACCGGTACCGATACCGATGGAGCAGCGTCCGCCGGTGGCGCCTTCCGCGTAATAGAACGATTCACGATCCACGATCAGGGTCAGCGGATTCAGTTTGCTGGCCTTGTAACCTGCCTTGGTGTAGTAAGCGGCACCGCCCCAATAGTTCTCTGTCAGGGTGAAGTCCATCATCACACCGTAACCCGGATAGACACCCAGATCACCGGTAGCAGCCGGATACTGAGAGACCTCAAAACCATTGCGGTCCAGCGTCCAGACATTTTCGTCAATGTCATAGAAGTAATCATCCAGGAGGAGTTCTCCTTCATTGATGACATTCACAGCGACGCTGTCCACCGTCTGCACATAATCTTTATCATTCGCGATGGTAAAGAAGGTGTTGCCCGCGGCGACTTTCTTGACATCCACCACGACCGGATCCGGAGAAGAAGCATTCAGAGTGATGACCTTGGTCGCGCCTGTATCAAAGGCCGCCACGTTCGTGTCATCCATCGTCAGGGTGATCTTTGTACCAGCGTCACGAATGACCTTGGAGGTAAAGAAGAACACCTGATCGCTTTCAGCGGCTTCGGGACTGATGGTCACATCCATAACTTCAGGGCTGACATTGATAGTCGGCACACCATAGACATAAACATCACTGAACTGGCATTCCACATGGTTGTTGACCTTGTAGGCCATAGCACCCAACTCCAGCATGATCGCGCTGGCCTCGAAGCTCATAGAACCGCCGTAAGTATCATCCACATAGACATAGACATTCTTGCCATCGATCAGCATACGGACACGATGCCAGCCGTTATCCAGGAAGCGGTCCATATTGAGGACCTTGGCCGTTGTGCCGAAGTCATAACCCGGCACCATGTTCCAGCCGCTCTTGTCTCCGCGGAAGAAACCAAAGGAGCAAGCCGCGCCGCTGTCAGCATTGACAACATTGCCCAGAACACAGATGGAAGAACCTAAACCGGCCAGAGGCCCCTGGGTGTATTCAAACACGATCGGATTCGCCTCGGTAGGATAGAAAGTCTCATTGATCTGCTCCACCTCGACCGGATAGTTTTCAGTCGCACAGTCAAAAGAACCCTTCATCAGCCAATTATCTACCACACCGAAGCTGACGTTCTTGGCGGAACCGCCGGCACCGGGACGACTGATCTGTGTCCACTTGGAGGAAGCGAGTGTACCGCTGTTGAAATCATCATTGAAAAGAGTATCCGGAGCAGAATAAACCCTGACATTCGCGCTGGGAATCGTCAGCCAATCCAGATCGGCAGACAATTTGATCGTGGTCTGTCCGACTGCATTGCCGCGGATCGCAACATATTGAGTCAGTTCACCATTTTGCTCGAAAACGATCTCAGATTCATCAGGAATAGCGATGTTCGGATCCTCAGAGGTCAAAGTCACCGTCACATCGGAAGCGGCTACAGCTTCTTCCGGCAGTGTGATCTCCAGGTTTGCCACAAAGTCGCCAAAATACGGATATGTTCTGACTGTGGCAGGAGATATATGTCCCGTCGGATAACCGGACTTGAAGTTTTCCACCTTCACGCTGTTGATGGCACCGTGACCGGAAGCACCCTCTTCACGAGCATAGAAGCCCAGCTCGATGTACATCGGATCGTTGCAGACCCAGGAAGTGGAAGCGATCTGATTACCATTCAAGTACATAGTCAGAGATACGCCGTTGTAAATAACTTCCAGAACAGCGGCAGCGTCACTGTCAATGCCCACCTTGGTTCCGGAAGCACCTTTGGCCACATTGTACTGCCAGCCGCTTTCACCACGATTGTTGCGGATAGCGAAGAACTTGGAATTGTCCGCGTTGCGCAGGATCAGGCCCGCGCAGAAGGCCACACCGTTCTCTCTGACGATCTGGTCGAAATCAACGGTGATCTTCAGGGATGTCTCGGTACTGCCCAGGAAGGTCTGTTTGCTCAGCAAGCTCTTGCCGCCCCAGTAGTTCTTGGTCGCCACCATGTTTTCAGTGACCAGCTGGCCGTTCTTCACACCGAAGAAATCCTCACTGGTGTAGCCGTTCTCATAACCGGCATCACTGACGACCCAAAGGTCTGTATTGATGGAATCACCATCGAAGTTGTCTTCCATCTTCACACCTTCGGCTTCCGGGCAGGTCACCGTCAGAGGCGCTTTCACCCAGAGATTATCGGAAGCAGTCATTTCAATGGTCGCTCTGCCGGAAGCAATAGAGAAGACTTCGACCTCTTTCGCTGTCTCGCCTTTGGCAAAACTGAGAGTCGTGACAGTCGCGCCGCCCTCAAAGGTCAGCTTGGTCGCGTCACCGCTGGTCAATGTGACTGTAGCCGGGGTCGCGTCCTCGGAAATCTTGACAGTAGCCGTATAACTGGTTCCTTCCGGAATGTTTACATTGCTCTTCTCGAAATAGACCGCGTCCAGAGAGGAAACTGTCAGCGGTCCAAAAGCACCGCTCACATAGTCACCCAGTCCGCTGTCGCTCTTCGGAGCGCGGGCATACGCGCCCATACCGACCGCGATATCCTCGCTGAAATTCAAACGGACAGTTCCGCCGTAAACCCACTTGGGATCCGCGGCGTTGGGATCCTGCATATAGAACCAGGCATTGGAACCATCCACCGCGATGCGCAGATTCAGATCGCCATGCAGATTATCCGCAAAAGCGCCATTGAACGCAGGAATATCATAACCTACTCCACCCGGATTATTTACAGGATAATCCACAGAGGTCCCGGAGTAAGGATTGTAACCCCAGTTGCATTCGCCCCAGTCATCAGAGATCAGGAGCCATTTGGATTTATCCGGCGCGATCAGCCAGATGCCGGTACGCGTAGCGGAATCGGTAACTATGGATTGTTCATGGAGAGCGCGGCTCGTTTCCACCACCAGAACTTTATCCGTGCTGGCCGTGAAAGTCGGCACTGTCACCAGTGAATAACCGGCCCACCAGCCTCTCTGGTCGCCTTCTCCATTGTTTTCACCTCTGATATAGAGGCGGTTATCACCGCCGCCCGCATAGAATTCAAAGGTTCCTTTACAATCGCTGTAAATACCGGAACCAAAACATCCATCGTCAGCTCTCCACCGGGACGCATCCAGCTCTTCCGGGGAAGAAACAGGATCGCTCCAGTCTTCTGTGAACAGCACTTCGGCCTGCGTCATGAACGCCGCGCTCATCAGCGCTGTCAGGAACATTAATTTTTTATTCATTGATTTTTCTTGTTTATGATTAAAGAGTTATCCGAAAATATCTCTCTGTAAAACCTTTGCTCTGAAATGTCTTATAATGACTCCATCTCAAACGCAACAACAAGGGAGAGTATCTGTTATTTTGCCCGGAAAAGCAATCTCTTTTATCTGTAAAATCCCCTCTTCTTCAAAAAAAACTGCCGTTTCACTCGAAACGGCAGCATATAATGAATAATAAATAATACAATGAATAATACAAAACAGATACATTAGGAAGGTGCATGAAGCACCTTAACATATCAGCAGAAGTCATTGTCCGACATTTTCACACAGAATGCAATATTTTTTGTCAGTAAAAAATCTTTTTTGAGGCAATACGCATACGCATAAAAAAGAACTGCCGCCTCAGAGAGGCGGCAGCCGCATAATGAACATAATGAATATACAAAACGGATACATCAGAAAGGCACTGAAAGCGCCTCAACGTATCAGCGGGAATTATTATCTGACATTTTCGCAAAGAATGCAACACTTTTTATACGTAAAAAAAAATTTTTTTTTGTAGTATAAAAAAAAACTGCCGGCCTGAAAGAGCCGGCAGTCTGAATAAGTTCGATAATTGTTTGTTTAAGTATAATTTATAAAAAAACTAATTATTAAAAAGCCGTGTGGCGATATGATCCTGCATCGTCTTCAGATCCGGATTATCGGGTGAAGCGGTCGGATTTTCCCTGATCTTCATCGTGCGGGGATCTTTCCAGCGGGTAGCTTCCGCGTGGCCGTCAGCAAAGCTGAACGCGCCGCCGTTATTATGACGGGTCGCGGGGAAATTATAGAAGTTATTGCCCTTGGGCGAGAAACCAAAGTGACCATCTTCAATGGAGAGTTCATGTTCATCCACAAACACATATTCCGCGGACGGCCTTCTGATATCAGAGCTTTTCTTGTTCAGCTGGAATTCACCGGAGCGGCTTTGTCCCTGTTCGTATCCGACATCCGCGCCATTCATATAACAGTTCATGGCATAACTGCGGATACGGCGGAAAGGTTTGCCGTTGAAACTGACCGTGTATTGATCAGCGGGACAGCGGTAGATCTGAACGGCTTTGTTATAGTTCCAAAGCTGACCGGCTTTGATATAAGCATCATTGGTGGAATCTGTTATACGTTCACTGTCCAAACCCATGAGACCGTTGATCCAGCAGTCGTTCGTGGTAGCGGCGGCATAGCTCTGGAGATTGGGGATCAGTTTATCCTCATTATCCTGAGACCACATCATGGATGCCAGCTGAAGCTGCTTTAAGTTACTGACGCACTGGGTTTGCTGAGCCTTGGCTTTGGCTTTGGACAAAGCCGGCAGGATCATTCCGGCCAGAATAGCGATGATGGCTATGACCACCAAAAGTTCGATCAATGTAAATGCACTGTTTTTCTTCTTCATATCTTACCTCTTATACAGGCAGTATCTCAAGCGCCAGTATGCCCGAAACCATACGGTAAATCAATTCTTTGACCGATAAAACAAACAAAAAAAATCAAAATCTTTCAAAAATTTCCAAAAATCAGCTTCCCCTTGACTTTCCTTCTGTTTTTTTGGATGATGTCCCGGATGAGAAAGTCATTATTTTTTGTTCTGTCATTGGTAATTCCCATGCTGGGAGGATGTTGTTCGACCTGCTGCCACAAGTCCGAACCTCAAACGATGAGTGTCCTGTCCTTTAACATCTGGCAGGAAGGCACCCGCGTGGAAAACGGTTTTGAGTATATCGCGGACAATATCGCGAAGCTCCAGCCGGATGTCGTGGCCTTTGCCGAGATACGCAATTACAACGATACCGACTTTATCGCCCGCATCATCGAGGCGCTGGGGCAGCGCGGCCAGACCTATTACGGTCAGAAGAGTGTCAGCACGGGCATCATTTCCCGCTATCCCATTGAAAAACAGGAATTCATATCTCCCTGGTCCAACGCGGACAGAGGATCAGCCACCAAGGCGCTGATCCAAGTGGACGATGTGCCGGTGGCTTTCTATGCATTGCATTTGGACTACAGACATTATTCTTCTTTCTTTCCGCGCGCTTATGACGGCAACTCCTTCAAGGAACTGCCGGACGGCCCCATCACCGATGTTCAGAAAATGTGGGATGACAACCATGCCAGCTACCGTGACGAGATCGTGGAAATGGTGATCAAAGACGCTAATGCCGAAAAAGATAAAGGGAATCAGATATTTATTTGCGGCGATTTCAATGAACCGTCGCATCTGGACTGGAAGGAAGATACCAAGGATCTTTTTGAACACAGGGGTGTAGTCATCGAATGGGAAAATTCCAAAAAAATCACAGACGCGGGCTATATAGACTCCTACCGTGAAGTGTATCCTAACCCGGTCACTCATCCGGGATTCACCTTCCCTTCCAACAATCCCGCCGTGGAGGTGAAGGCACTGGCTTGGGCGCCTAAAGCCGATGAACGCGACCGCATTGATTTCATCTACTATTCACCCGGCAAATATATCAAGAAGGTGCAGGACTCTTACCTGGTCGCTCCCTACAGCGATATTCTCCGCGGAGAAAGAACAGCATACACCGGCCAGGATCAGTTCATTGAACCGGTCAACGGCTGGCCCACCGATCACCGCGCGGTGCTGACTGTCTTTGAGAAAAAGAAACATCATAAGTAAAAAGTTCGTATCCAAAGACATAAACTCATTTTAAGATACAAGAGCAGCTTTTCCCCTTGACTTTTTCTCTGCTTTTTTTGGAAAATTTTTCTGATGAAAAAGTCATTATTTTTTGTTCTATCATTGGTGATTCCGCTGCTGGGGGGATGTTGTTCGACTGGCAGTCACAAAAGTGAATCAGAAACAGTCACGCCGGAAACGATCAGTGTCCTGTCCTTTAACGTCTGGCAGGAAGGTACTCACATGGAAAACGGTTTTGAATATATCGCGGATAATATCGCAAAGATCCAGCCGGATATCGTGGCCTTTACCGAGTTACGTAATAAGAAGGATACCGACTTTATCGCCCGCATCATCGAGGCACTGCGGCAGCGCGGCCAAGTCTATTATGGTCACAACAGTATCAGCACAGGTGTTATTTCACGTTATCCTGTCAAAGACCTGGAAAATCTTTCATCAGATGAGAACAAAGGATCGGCTACTTTGTCATTGATTGATATAGGTAATATCCCAGTGGCATTCTATGCCTTGCAGCTGGACTACAGACATAGTTCCTCCTATCTTCCGCGTGCTTATGACAGCACCGACTTCAAGGAACTGCCGGACGGCCACGTCACTGATGCGCAGAAATTGATAGACGACAGTCGTGCCAGCTATCGAGACGAAATCGTGGAATTGATCATCAAAAGTGCTAATAGCAAACGAGATGAAGGAAAAGAAGTATTCATCTGCGGCAATTTCAATGAACCGTCCCATCTGGATTGGCAGGATAATACAAAGAATCTTTATGAACACAGTGGCGTAGTCATCAACTGGGAAAATTCTAAGGCATTTGAAAGAGAAGGATATTTAGATTCTTATCGTGAAATATACCCCAACCCGGTCACTCATCCGGGATTCACCTTCCCTGCCGACAATCCCGCTGTGGAGATGAAGGAACTGGCCAAAGCACCCAAAGCCGATGAACGCGACCGCATTGATTTCATCTACTATTCACCCGGCAAATACGTCAGAAAGGCACAAAACACCTATTTGGTCGCGCCCCATAGCGACATCGTCCGTGGAGAAAGGACAGCGTACACCGGTCAGGATCCATTCATTGAACCGGTCAACGGCTGGCCCACCGATCACCGCGCGGTGCTGACTGTCTTTGAAGTTGAGAAACATCATAAGTAAAACTAAAACAACTATTAGCAGAAAAACTTCTCTGAAAAATATTTTTTACAAATTTTGGGTGATTTGATATTTTTTGGAGACTGCTCTGGTTCATGGTGAACCGGAGGAAAGGTGAGAATAAGAGCATGAAAAAACTGATTATTATCGCGTTAGCAGTTGCCTCTGCCGCAACGATGTATGCTCAGGGAACCGTCAACATGGTTTCTAAGAATGTTGTTTCTTTTGGTCCCCACATGGGGCCTCTCGCAAACACAAAAGTTGGCAGTGATTTCAATGGAGCACTCATGTACGAGGGGCAGATCATGGCGGCTCAACCTTTTGCTATGAACTCCAAAGGAGAACCTACCGGTAAACTGAAAGGTGACGTTGTCACTACACTATTGCCTCCCGGTACAACGGTATCGGGTTTGACAATTTGGGTTTATAATCCTATGAATCCTTTGGTTGTGGGAGAATCCAAACCATTTTCCTATACGACCGGTGATCCTGCTACTATGGCAGCACCTGAGGCTACGCTGAATTACGAATCTTTCGTCATAGATCTTCCAGAGCCGACAACGATCGCTTTGGGAATTCTCGGTCTGGGCAGTCTGTTCATTTTCCGCCGTCGTAACTAATCCAACGACTTAATCTATCAATCATGGACGACCTGGGCGATGAGCCAAAGCAGGTCGGAAAGTCTGTTGAGGTAAACAGTGAGGAGGGACATATTCTTTCTCGCGGTTTCGTTTTTGCTCAGGGCTTCCTGATCCGCCTCCAGCACTGCCCAGAGCGATCTTTCGGCACGGCGGCAAAC
>JAEEGG010012001.1_pt1 | contig 18771 bp, 14 predicted proteins | sample 9134161 | NCBI WGS metagenome assembly JAEEGG01 (sample SAMN16246543, study PRJNA631951) | gut metagenome | biome: gut microbiome; feature: rumen; material: CR-attached | host: Bos | place: Iran: Karaj | collected 2018-10 | reverse complement strand
AACATCCTGTTGTCGATACTTGCGTCGTCTGCTGCGGCAACACAAATACTGTCAACGAAGGGTTTGACAGCATCGGTCACTTGTTTCCAGGAAACGGTGGAGTCCAACATGACCTCGACGAATTCCTTATGGAGCTGGGCTCGGGTTTTTGATTCCGTTTTATGTGAACTTTGGCCACAGGAGATGGCGCAGAGGCAGAAAACCGCTATGGTAAATACTTTCCTCATATCATTTGTCTTTATTCCGAAATACGTTTAAGAGTACGATTGTCCCGCTCTCCATTATAGAAGGTAACCAGCGCTTGGGCAAAGATATCGTTTGGTGAAAGGGTATCGAAGAGAGTCATACATGCTTTGAACTTCCAAGTATCGACTCCCGACCCCATGATTGAACGGATGCTTTTGTTAGGATGCGTCAGGATGGCTTCTATGATTTCACGAAGACGCTTACCTAGGACTGGATGGGCCAGGAAGGCTTTCGCGTCTTCCTGGCCATCGAGCCAGTATTTCTTTGCAATGACGCTGCTGCCCAATCCTTTGTGAACAGGGAAAATGTACCACATCCAATGGGTGCGTATTGCCCCTTCCTTCATTTCACGAAGGGCAATATAGTAATCTTCCTTCTGGGCATCCAAAAAACGTTGCAAACTATTCATTTCGTGGGGCTTGATTGCTCAAATGTAGTGATTTATATCCTTTTGTGAAACAGCCACTTATTTGAGATAGATGTTTATCTGCCTTGGGTAGGAAAAAAGAACCAGCAAGGTAACCGGACAGACCCACGCGGTAGGGATGGTCAGGTGATTTCCATGATGATTCACGACCGGAATCTCCCCGGAACCGTCGGCTACATGATAGTGGGCGCCATATCCTTTCTTGAAGCGGGTCATTACGATATCCGGCTCCCTTCCGTCTTTTCTCTTGCCGCCGGTGGTGACATCCACGACCGCATAGTCGGGGTGACCTTCTTTTTGGGCGACATACTCGCATAGAAGGTCGGCCCCGGCGACCATGAGAAGGTTGTGGTGATCAAACGGATAACCGGGGAAATCGATGTACCAGCAGCCATCTGTTTCTTTGTTGAACTTGAGGTGGAATACTTTCATTCGTAATTTGTGGTTTTGTGTTTGGCGGTATTATATACGTCGGTTTTGGAATAAAGTTTCAAATCGCCCTCCAGGACATCCCAGAGGGCGATTGTGGAGATTAGTACTGACTGTACCGGTAGTTCAGCATCTTCCAGAAGGAGGCCGGGAGGAAGACGTTCGGCAGGCTATAAGCATAGGCGAACAGCCGGGCGATCTGCTCGTCGGTGTAGTCGGCGGAGCCGCATCCGATGCGGGTGACGAGGAACGTCATTTCCGGATGCTGGTCGGCGAACTGGATGAACTCCCTTACAGATCTGTCGATGTCTCTGAGCGTGACTCCATCGGTGGGGATGGCATAGCTCCGTCCCTGCAGGCCGCGGGCTTGCCCGTTGACGGCACCGAACTTTTCCAAGGCAAGACGGGAGGCACCACCGCTGTGGTCTCCGGCCAGATTGCTTCCGAAGACGAAGATCTGGTTTTCACCGAGCTCTTCAATGTTGTCCGGAGTTACACGGTTCAGCACCTGTTTCTCGGCGAAGAAGTCCTCTTCAAAGTCGATGGCTTCGCCAGTCAGCTTCTGAAGACGGACTTTCTTGTAGTACTCCCGACTGCTGGAGCGCATCTTGTCAAACATGATGGCGGACCCTTCAACCGTGGCCTTGAAGTCCATGGTGCTTCTGATTCCCACGGCGCTTGCCGTCTGACCGGAATCCTGGTTCGCACCGATGTAGGTGAAGACCCATCCCTGAGCGGTCAAGGCTTCCACCATCTCTTTGACCATGTCCGCGGTATAATGGTGAGAACTGTTCTCGAATCCGTCGGTAATGACGGTGACGAGAACATGATCACCTTCTTTCACCAACTCGCGGAGAGCGGTGATGGAAAGTCCCATCGCATCGTAAAGCGGAGTTCCGCCATAGGGCTGGTATTGTTCCGGTGTCAGGTCTTGGACCTCTTCGATCTTTTCCGTGTCGATGATGGTGCGGACAAAGGGCCTGCGGGCGCCGGTGTCGAAGGTGACCAGCGTGATCATCTGGTGATCGTCAGGATTCTCCTGTTGGGCGGCACGGATTGTTTGCAGGGTTTCATTGGCACCGCTGAGCGCCTGAGACCGAATGGCGTCCATGGATCCGCTTTCATCCAGGATGATTAGGTTGTAGATACGCGTCTCATCTTTCTCTCGCGTGTACTTGTTGGAGAAATGGAAGTTAAACCGTCTTTCTTCTTTCGATTCGTTTGGCATTTCGGCTCCCTTCTTTTTGAAGCCCATGATTTCCATGATGTTCATGACAGTTGATAGTTGGATAATTTGTGTGTAAATCTTACGCAAAGATAATGCCAAAATCTGAATCTGCAAATTATTCTGTGTAAATATTACTCAAACTGACAGATTTTCATAATTCTGCCATTTTTGCGTAAATAGTACGCATTTTGTTTGCAATTATGTCAGAGTTTAATTACATTTGCGAAAACACATCAATAACAATGGCTAAGAAAGGTCAATACACCTATGAATATCCCCATCCTGCAGTGACAGCGGACTGTGTCGTTTTTGGATATGACGGCAAAGAACTGAAAGTCCTTCTGATTAAAAGAGGGAAGGAAAAAGAAGCTAGTACCACTGCGTACGTAGGCGATTGGGCACTGCCTGGAGGCTTTTTGGATGTTGAAAAAGACAAAACAGTCGCTCATACTGCTGCCAGAGAGCTTAAAGAAGAAACCGGATTAAAGCTTTCGGTCAAGGAATTCAAAGAAGTCGGCACATTCAGTGATATCAAACGTGATCCGCGCGAACGTGTAATTACCATTGCTCATTATGCACTGGTTAAGCTTTCCGAAGTTCAAGCCGATACTGATGCTGAAAAGGCAGATTGGTTTTCTTTGTCTGATATCCCGTCACTTGCCTTTGACCATGACAAGATTCTTCGTGATGCTTTTTCTTGTCTTAAGAAGGATATCCATTTCGAGCCTGTAGGTTTTGAACTTCTTCCTGATGTTTTCACGCTCCCTCAGTTACAGAATCTCTATGAATCTATTCTCGAGGTCAAGTTTGATCGGCGCAATTTTGCCAATAAGATGAAGCATTATGAGATCTTGACAGAAGTTAATGACGGGACACCACGTCACGGAACCAGGACACCGCTGAAGTACAGATTCGATAAAGAGAACTATGACCGGTTGAAGGGGAGTGGGTTCCAACTTGAGTTTTGAGTTTTTTCTATTTTAGGATAGTTTTCTGATTTCATGTATCCATTATTATCGGAATACATAGAAGCCATTCTTTCTGCAGATGACAACCTTGAAGAACTGAGGGGGTTGAAACCTGTTCTAGATTCGGCTGGACGTCCGATGATGTCAAGCGGTAACTATGCCGTGGTCTTCAAGATGCAAGATTCATCCGGGCGCTATTATGCCCTTAAGTGTTTCTTGCGTGAACAAGAGGGACGGAATGACCGATATAAGTGTATTTCAAAAAGACTTAGCGAAGTATATTCCCCTTATTTCGTAAATGTGAACTTCTATGATCACGAACTGTTTGTTGATTCCGCGAACTCCGAGCAAAGCGAATTCCCGGTCTTGGTCATGGATTGGGTTGATGGACTGACCCTAAATGAATATGTTCGTCAAAACCAAGATTCCGACATCAAATTGCAGCATCTTGCATATTCTTTTGGAGAGATGGCAAGCTGGCTTATTAAACAGGATTTCGCGCATGGTGACCTTAAACCAGATAATATAATTGTACAGAAGGATGGAAGCATTGTTCTGGTTGATTATGACGGAATGTATGTGCCGGAACTTAAGTATAAGTCGGCGGTGGAATCAGGTTCACCGAATTATAGACATCCTCTTCGAACGGTCAAGGATTATAACTCGAGAATAGATGATTTCTCCTTGATTGTCATTCTTCTTTCACTGAAAATGATAGCGAACAACCCGGAATTATGGAACAGTACGTCTAATCCGGACGGGCTTCTTTTCTGCGAGAGCGATTTTAAAGATCTTTGGGGGAATGATGTCTTAAACGATGCTTACTCATCACTAGATGATGAATCTCAAAGGTTACTTGGTTTATTGTTAATTGCCATTTCGAACAAATCATTGGATGGCGTCGAGGGAGAACTTTTAAGATTAAAGAATCCAACTCTTGTCAAAATCTTTAAGTATTCCCGTTCTTATTCGCGTGATAATCAATTAATATATAGTAAAGATAAAAAATGCCTTCTTTCTGGGCGCAATGTCACAGACTCGTTGGTAACGCTAATGCCAGGAACCCATTTCTTGGCATTTGATGCGTTTCAGAACAATAAAAGCATTAAAAAGATAGAACTGCCAAATGGGTTGCTAGGAATCGGTCGTGATGCCTTTTCGGGCTGTTCGTCTCTAGAGGAGATAACTATTCCAGACACGTTGCTTTACTATGAAGATTTGTGGGGATTAAAAGGGTGCTATTCTATTAAGTCAATTAGATCAAACTACTTTCATTCTGAAAACCATAGTGTTGTTATCCATGGCCATTTGGTTAGGGTATTGAGTGCGGATCCACTGGATGAGTTTTCCATCCCCAAAAATGTTCTTCACGTCGAGGATGAAGCGTTTTCTTTATGTGCACCCATCCGTGTTTTGCATTATCCAAAGTCTTTAGATGTCGATCCAGCGCAGTTCGCACATTCTTCCATCAAAGAGATTGATCACGAAGATGCAAGCGAGGATCATCACTGTCTTATTAAGAACAACGAATTGATTTGTTTTGTCGCTGATGAACCTATTGATTACAGAGTTCCTGAGAATGTGACAAGAATCGGTGACTATGCTTTTGGAGGAGCAAAGCATCTTAGAACTATAATTGTACCTTCTTCTGTCAAACAATTGGGTTGGGGATGTTTTTCTGAATGCTATTCGTTGTTAGAAGTGACTCTTCCTAATTCGCTAGATCGTATAAACTTTTATGGTTTTGAATCATGTTCATCACTGGAAAGAATATGTATTCCGGATTCTGTCAAATCCATTTATCAATCTGCTTTTGCAAATTGTAATTCACTAGAGGAAGTAGAACTAGGGACACGATTACAAACTATTGGAGATTATGCTTTTGAGAATTGCAAAAAACTAAAGTCAATAAAGTTCAAGTCATCTTCGGTTTCAATCGATTTTTCTGCTTTTACTAGGTGCACATCTCTAGAAACAGTTTTGGTCCCAAGGGGCAAAGCAGAAGAATTTCGCAACATGGATGCTTTTGCTGGTTTTCCGGTCAAAATAGTCGAATACGAAGTTAATCAATAATTCAATCCTCATCTCTTAGAATCCGTCATCTTATGATATACCCGTTGCTTTCTGAATATATTGACTCGATTCTATCTCCCGAGGATAGTTTTGATGAGTTGAACGATCTCCATCCGGTTTTAGATGGAGCCGGGCGGCCGGTCATGTCTAGTGGTAATTTCGCTGTTGTCTTCAAGATGGAAGACACATCGGGGAAGCTATATGCTCTTAAGTGTTTCCTTCGTGAACAGGAAGGACGCGAACAAAGCTACAAACTTATTGCAGAGCAGTTAGAGGAGATTGATTCGCCATATTTCTTAAAGGTGAAGTATCTCGAGAATGAAATGTTCGTTGATACCGCGACATCCGAGCAGGTTGAGTTTCCTGTCCTGTTAATGGACTGGGTAGAAGGAAAGACACTCGATAAATATTTAAGAGATAAGATTGACTCCAAATACTATTTGGCGGACCTGGCTTATAGGTTTAGTATTTTTGCAAATTGGTTGTATGAACAACCGTTTGCACATGGTGACCTTAAGCCCGACAACATTTTGATTAAGAATGACGGGCAAATCGTTTTGGTGGATTACGATGGAATGTATGTCCCGGCTATGAAGGGTCAAGAGGCGAGGGAGATTGGTTCACCTGATTTTCGGCATCCTAAGCGGACTAGTCAAGTGTTTAATGAGCGCATCGATGATTTTCCCCTGACCTCAATTTTGCTGTCTTTGAAGCTGATCTCTATTAATCCTGAGCTATTAAGTCAATATGGGGCTCAAGATCGTCTTTTGTTTTCAGCAAATGATTATCTAAATCCCGATGCTTGTCCTTTGTTAAATGACTCCCGGAGGTCTGATTGGGATTTAGATGACATACGGAGAGATTTCTTGTGGCTTTTAAAGTACGATGAAATATTTTATGATAGCTTACGAGTATTCAAGGATCCAATAATGGATTATGGTTTTGAAGATGCCACAGAAGAGGATTTGGCATCTGCATGGGTGGATTCAAAAGGTGTATCGTATAGTCAAGATCGTCTTCGTCTACTGAGGGCGCCTCATGATATTGTTGAGTATGAGGTATTGGAAGGAACACTATGCATATGCCGCAAGGCTTTTTCCAGTTGCAGTAAACTTAGGTCAATTAGGTTTCCTAGTTCTTTGTCCAGAATTGGGTCCCTTTCATTCAACGAGTGTGAATCGCTGGAGCAAGTCAGCATACCACCTCGCGTAACAATGATTGAACGAGAAACGTTTAAAAGATGTTGGAAACTCTCGGACGTTTTTATGAGTTCTGAAAAGCTCACAAAAATAGACGTGGAGGCATTCACGTATTGTACAAGTCTAGTTACTATAGACATCCCGGATTCTGTTAAACGGATTGGGGCCCGGGCTTTTGAACATTGTCGGAGTCTGAATAGTATTCGTCTTCCCGCATCCCTTGATACTTTGGATTGGGACTCTTTTAGTGATTGTGGGGCCCTCTCGACAATATGTCTTCCGAGGCTCAGAGTTATTGAAGGAACCGCTTTCAAAGATTGTGTTTCGCTTCAGTCATTGTTTATACCGGACTCTGTATATAAAATTGGTCATAGAGCTTTTTCTGGGTGTAAATCACTTACCCGAGTGAGATTACCGGATCGCGTGGAAAAAATGGGTGAATCTGTCTTCGTTGGATGTGATTCCCTCAAAACGATATATAGTGACAAGAATCCGATGGGTTCGCCTCACCTTATTGTGAATGGGGTCTTAATCACGATCTGTGACAAAGGCATTACCAGCTATGTGGTCCCTGATTATGTCACGATAATTTCCGATAACGCTTTCTCTGGTTGTCATTCACTAAAAAGCGTTAAACTCCATGACGGTATAACAAACATTGGATGTAGTGCTTTTAAAGGATGCGACAATTTGGAGAGTATTAATATCCCGAGTTCGATCGAGTTAATAGAAGACGGATTGTTATCAGGTTGCGGCAAACTCAAAAGCATCAGTATCCCTAGTTCTATCAATAGCATCGGATCGGGCGCTTTCAGTTGGTGCTCGTCTCTTGAATACATCATATTACCGGATTCTGTTAAGCATCTGGGGAAATATGCATTTATGGGTTGTAGTTCACTAAAAAGTGTTCGACTTTCCTCATCGATAGAAGTAATTGATGATGAGACTTTTGAATACTGCAGTGCACTAATTGATATAGTGATTCCGGAAGGAGTAAAGACTCTTGAACAAGGTGCATTTGCGGGTTGCAAATCTCTTCGATCCATTCATCTTCCTTCTTCTCTTGAAGCAATTAATAGTAGAGATTATGATCGATCACATGAATTCAATAAGTATGAAGGTGTTTTTGAGGGGTGTGAATCTTTGGAGAGTGTTTTCATCCCGGATTCCGTTATTTCGGTCGGTGATTTTGCATTTCTGGGGTGCACGGCCTTGTCAGAGATTCGTTTTCCGGATAATCTAAAAGAGATTGGCATTAAGGCCTTCAAGGATTGCACATCACTTACTAGAATAGATTTACCAAGCGGCCTTGAGACTCTAAGCAGTCGGGCTTTTTCAAGGTGCATTAATCTATGCGAAATTGTGTTCCCCCGCCAATTAAAAGATATTAAGTACGCCTGCTTCGAAGAATGTCGGTCATTGACAAGTCTTGTTTTCCCACTAGGTTTGAAAAGAATTGCTTGTTGTGCGTTCTCAAGATGTGGTGGGATTCGGAACATACAATTACCTGAAGGACTTATAGCAATTGAAGAGTGTGCATTTGAAGGATGTACTTCACTAAAAGAGGTCAGCATTCCGGATACAGTTGAGGCAATTGGTGATGGAGCATTCAGAGGTTGTCTATCGCTTTCAAGTTTCATTTCCGTTCTGAGTAGTTCCGATCAAAGGTGTCTTATTCGCAATGGCCATTTGCTCGCCTTTGCGCCTGAAGGGATATCTTCGTATTCGATTCCCGACGATGTCGTTTTCATTAACAATATGGCATTCGGCGATTGTATCGAACTTGAGAGAATAAATCTGCCTGAAACCGTTGTTTCTATTGGACATGTGGACGAGTATTCTTCATCAGAAGAGCGAAACGGCGCTTTTAGAGGTTGTAAGTCTCTTAGGACGATTAATATCCCGGTAGATGTTGTAGAAATTGGATCATATGCCTTTTATGAATGCCAGTCTTTATGCTCAATAGAAATGCCATATTATAATCTAAAATCGCTAGGGGCGTGTTCATTCGAAGGTTGCAGTTCACTGAAGATAGTGACAATGAATTGTCAAATATCTGAATTGTCCTGGTCGACCTTTAAGAACTGTGGTCAATTAGAGACAGTCCATCTTCCGGATTCCATATCTGTAATAGGAGGAAAATCGTTTAGTGGTTGCAACTCCTTATCCCATGTGAACTTTCCTAGGCATTTGTCCACCATCGGTGATGAGGCATTTTTGAACTGTAGGTCATTGTTTCAGATTGTCCTTCCTAATACTGTTACATCAATCGGTCGGCATGTCTTCGAAAACTGCGCCTGCTTGACTCGGTGTCAACTCTCATATCAGCTTGAGTCCATCGGATCCGATGCTTTTGCCGGATGCTCGTCTTTAGAGAATATCAGGATTCCTGATTCCGTCTCGGAACTTGGATCTGGAGTGTTTAATGGATGTCTCCGTTTGACATCTTTTGACTCCCGCTTTTCTAGTGAGGATGGCCGATGTCTGATTATTGACGGGATGATTCAGGCTTTCGCGCCCTATGGCATTTCAGATTATCATATCCCTAACAATGCTCACGGATTTGCTCCTTTTGCGATGTCCGGTAGCACTGAATTGAGTCGGGTACATATCCCTGACTCAATAACAAGAATCAGACAAGGTGTTTTTAATGGTTGCGATAATCTCGAATTTTTTGATTCGATTTATGCCAGTCAAGATAACAGATGTTTAATTGTTGATGGGTGTATTGTCGCATTTGCTCCGAAGAATCTGGTGGAATATGTAATTCCGGAAGGCACTAAGAGTATTGGTTGGTTTGCATTTGCCAAGTCTCGTGACTTAACTAAGGTTTCTCTGCCCACCTCGGTAAAAAAGATTGAATACAAGGCATTTTGCGATTGCACTTCATTGTCTCAGATTAATGTTTCTCCTGAAATAGAGATCGATGCAAGCGCTTTTGACAATACGGCATACCAATCGAGAAAGAAAAGAAATGATGATGATTGATGGGGAAGACAAGTCAGATGAATTATCTCTTTAATTTGGGCAATATCAAATAAATAGTCTAATCTACGGAGCATGGTCTTTCCATTACTGTCAGAATACATAGATGCTATTCTTACACCAGAGGATAGTTTTGAGGAACTTAAAGATCTTCATCCAGTTTTAAATGAAACAGGTCGCCCAGTCATGTCCAGCGGAAACTTCGCTGTTGTTTTCAAGATGGAGGACACATCAGGAAAGCAATATGCTCTTAAGTGTTTCCTTCGTGAACAGGAAGGACGCGAACAGAGCTATAAGCTTATAACGCGGCAACTTGATAGAATCAATTCTTCTTTTTTTCTCAAAGTAAAGTACTTGGACAAAGAAATATTTGTTGATACATCCACTTCTAAGCAAACAGAGTTTCCAGTCTTGTTAATGGACTGGGTGGAGGGAAAGACACTTGATAAGTATATTAGAGAGCATATCGATTCGAAGTTTTATTTGGCGGATCTAGCATATAGATTCAGTATTCTTGCGAATTGGCTCAGCAAGCAGTCCTCGTTTGCACACGGTGACATAAAACCAGATAATATTATTGTGAAGGAGGATGGAGAGTTAGTTTTGGTCGATTATGATGGGATGTTTGTCCCTGGTATGAGTGGACAAGAGGCAAGAGAGATTGGGTCTCCGGACTTTAGGCATCCTAACAGGACAAATAAAGTGTTTGACTCACATATTGATGATTTCTCTTTATTATCTATTTTATTCTCATTAAAACTGATTTCACATGATCCTTACTTATTATGCCAGTACGGCGCACAGGACAGGTTGTTGTTTTCAATGAATGATTACCTTAATCCGGACGCATGCCCATTATTAAGTAACGATATTGCATATGATAGTGAATCGAGAAAGCTTCTAGAATCTTTCAGATGGTGCATTAAATACAATCAACTGCCATATTATGGCTTGGATAAGCTTGAGGATCCTATAATGCAGGGTACGGATAAGTGGTATAATATTGGCGATTTTGCGGAAGTTAAAGACGAAGACTTGGATTCAGCATGGATAGACCATTCCGGTGTTAAATACTCATCTGATCGTGTCAAGTTATTGAAAGCTCCTAATGATTTGGTCGATTACGTTGTCCTAGATGGGACTCGTTGTGTGTGTAATGGAGCTTTTGCGAATTGTTCCAACCTTAAAAGGATTAGTTTCCCTTCAACTCTAGAAAGAATCGGCAGCAGTGCGTTTTCCGGATGCAAGGCGTTGAAGAGAGTTGTAACACCTTTCCGAGTAAGGGCGATTGGGGATTCTGCATTTTATAATTGTGAGATTCTTTCCGACTTTTGGATGAATTCGGAAAGCTTGAAATGTATAGGTAGAGATGCATTTCGAAACTGCAAAAGCTTAGAGCATATCGAAATACCAGATTCTGTTTCTGACATAGGGTCGAATGCATTCGAAAACTGTAATAAACTCCTCTCAATTCGACTGCCGGTCGCTTTATCCTCAATAGAAAAGGATACGTTTGCTGAGTGTACATCTTTATCATCGATTTCCCTACCGTCAATAAAGAGTATAGGAAAAGGGGCTTTCCGTGGTTGCTCAATGCTTCGAACCGTTTATATACCAGATTCTGTTAAAAGAATTGATGACTTAGTATTTCAGAATTGTTCATCATTAAATTGCGTTAGGTTCCCAAGTTTGTTGGAGATAGGATCTAAGATATTTGATGGGTGTGATTCTTTGGTTTCTTTTTATGGCCCTAGCATACCAGACGATAGTCCAGATTTGATTGTCAACGGGCGATTAATTACCATCTCAAGAGCTATCACAGATTATGATGTACCAGAGTCAGTTACATCTATTCCATGGGAAGGTTTTTCGGGAAACTATCAGTTAAAAAGCATTAGGTTTCATGGCAAGATTACCAGTATAGGGGGGTATGCTTTTCAAGATTGTGTATCACTTGAATCAGTACTCCTTCCTTCGTCAATCACTGAACTAAGTAGTCACTTGTTTAGCGGGTGTAAATCACTTAGGAGTATACTCATTCCTGAAGGCGTTCAGGAAATATGTGACGGCGTTTTCTGTGGTTGTGAGTCTCTAAACGAGATTCAATTGCCTAGTAGTCTGAAAAGCATTGGTAAACTACATGTTGAGGATGAATATGGCAACTACGATTATCAGATAACAGGAGCCTTTTATGGCTGCAAGGAATTAGCCTCAATTACTATTCCGAATTCTGTCACATTATTAGGTGCGAGCACTTTTCAGGAATGTGAATCCCTGAATGATGTTCATTTATCGGATGGTCTAGAATATATCGGTGATTATGCCTTCTGCCGTTGTCGGTCTCTCAAGTCGATAGATTTTCCGGAAAGCATTCTCTCTATTGGCGCATCTTGTTTCTATGACTGTGATTTGCTAATGAAGGTGATCATTCGTAGCCATACACTTTCTATTGGATATCGCCCCTTTGAGAACTGCTATTCACTTGAGTCATTCTTATCTGAATTCTCTATAGATAATAAGAGCCTTATTATCGATGGTGTATTGGAAGCATTTGCGCCTAAAGATGTCTCTGAATATAGCATTCCGGATGGAGTTACAAGAATTACACGATATGTTTTTAATAATTGTGAGGTATTAGAACAAGTACGTCTGCCAGATTCTATCCGTGAGATTGGTTATGCTGCGTTTGCGGACTGTACTCATTTGTCAACTATTAATATTCCTAAGTCAGTTACCAAAGTAGAAGAATCCGCCTTTGAAAACTGCCCTTGTGAAAAGGATTTGGTTTTTCCGAATGGAATAGAATACAAATCAGATCCTTATCGCTGGCTTAATGAATCTCAGGAGCATCAGTTTCGCATATGATTATTATAGAGTCCAAAAGAAAAAAACTGGAGACGATTCAAAAGAAGTATCCAGGATCGATTATTGCCGATGTCACAAGTGCTGCCAAAGATAGCCTTGTAAAACTAAGTCCATTTTATCCACATGGAGGTATTCCTGTTCCATATAGTGACGGCTTTACGGCAACATGTGTCGAGGCAATCTGGCAGGGACTGAAAGTATTTGAGAATAGTGATGTGGATACGTCTCTGTTCAAGAATGATACAATGAAAGGCCTAAAAAGAACTGTACGGAAGTATGGTAAGCCGCTTGGACATAGAAAGGGTGTGAATGGGAAAGAGTTGTTGAGCTATATTGAGGCAAGAAAGCAGATTTATATCCCTTCTTACAAGTGGGTATTGGAGAATAAGGTTCAGCATATCATTGAACGCCTTAAGAGTGCTAGTGAATCCGGAAAGATTATTGTACTTTTGGATTATGAAACAAATAGTGATGTGGATAACCCTAAGAAGCCGCTTTCTCATGCATCTTTAGTAAAAGCGTATGTGGAGGGACTCCCGCCCTTTTCGGAAACAATACAGGAAAAACAAGGAGAACTCTTTTAAAGTTGATACTATATGTCTCAGAGAACCGATTGGGCTAGATTCAAGGCCGTTTTAGACAGATACAATATTACGAAACTCTATCATTTCACCGACCGTGAGAATTTGGAGTCTATTATTGCAAATGGAGGACTGTATTCCTGGGCCGACTGCGAACAAAAAGGAATTACAATAAAGCGCCCTGGTGGCGGTCTTCTCTCGCGTGATCTGGACAGAGAAAAGAACTTGCAATCTTATGTACGGGTTAGCTTTACAAGGGAGCATCCCATGATGTATGTCGCAATGAATGACGGACGTATTGCAAATCCTGTCATCCTAGAGATTGATCCTACTATCATGGCCCAGACAACGTCTTTATTCGCCGACCGGAATGCAACAAAACGAGGTGCATTGATTGGGAACACCTTTGAAGATTTTTATAGAATACACTTCCCGACAGTTATCGCGAATAAGCATTTCAATGTCTCAGAGGATGAACGTCCATATTATCAGGCAGAGGTGCTAATCAAGAACAAAATTCCTCTTGAAGCCATCACAAATATTGGGAATTTCGGTATTTCCATTCCTGCTAAGCCGAAACAGATTCAGAGCAGGGAGGCTTATACTGCACAGATTACTAGAAGCACACCGACTGCGTTTATCTTCATGATAGACCACTCGGTTTCTATGCGTAGGACAACGGTCCTTAATGGAGAAACCGTTACACTTGCTGAGGCGGTAGCACGTATCGTCAATCAGCAAATCAACGAGTTGGTTCTACGTTGTGTGAAGAATAACGAGGTGCGGCATTATTATGACATTGCCGTCATCGGGTATGGGGAAACTGCTTACTATGGTTGGAATGGAGAACTGGAGGGCAGAGGATTCGTTTCACCGGAAGAGCTGGTTCAGCACCCATTTAAGACAATAACCATACGGGAAGAGAAAAAGACAAGAAGGGGACCGGTTATTAAAGAAGTGCAGAAAACACAGTGGGTTGAAGCCTGTCACACGGGTTCCTGGACTCATCTTCACAAGGCTTTTGACCTTGCGAAAGAGTTGCTTGAGGAATGGATGGTGAAGTACGGGACCAAGAATTGCTATCCTCCTACCATCATTAACATTACAGACGGACAGTTTAACGGAACAACAAGGGAAGATCTCCTGCAGCAGGCAAATGAGATTAAATCCGAGTTTACCAATGATGGTAATGTTCTTCTTTGGAACATTCATGTCACTCCAGATACTGGAGAAAGGTTATTGTTTCCCGTTAGTAAGGCAGAACTTGGCAACAATGAGTATGCTAAACTCCTGTTTGATATGTCCAGCCTACTTCCTCCTCGTTATGCTAATGATGTCGCCCAGTTGCGCAATGTCGCGGATGATAAGCGTTTCGTTGCGATGGCAACAAATACGGAGATGTCGACGCTCATTCAGTTAATGGATATCGGGACTCCGACAAACATTGTGGCCAGTAAATAAACATGAAATCGAAACAATCTTTTTCTATAACCAAATTCGGCGAATGCATAAACGAGGATGCCGTCCTTGTCAGGGAGAATATGGTAGCCATCTCGGATGGTGCCGGAGGTGGGGGAGTATTTGCCGATGAATGGTCTCGTTACCTGGTGGATAACTTGCCAGAAAACCCTTTCTCCAGATTTGAAGAATTCGATGACTGGGTGAACGGCATTTCCGATGCATTCTATGATTCTCACGAAGAACTCGCCAAACAGAAAGGAGGGATCTTCCTAGATAAGTTCTATGATGAAGGATCCTTTGCAACCCTTATTGCAATTTGGCAAGTGGCTTCCTGCGAATACATTTGGGTGAGCTATGGTGACCGTGTCGCTTTTGCATATAATCCTGTAACCAATACATTGGATCATTCCTTCACTCATCTGGCCGATTTCAACCAGCCGCCCCATCTGATCAGTCTGATAACGCCACTCAACCACGAGGGTTTTAGAACGGGACGTTTTACAGTCACCCCTGGGGCATATGTTTTCGTTGCCAGCGATGCTCTGGCACATTATATCTTAGCGAGATACGATTCCGTAAAAAGGATTGAAGGGGAACTGAATCCCGCAATTGAAGCCAAAAGCAGAAACTCATCATATGTCAAGTCCTTAAAACAGTATCAGGACAAAGATTTTTATGAAGAAGTCATACATAAACTGTTCAGAAATGTAGGCAACCGAGTCAATTCTACCAGGATGCTAAGAAAGCTATATGATAATGGCTTGATTGGTCTTGATGATTACTCGCTGGCATTTATCTAATAACCACAGTTATCTTAATCCAAGCAAATCATTTTCATTCGTAAAACCTATTGGAATTCTCTTCATTTTTGCATCTGGCTAATGCACGGTGCTGATGCCTGTTAATCTTAAATAAGGAGAATTATGGAGAAGTATTCTTTGGAGATGATTGTTTCCGAACTGGAGGAACTCGAGACCAACTTGTATCTAGCGGAGAGGACACGTGACAAACGCAGCTGGGAAAAACGGGTCCGCGAAGCGAAGATTGCCATCGCGGATTATACGCATTCCCTTCCTAGTGAAGTATTGGGATACCTTGATACCCATGTCGCCACGAATGCTCTGAATTACCAATGGGTGCGAGGCGATATTGGCAGATGCATCAAGGCCCTGAAAGTGTGGATTGATTCTATTTCCGATCCTGGCTCAGAACCTTAAAACCCTTATATCTGTAGGAAAGCAATCTACCGTCCATCCCATATCAATCTCACTTGCTGTCCGGCATCAAGTCTTTAGCCGGTTAGGGATGGCAGCTCTCCAGGCCCTGTAGTCGTGATGATTACAGGGCTTTTCTTTTTGCCCCTTCCCAACCCTAATCAAAGCCTTAATTATATACAGAACATTTTATTACTCAACACTTTAACACAAAACATCATGAACAAATTATTTGGAAAAATCTATGGGCCGCTTGTCGTCTTAGTTGACCTGGCCCTCTTAATCGACATCTGCTCCGACCTGTGGAAAAAGCACAAGGAGCGGAAAGCACAGAAGAACAACACTGAGGTCATCGACGAAGAAGACCCCCAGCCTGAAACCGCACCTGAAGTGTAATGGCAAAGAAGGGGTCCGATGACATAATCGACTTAATCATTGCCCTTGCTGATATGATTGGAACGGTGGCCAAGAACATGAAGAAAATCTTGGCCATCATCCGCAAGAAGTCCAAGGGTATCAAGAAACCTATTATCAAAACAGAAACAATAACAACAGATGGAAATCAATCCAATCCTAATCCCTGAAAGAGTCCGTGAATATCCGACTCAGAGGGGTTTCGATGTTCCGGAGGCTCAGATAGTCTCCGTCGAACCATTTCCGATTGCTACCGAAGAAGAGGCTCCAACGCCTTTTATCGAAGCAAATTCTGCTGCCGTCAGCTGGAAGGAGCTCACAGAAGAAAGCATCCTGCCCTCCTATGCAGACGGGGAAATCGTCGTGCCGCATAGCCACTTCATACAGGCTCTTGTGATGGCGGCACACGATGCACTACCACAAGACACTTTTGGACCGGTCGAAATCAGGGCATCACATTTGACCCAAGGCCGAATCCCAAGTGCCATCTACAAGAAAACATCCGAACTTCTGGAATCTGACAAGACGAAGTACTGGGAGCGTATATGCTTCTGCGTCCAAATCACTTCCAGACAGACTTACATCCTGGGTGAACCGGCGACATTGACGTTCGGCGGCTGTAGAAGCCTCCAGGATATCAACTTTCACTCTCGCAAGAGTAGTGAGGTTTTTCAGGCGTATATCTCGTATCGAGCAAAGATCTGTTCGAACTTGATGATTTCGCTACAAGACGGCTTGAAAGACCGGATTGAAGCCACCGGCCCTGCTGAAATATATGCTGCGGCCTATCAGCTCTTTTCACAATTCAATGCCGTGGAGAACCTGAAGTCCCTTGATGGGCTCGGGCGAACCAGAATCACCGTAGACCAGTTTACCCATCTCATTGGGAAGCTGAGATACTACAACTGCTTAAGTACAGCGGACAAACGGGAACTGCCATTTCAGATAGAACTTGGAGATTCCCAGGTCTATGCTGCCACCCGGAATTTCGTCAACGGCCACTTCGGTCTCAACGGACGGGATTCTGTAGATCTTTTTCAAATGCTGAACTGCTTTAACCAGGCCTCTAAGTCAAGCTATCTTCACAACTTCCTGCTGAAGAACGCTAACTGTACCGAACTGGCCCTGGGTGTTCAGCGGTCTCTTGAAGGAACCAATCACGATTACGACTGGCTCCTATCTTGATCCGTGGCCTTTAGTGCCAAGATTACATCCGAGGAGGAGGGTATCACCACGATGCTCTCCTCCTTTTTTCGTTTTAAGCCAACACAAACCCAATAGAACAATGCTACAATTCGATTTCAACGGATTCGAAGGCTTCAAGGAACGCTTTGGAATCCAAGAACATGGCAACGGAAGCAAGAGCAGGAAAAACAAGATACTGCTCGCCTTCGTCAAGGACCAGTTCAAGAAGAAAAACTATGAGGTCATCAACTTCAAGACGATGGCCGAAATGCAGGCTCATGTCTGGCAACAAATCCTTGCCAGCGGATCCCAATCTGACAATCTCCCTTATCGTGTAGAACTGATGGGAGACACTTTCTACAGCGACCTCTATTCGACAGATTCTTACTGTGGAATATGTGAGGACCATTCATGTGCAAGTATCAGATACTGCAACATGGAACAATCCGGCCGAGTCTATAAGATGAAGGCTGGGAAGATGCTTCATCACCTTATCGATGCCACAGAATACGGCCGAGAACTACCCGAACCTGTGAAAAGGTGGCTTGAAGAAGATTTCACTCAAAGGTGGACGTCCTACTGTATGGGAATGCTGCCTGAGAATCGTCTTATCGTGAATGATGATTTCAAAAGAATCTACAGTTCCAGTGAGTGTGTGGGATGCTTTCACAGCTGTATGGTCGACCAGGACCACCACCCTTTCTATAAGAATGCAGTCGAGGCAAAGGCTGCATTTCTTGTGAATGAAGATGACCTTGTTATAGCCAGAGCAATCTTATGGCCCAAGGTCTATGACGAGGACGGGAATGTCTATCGCTATCTTGACCGTCAATATGCTACTGATGGCAACCAAGTTTTGATGCGGGCTTTGATCGACGAACTCATCAAGGCCGGAGAGATTGACTGCTACAAAGTCCCTGGATGTGGCTGTGGTGATGCAAATGCCATAGTTGACCTACAGGGAAACTCTCTTTCGCATAAGATGTTCCATATCAAGTGCGACTTGGCCACTGATGATGTACTTTCCTATATGGATAGCTTCAAGTGGTATGACTACAACAACGAGAAGGCTTACAATTCCGGTCGTTGCTGCTATGACTACTGCCTGGATACCACCTCGTACAGTATCGATGATGACGAGTGTGATGATGACGATCAGAACTGGGATGAATACCACCAGGAATATGTGGACGAAGAAACAACAACCGTCTATTATCACGGAGAGGCTATGTCCTGTTCTGAGGATTGGCTTGACGATTTTCGAGAGGTAGATGGAGAACTTTACCACCTCGACGATGTTTTCCAGTGCCCCATCTGCCAGAACTGGGAACTGAAGGAGAACGCGAAACACTCCGACCTCATCAATATGGATTTCTGCTGCTCTGACTGTCTGGAAAAGGCCGAGCAGGAATACAAAGAGAAGAATTGGTTTTTCAGCGACTACGACCAGGCTTACTATGAGACCCTGGAAGAACTGACCACTTTCAACTGCTGGA
>JAEEGG010012000.1_pt1 | contig 18772 bp, 10 predicted proteins | sample 9134161 | NCBI WGS metagenome assembly JAEEGG01 (sample SAMN16246543, study PRJNA631951) | gut metagenome | biome: gut microbiome; feature: rumen; material: CR-attached | host: Bos | place: Iran: Karaj | collected 2018-10 | reverse complement strand
TTCCGAATTTAATCATCAGGCGCGAGACCTGAAAAACCACCGGCGCACCGGCAATGAAGTGAGCCAGGCGCTGCGCCTCAAGAGCCGATTGGTGCTCTTTGGTGTATTGCTTTTCGAGAGCGGGAAAAAGTTTCATCAGTTATCCTTTTTATTTGCGGCTCAAAAGTAGAATTCTTATGAATCAATACAAAATTATCGTTTTAATATGGCATAGACGCGATGGCTGCCGCATCAGGAAACGGTCATGATTTGCTTTCTCTTTGCACTTTACGCATTACTCAATTTTTTTTGCAAATTTGCATTCTAAAACATTGGCTGATGAATAGTGAATTGTTTGACAAATTAAGGGAACTGTCGGGTTTGTTTTCAGACAAATTCAATGTCATCGATGAACCGATTGACATGAAACTGCAAATGGCCTATTTCAAGCGCTCGAAGAAAATCAAATCGAGTCCTGCGGCTGAAAACATCGATTTGGAGAAAATCGGCGACCTGCACAATCCCGACCTTGATGCCGAACAAATCAAGGACAACATGATTCTGCTTTCATCGGTCGATGACCCAAAGGCTTACCGCATCCTCGAAGAGTTTTCGAAAGACATGGAGAACCCTCTCCACCAATGGGCGCTGATGGCTCTCCAAGAGAGTAAAATGCTGATAGAGGGCAACTTACTCGACGAACGTCAGATTTTTGTATCGACAGGACTCGGCGGTCACGGCAATCTTCTGCGCTATTTTGTGGCCCTGATTGGCAACAACATTGAGGAGTTCATGCCCTACCAGCAGCACGTTGTGCAATCGGAGTTTGAAACGGCTCTGAAAAACAACCGCTCGGAATTGGAACGCATTGAGTTTCAGGATAAATATGCGGCTCTCACGGTTCTGATGCCGCTGAACGTGCCATTCCACCAGATTCTGCTCGACGCCGTTGAGGAGTGCAACCAATACGGCGATTTCCTGCAAAGCGACTTTCTTGTAACCAACGTTAAAATGCTGTCGTTCGACGAGATACGCGACATTGTCAAGAAAAAGCAACTCGACATTGACGATTACGACATCGAGACTGACAGCATTGATGAGATTACAGGCAACGAGGACGAGAATGCAGAATAGGTTGCCTGCTATTGTTTCGAGGGTGATTATCTAACCGATTCAAAAAGATTTTAAACCGAATATAAATGTGTAGGGGCGAAAGATTTTCGCCCCTACCATTTTTATATCTAACCGATTTTATCCGATTCAATCAATTCACCATCACCCGTTTCGCCACATTGCCAACCTTCACAATGTAAAGGCCTGTGGTGCTGACGCGAATTTCTGTAGAGATGTCACAATGTGGCGTCTCTACAATCAAACGTCCCATTGTATCATAAACGCGGATTTCGGCGGTAGCATTTTCAACCACAATGGTGTTGCCGTGAGCGTAAACCACCAAATTGCCCGCTGCCGATTCAATGACGGCGGTTCCTGGGTTGGTGTTTTCGCTATCTTTCTCAAACTCTGCCGCAATCTGCATATCTCCATTTACTGTTATTACGCGAGGATTATCAGTGTTGCCATCGCTCCATTTCACGAAATGGTAACCTTCGGCTGGAGTGGCGGTAAGTGTTGCATTATCTCCATAATTATATGTATCTGCACCAGAAACAGTACCGTTTTTGATTGTGGCAGCAATGGTAATGGTATGAGTATCAATAGCAAACTCTGCTGTATACTGCAAATCGCCAGTTACAACAATTGTGCGTGTTGCATCGGTGCTTCCATCGCTCCATTTCACAAAGTGGTGGCCGATGTTTGGAGCAGCGGTAAGCGTAATGGTGTCACCATAATGGTATTTTTGGCCACCTGTAACCGAACCGCCTGAAAGTACGGCATCGGCTATTGCGCTGATGGTGCGCTCATCGCCCTCAAATATGGCTGTAACATTCACATCGGCATTTACAAGGATTGTACGCGGGTTCTCGGTATTGCCATCACTCCAAGCCTTGAAATGATAGTTTTCTGCTGGCGTCGCATAGATTGTAACAGCCTCTTTTGCAGCAAAATTACCCGTGCCACTGACTGTGCCGCGTGAAGTATCAGCCTTGGCCTGAATGTTATAATAATCTAGCGGCAGAATCTCTTTGCGCTTCCACACGGGCGCGGCTTTGTAAGCCTCAACGCTTGCGGCTGGCACGTAAATGGTATCGGCATAAGTGTACGGGTCGCCATTGAGTGTTGGCGGAACTGCTGCCATACTAATCACATTCACAAGATTATCACATCCATTGAACTCGCTGCCGCTGATGGTTTTGATGGAATCGCCAATAAAGATTGACTTCAGCGCACTGATGTTGTTGAAATGCGCGCCAATGGTATTCGAATTGTATGACAGCGATTTTAGATATGAGCAACCACTGAACGCATTCGCTCCAATGCTAGATACTGAATTTGGAATATCAATAGATGCCAACCGATTACAATCATAAAATGCCTGTGTTCCAATACTATTTACGGAATCGGAAATAACCACCGACGCTAAACTTGTGCAGTTGTAAAACGCGTAATCACCAATGCTACTAACAGTTTCTGAAATGACAAGATTGACAACCTTTTCGCCACCGATATATAAGTTGTGGGCATAACTTAATGGATTGGCATTTGCGTTACCAAATTTTATACTACACAAACTCTCGATGCTTGCGAATTCGGTTTTTTGAATATTATAACAAAAAGTAAATGCATCTACTCCTATGCTTTTAACATAAATAGGAATGGACATTGAAGTTAAACCATTGCAGCCATAGAATGCGCACTGGCCAATAGTTTCAACGGAATTGCCAATGGTTATTGATGATAAGTTGCTACAACCGTAAAAAGTATAGTCACCAATACTTTTTATTGAATCGGGGATTACTACTTTGGTTACTTCTTCACCTTTTATACATAGGTGATGAGTTTGATATAACGGATTTGAATAACTATTTCCAAATTTAATTTTATACAAATCTGCTTCACTTGCAAATTCTGCCCTTTGTAACTCCGTGCAACCATAGAACGCATTCCCTCCAATGTTGACGACCGATTTAGGAATCGATATTTCTGTAAGTGAGTTGCAACCAGAAAATGCGTCTTCATATATAATACGGCATCGATTGTTTATTTCACACGATTCTATCTTTTTGTTTTTGGCCGACATGAGTACCAAATATGGATTTTCTTCGTTGCCAATATAATAAGCACTCCCATAAGCAGCATAATCGAGATTGTTGTAATCATTGAATGCACCATCGCGTACGCTTGTGACCACATATTCTTTTCCATTAAACTTCACTGAAGATGGAATGTTGGCAGAAATGCTATCGCCAGTATATTGTATTATTTCGGTTCTAATTGAATTTTCACCATAGATTATACCATAAACAAAATCGTCAGCAACTATTGTTTCCACACCCATAATGACATTTTTATTCAATAGTGAACTTCCCCAACTGTCGCGCATATCTTTAGGCTCGCAATAAAAATATGCATTGCAACCAAAGAATGCGTTTTCTCCAATGCTAATTACCGATTTTGGTATAGTTACAAATGTAATGCTGCCACACTCACTGAAGGCAACGTCGCCAATTTCAGTTACCGAATTTGGAATGATTACCGATGTCAAGCCACTGCAATTGGCGAATGCTGCGCCTCCAATTGAAATTACTGAATTAGGAATAGTTACCGACGTCAAGCCACTGCAATAGTGGAACGCGGCGTCGCCAATTGAAGTTACGGAATTAGGTATGGTTACCGATGTCAGGCCGCGGCAATCTCTGAACGCATTGTGACCGATCTCCGTTACTGAATTTGGAATGGTCATTGATGACAAACCACTGCACCCAGAGAACATCTCATTACCAATTGAAGTTACAGAATTAGGAATGGTTACCGATGTCAAGCCACTGCAATATTGGAATGCATTGTGGCCAATTTCAGTTACTGAATTAGGAATGGTTACCGATGTCAAGCCACTGCAATTGGAGAACGCACCGCGCCCAATTGATATTACTGAACTAGGAATGCTTATAGAAACCAGTCCGCTACAACAAGAGAAAGCATAGTCGCTAATGCTGATTACCGAATTAGGAATGGTTATAGATGTCAGACTACCGCACAAATAAAACGCATAGTTGCCAATGCTTGTGACCGTATAAGTTACACCATTGGTTTCAGGATAAACAACCTCCGATTCAATTAAGAGGTCACCCATAGGGTCAGTTGAACCTGTTACTGAGACATAATGATTTGTTTCATCGGTAATTGTATATTGCAGATTGCCGATTTCAAACGCCCACGTTTGCGTGGCAAGCATTGTGGCAAATAGGATTGATATAAACTTTTTCATTGTCTGATACACTATTACGTGTCGTGCGCAACTTCTTGTTAAGCAAAAGTTTGTGCTTGCGACTCCCCAGTCAGGCAATGAAAAAAATTGTTGGCTATACATATAAAAAAACGTGGGAATCTTGTTACTCGCTCCCACGATTCGAGGCTCTCGCATTGCCCATACCAGTAAGATTGAGCAACGTAGAAGCCCACGCAGCATATACACCACACGGTTATACACCGAATGGGTATAATAATCAACGCAGACACCTACCGTTGCTTTCTTCTGACTGGTACATTCAAAACTTGCGAGATTTCGAATCGCCAAAGGAAAACGTCAGTAAACGTCTTTCTATATGTCACTCTGCAAATTACGCTTTGCGGCATAAAATGCATAGTATGACAAAGGTATAAAAGTAGGTTGGAAATGGAAAATGTTTTTACGAAGAATAGAATATTTCAGCAACTTGCTGAAATATTTGGAAAATTAGATTTCAATTAGACGATTTTGAGACAATTCTCATTGGTAAAATGCATATTATCAGGCAAATATAATGAGATGAATTAGATTTCACTAGATTTCAACTAGACGATTTTTGAGACGTTTTTAAGACAATTTTGAGACGATTTTTATTATTAACACGCGCATTATCAATCAAATACAATGAGATAAATTAGATTTCAATCAGACGATTTTGAGACAAATCTGAAATCACCTCTTTCAATTAATCAGTTATTCAATCCTTCAATCCTTGGTTAATGCGCCTCCAGCCAGTTCTTTCCAATGCCCACCTCGGCGGTCAGCGGAATGCTCAGGCTAATGGCCGACTCCATCTCGGTCTTCACCAGTTGGCTTAGAGCCTCGGTCTCGCCAGGCGCCACGTCAAACACAAGTTCGTCGTGAACCTGCATCACCATTGCCGATTGCAGGCCCTGCTCGGCCATTTCGCGGTGGATGTTTATCATCGCAATCTTGATGATGTCGGCGGCAGTGCCCTGGATGGGCGCGTTGATGGCGTTCCGCTCGGCGGCGCTGCGCACAAGGCTGTTGGCCGACTGCAGGTCGGGCAGATAGCGGCGGCGATGGCAGAGCGTTTCGGTGTAGCCCACGTTTCGCGCTGTGGCGATGCTCTTGTCCATATACTCCTTCACGCCTGGAAAACTGGCGAAATAGTTGTCGATAATCTCCTTCGCCTCCGACACTTTGATGCCCGTGTTCTGCGCCAGCCCGAACGACGAGATGCCGTAGATGATGCCGAAGTTGGCGCTTTTGGCCTTGCGGCGCTGCTCGCGCGTGACGCTCTCCACCGACTCGTGGAAAAGCCGTGCGGCAGTGGCTGCGTGAATGTCCTGATTGGCGCGGAAAGCCTCAATCATTGCCGCATCTTGGCTCAAGTGCGCCATCAACCGCAACTCAATCTGCGAGTAGTCGGCAGCCATAATGCAGCCGTCGGCGTGGGTTGGCACAAACGCCATCCGCACCTTGCGTCCCTGCTCCTCGCGCACGGGAATGTTCTGCAGGTTGGGATTTGTCGAACTCAGGCGGCCAGTGGCTGTAATAGTCTGATTATAAGATGTATGTATCCTCCCAGTTTTGCTGTGAACCATCTGCGGAAGCGCCTCAACATAGGTCGAAAGCAGTTTTTTGAGCGAGCGGTACTCCAGAATCAACGGCACAATGGGGTGCTTGTCGGCGATTTTCTCAAGCACGTCCTCGGCCGTCGAGTACTGCTTGGTCTTGGTTTTGGCGGCCCCACCGATTTTCAGGCGGTCGAACAGAATCTCGCCCAACTGTTTCGGCGACGAGATGTTGAACGCCATCCCCGCCTCGGTGTGGATTTTCTGCTCCACATCGGCAATGGCGGCGCGCAACTCCACGGCGTAGGCGTTCAGCGCGGCGGTGTCGATTTTCACGCCCGTCCACTCCATATCGGCCAGCACGCTGATGAGCGGCGTCTCAATGTTGAAGAACAAATCAATCATATCCGACCTGCGCAATTCGGCCTCCAGCAAGGGTTTCAGGCGGAAGGCGATGTCAGCGTCCTCGCAGGCGTAGTCGCGCAGCAGGCCGATTTCAACGTTCCGCATTGTGGTTTGCGCGCTTCCGCGACGGCCAATCAGTTCTTCGGTTTTTATGGTGCTGTATTTCAGATACGATTCGGCCAGCAAATCAAGGTTGTGGCGCTGCTCGGGCTGGATGAGATAGTGCGCCACCATTGTGTCGAACAGGCGGCCGCGCACCTCAACGCCGTAGTTTTTCAGCACCAGAATGTCGTATTTCAGATTCTGCCCGATTTTGGCAATGTTCTCATTGCCGAAGAAAGGCTTGAATCTATCGACAACTGCCTGAGCGTCAGTCTGATTCTCGGGCACGGGCACCAGCCAGCCGCTCTTTTCCTTTGTGCTGAACGACATTGCCACCAGTTCGGCGCTGTGCACGTCGAGCGATGTGGTTTCGGTGTCGAAGCAAACTTCTTGGCATTCAAGCAGATGGTGCACAAGTTCAGCCTGCTCGTCGGCTGTCTGAGCAATGCGGTAGTCGGGTTTCACATCTTTGATTGTGTCGAGCGTGGGCGCTACGGGCGGATTGTCAAGGTCGAAAAGCGAGCCTTGCCCCGTGCTGTCGATGTTGAACAGTGTGCCCTGCTGCGGGTTTGCGACCGATTTTGCTGATTGTGAAACCGTTGGCGATGCCTGACTGAGCGCTCTGGCAAGCATATTGCGGAATTCCAAATCTGCGAATAGGGTTGTTAATTTGTCTTTATCTGGTTCTTCGCGCTTAAATTCTTCGGCATCAAACTCAACAGGCGCCTGCGTGTTGATGGTGGCCAGCACCTTCGAGAGTTCAATCTGGCTACGGAAGTTCACCATATTTTCGCGCTGCTTGCCCTTCAGTTCGTCAATGTGCTCGTAGATACCCTCAATCGAGCCGAAGTCGGTAATCAGTTTCTCGGCACCCTTCGGACCCACGCCTGGACAGCCAGGGATATTGTCCGAAGTGTCGCCCATAAGTCCAAGCAAATCAATAATATGGTCGGGCGTGACGGCGAATTTCTCTTTCACCTTGGCGGCGTCCCAAATCTCAATGTCGCCACCCGAACGGCCTGGTTTGTAAACAAATACGCCATCGCGGACAAGTTGCGCGTAATCCTTGTCGGGCGTCATCATATAAACCGTAAACCCTTCAGCCACAGCCTTGTGAGCCAGCGTGCCGATAATGTCGTCAGCCTCAAAACCGTCAACCTGAACCACAGGAATCCGCAGTGCGCCAATCACTTCCTTGATGAGCGGAATGGCCTGGCGCATATCCTCGGGCATCGCCTCGCGGTTGGCCTTATACTCGGCGTACATCTCGTGCCTAAACGTGGGCCCGTGCGGGTCGAAAACCACGCCAATGTGGCTCGGGTTCTCTTTTTGCAGCACTTCGAGCAGCGTGTTGGTAAACCCGAACACCGCCGATGTGTTCACCCCCTTCGAGTTGATTCTCGGACTCTTGATGAAAGCGTAATAGGCCCTGTATGCCAGCGCGTAGGCATCGAGCAGGAAAAGCGTTTTGTCTGCCATCTTGTTTGTTTTTTAGCAGAGCGAAGATAGGATTTTTTGGGGTTCTGACGAACTCAACAATGCCGGCAATTTAGCCTCATCTGATAATTATCGACAAATCGGATTCGGGGGCTTTCAAAACCGTTCCGGGTGGAATGAATATTTTGTCGCCAGGCTTCACGTTTGTGAAGATTGTTTTGTTGCCTATCCCTTTGTAACTGCTTATCTTGACAATTTTCCGGCCCTGCTTGTAGTAAAGATAGAACGCACTATTCTGCGGGGCATTTAGGGCATCAAGCATCTGCTGATTATCAGCAAAATAACTGTACAGCGTGTGACCATCCTCAACCAGCAGATAGAAATCTTGTTCTGTTGCCGGAACAGTAAACTGCACCTTCTTGTCCAAAACAAGCGGATCCGACTCAAGCACGCTCACATAATATCTTTCAACAAACGACTTGCGTATTTTGCCTTTGCTCATGCCCGAAACGATGTTCCTGAACATCTGGTCGAGCGATGATTCGGGCAATTCGGGCAGATTACGGCTGAGCAGGCTCATATTGATGAGTCCGAACAGATTCTCGCGAAAGTTGGTGGTATCGAGCGGCACCATATTATATTTCGCAAAAAGTTCCTCATACATCAGGCTGCGCGTCATCACTTTTTCGGCATAGGCAAAGGCCTCAACTCCAAATCCGTTGTAATTTCTCAAACCATCAAGTTTGTGCTGTGAGTCGTAGCCTTTTATATTCGGCAGAAACTCGAACGGAAATCTAACCTGCATTCGATGACTGAGAAAATAGTGCTCACCGTCACGGTTAAAAGCAAAAAAAGATTTCCAAGTGTCACGGTCGATGCGATATAGCATCCGCGCGGTCTTATAATAAAGTTGCGGAAGGCCAATGCTCATTCCTTCGTCGCCTTTCACATAAGGGTTGAAGGCCGATTCGGTAAACTGCTGCGCCAAAACAATGCTGAGTGTGGGCGCGTTGACGCCGTATTTCTTATAGGCACGCCATGCCTCCTGCTCGTAGAGAGAGACTAAATCCGACGGAATGTAACCCACTCCCATTTTATATCGGGGATTGTATATGGCGTAATAGCGGGCCGATGCGTTGCGGAAACTTATCAACTCAATCGGTATGCGGAAATTGGGCGGAATCTCATCCTCAGTCCATTTGGCAATTTGTGCCTCACGCTGCTTTTTGAATGATGTCTTGTTCTTTTCTGTCATGCGGCTGTAGTTGACCAATTTCTTCATCTCAGCATCGATGGAGGTTTGCGCAAACGCTCCAAATCCGACCAGAGTTAAAAATATAATCAACAACCTCTTCATGGCATTGTTCTCAGTTTGGGCTGCAAATATACAAATCAGCAGATTATAAACATATTACATATTACTCAGTTTTTTGATTTCTGTTTCATCAATAAATTCCTATTTGTGTGCTCAGTTTGCTTTCGTACTTTTGCACGAAACTTATTTTTAAAGTTTTGAAACGCAAATTCATACTGAATCTGATTCTTGTTGTATTCCTGAACCTGCTGGTCAAGCCGTTCTGGGTTTTTGGAATCGACCGCACCGTGCAGAATGTTGTGGGTGCCGAGCAGTACGGATTCTACTTTGCGTTGTTCAATTTCTCGCTCATTCTCAACATCTTGCTCGATCTGGGCATCACCAACTACAACAACCGAAACATCTCGCAGAACGAGAGCGGACTCACGCTCAACTTTTCCAACATCTTCACAATCAGATTGATACTAGGTGTTTTCTATTTCGTGGTGAGTATGGCTGCGGCGTGGCTCTGCAACTATAGCCGCCACCAATTAGAGATGCTGATGTTTTTGACTATCAATCAGTTTCTGCTGGCGCTGATACTCTATTTGCGTTCCAATCTGGCTGGACTGCAACTCTTCAAAACCGACAGCGTCGTCTCGGTGCTCGACCGTGTGGTTATGATTCTCATTTGCAGCCTGTTGCTATGGGGCAATGTTACTAATCAGCCGTTCCGCATCGAGTGGTTTGTCTATGCGCAGACGGGCGCCTATCTGTTCACGGCGGTTGTGGCTTTTGTGCTGGTTTTCATCCACGCGCCCACGTTCCGCCCGACGTTCAACCTGCAGTTTTCGCTCGAAGTGCTGCGCAAGAGTTTTCCGTTTGCGCTGCTCACGCTGCTGATGTCGCTCTACAACCGCATCGACTCGGTGATGCTCGAGCGCCTTCTGCCCGACGGCAAGGTGCAGGCTGGCATCTACGCGCAGGCCTACCGCATCTCGGACGCGTGCTGTATGTTTGCTCTGCTATTCGCCAATCTGCTGCTGCCGATGTTCTCGCGGATGATTAAGCAGCGCGAGAATGTGGCGGGTCTGCTTCGGCTCTCAACCGTGGCAATGGCCGTGCCTGTGGTGGCTGGGGCCGCCGCGTGCGTCTTCTACCGCCGCCCGATTATGGACCTGCTCTACAGCAGTCACGTTGCCGAGTCGGCACCGATTTTTGCGCTTCTCATCAGCGGATTTGTGGCTATATCAATGGTTTACATCTACGGAACACTACTCACGGCCAACGGCAGCCTTCGCCAACTCAACATTGTGGCGTTCTGCGGAATGGTGTTCAACATTGCAATGAATTTTGTGCTGATACCGCGCTACGGGGCGCTTGGGGCGGCCATTGTGAGTCTTGCAACACAAAGTTTGACCGCTTTTGCCCAAATTGCCATTGCTTTTTCTATTTTTGGCCTCAAATTTCGAGGGCGAACGCAATTCATGCTATTACTTTACGTTTTAGGTATTGCCGCCTTCGGTTTCGCCTCAACGAATCTGCCATTCGGCTGGTACGGCAATGCACTGGTAATGTTTGCCGCATCGGGCTTGTGGGCTTTTGCGTTGCGGCTTGTCAGGATAAATGATTTTATGACATTGGTAAAAACGAAAAATGAATTATAAGATGGTTGGTGAATTGGTGAATCGGTCAATCGGTGAATTGATTTCAAATCAATCGATTATACAATTCGCCGATTCAACAAATATTCTTTTTCAACTTAGAACTTATAACTTAAAACTCAAAAAACTTAAAACTCAACAATAATGAAGTTTCAAAAACTCAATCTCATCATCGGTTGGATAACATTCGCCATTGCTTCGGCGGTGTACATTGCAACCATTGAGCCGACAGCCAGTTTCTGGGACTGCGGCGAATTCATTGCCACGGGCTACAAACTCGAAGTGGGACACCCCCCTGGCGCACCGTTCTTTATGCTGATGACGCGATTCTTCAGCAACTTTGCCGGTGGCGACGTGACTAAAGTGGCAATGTGGGCCAACATTATGTCGGCTTTGGCTTCGGGCGGAACCATCCTGTTCCTGTTCTGGACCATCACCCATCTGGGCCGCCGCCTGACCCGCAAGAACGCCGACGAACTATCGCTTGGCTGGCAGATTGCAATCCTGGGCAGCGCCTTCATCGGCTCGCTGGCCTACACATTCTCTGACACATTCTGGTTCTCGGCTGTCGAGGGCGAAGTTTACGCATCGTCGTCGCTGCTGACGGCCTTTGTGTTCTGGGCCATTCTGAAATGGAGCGATGTGGCCGACGAGAAATACAGCAACCGCTGGCTGGTGCTAATCGCTTATACGATAGGCATTTCGATTGGCGTCCATCTGCTTAACCTGCTGACCATTCCTGCCATTGCGCTGGTTTACTATTTCAAGAAGAACAGCACCGTCACTCCGAAGGGCGTGATTGTGGCTCTGCTTGTGTCGTGTGTTATTTTGGGCGGCGCCATGTGGGGCATCATACCTGGCGTTGTGAAACTCGGCTTCTTCTTCGACCGCATCTTTGTCAACGGCTTCGGTCTGGGCTACAACAGCGGCCTTCTGTTCATGATTGTGCTGCTGGCAGGACTGTTCACCTGGGGCATCATCTACACCCAAAAGAACAACAAGCCTGTATGGAACACCGTTCTACTGTCGGTGGCAATGTTGCTCATCGGCTACGGCTCGTATGCAACCATTGTCATTCGTTCGCTGGCAACTCCGCCCATCGACCAGAACGACCCTGAAGACGCTTACTCGCTGTTGAGTTATCTGAACCGCGACCAGTACGGCAGTTGCCCGCTCATCTACGGTCAGTACTACAATGCGCCCGTCAACCTCGACGATCCCTACAAGCACACTGGCAAAACCTGGGTGCAGAAGGACGGCAAATATGTTGAGGGTAACGACAAAATCGAGTACAACTATAATAAGGCCATGTGCACCATCTTCCCGCGAATGTGGAGCAGCAAGCAAGAACACGTTGAGGACTACAAATACTGGGGCAACATCAAGGGCCGCAAGGTGAAAGTCCGCAACAATCAGGGCGAGATGGAGACAATGGTGAAGCCGACCTTCGGCGAGAACCTGCGCTACTTCCTGCGCTATCAGTGCGGATTCATGTATTTCCGCTACTTCATGTGGAACTTTGTTGGCCGCCAGAACGATATTCAAGGCGATGGCGACAACATGAGCGGCAACTGGATTAGCGGCATCAAGTTCCTCGATGAGATGCGCCTCGGCCCGCAAGACAACCTGCCGTCGGAATACGCCAACAACCGTGCCACCAACAAATACTACTTCCTGCCGCTCATCTTGGGCTTGATAGGACTTTTCTATCAACTCAAGCGCGACAAGAAGAACTTCTGGGTGGTGATGGCGCTCTTCGTCCTCACTGGTCTGGCCATTGTGGTCTATCTGAACCAGTATCCGCGCCAGCCGCGTGAGCGTGACTATGCCTACGCTGGCTCGTTCTACGCTTTCGCCGTTTGGATTGGACTTGGCGTGATGGCCGTTTACGAGTGGCTGAACAAGGTGACGAAGGAAGTGCCGTCGGCAGCCGTGGCAACGGGCATTTGCCTGTTCATTCCTGGTATTATGTGCGCCCAGAACTGGGACGACCACGACCGCAGCAACCGCTACATCTGCCACGATGTGGCCTGGAACTACCTACAATCGTGCGAGCCGAACGCCATCATCTTCACCAACGGCGACAACGACACCTTCCCCTTGTGGTACATTCAGGAGGTTGAGGGTGTCCGCACCGACGTGCGCGTCATCTGCCTGCCCTACCTCATCACCGACTGGTACATCGACCAAATGAAGTCGAAATACTACGATAGCGAGCCTGTGCCGTTCAGCATGACGCACAGTCAATATGAGACTGGTACGCGCGACCAACTGCCTGTATATGACAAGATTAAAGATGCACAAGAACTGAAGGAAGTCATCAACTTCATCAAGAGCGACAACCCGCAGACGCGCCTGACAACCAACTACAACGAGACCATCGACTACTTCCCGACAAAGAAATTGAAGATGACCATCGACAAGGAGAAGGTTCTGGCCACTGGCGCTGTGAAGGAGAAAGATGCCGACTTGATTGTCGATGAGATGAACTGGAGTCTGACGTCGCGCTACATTCTGAAGAACGACCTGATGATTCTCGACCTTGTGGCCAATGCCAACTGGGAGCGCCCGATTTACTTTGTATCGGTTGGTCCAGGCAACGACACCAACCTGCGCGACTATTTCCAGTGCGAGGGCTTTGCCTACCGCCTTGTGCCCATCAAGACCAAGTACGACATGATGAGCGTTGGCCGCATCGACACCGATGTGCTCTACGACAACATGATGAACAAGTTCCGCTGGGGCAACATGGGCGACCCGAAGGTTTATCTCGATGAGAACATCCGCCGCACCCTGCAGATTGTGAAGTTGCGCAACAACTTCGGCCGTTTGGCCATCGCCCTTCAGCAAGAGGGCAAAACCGACAAGGCCCAGGAGGTTATCAAACGCTGCTTTGAGGTTCTGCCTGTTGAGAAAGTGCGTTTGACCTATTACGACTCGAAGTTCGTCGACGCGCTGTTTGAGTGCAACTATCCGCAGGCTGGCGAGATTGCAACCGACATCTTCAACACCGCCTACAACGACCTGCTCTACTATGGTAAACTGCCCGCACCGTTCTACGCATCGAACGACAGCAAGCGCCAGATGTGCATGGTGAATGCGCAGTGGATTCTCGAAACTCTGCAAACCTACCAGCAGACCGAACTGTACAACAAGTTGAACGCTGTGTTCACCGAGATGTACACCATCTACAGCGGCGGCATGACGCCAACCGCTGTCAGAAATCTGGAACGCCGTTAAGGTTAGGCCGATAACATACAAAAACCGCAATCATGGAGATTTTTCCTGGTTGCGGTTTTTTGTTTGTAACAGCGAATTATGCTTAATCAGATTATTTTTCACGTTTCACAAATCCCAATATTTGTTCGTTTCTCTAAACTATTTTTATAATTTTGGGCGCAAAGGATATTTATATCCTCACTAATCTAAAAATCTGTTAAAATGAACTTTATTGTATCAAGCACGCAACTTTTGAACCATTTGCAGGCTGTCAGCCGTGTAATCAGTTCGAAAAACACAATGGAAATCCTTAACAATTTTTTGTTCAAACTCGAAGGCAGCAAGTTGACAATCACAGCATCCGACATTGAAACAACAATGATTACCTCAATAGATGTTGAAAATGCTTCTGACGATGGTGTCATTGCCATCGACGCCAAACGTTTGACCAACATTCTGAAGGAATTTCCTGACCAGCCGCTTACATTCAACATCAATAATGGTACTCACAATGTTGATATAGTATCAGAGAATGGTAAGTTCAGTGTGCTTGGCCAAGACGGAGCCGATTTCCCGCTAGCAAATGAATTACACGACAACGTCAGCGTGATCCGCATGTCGACCGACACTTTGCTGCAAGGCGTGTCGAAAACTCTTTTTGCCGCCATGGCCGACGATATCCGCCCGATACTGACAGGCATTTTTGTGGAAATATCACAAGGGAAAATAAAATTCGTTGCCACCGACGCACACAAACTGGTTTGCTACGGCCGCACCGATGTCCAAACTGAAGGCGATAGTTCGTTCATTCTTCCGCAGAAACCCGCCAACCTGCTTAAAAACATCTTGCCGAAAAGCGATGCTCAAGTTCAACTCTCGTTCAACAAGCAGGAAGCGGTTATTGAGTTTAATGAGTACAAACTGATTTGCCGTTTGATTGAAGGTACATATCCTAATTATCAAGCAGTTATTCCTGTCGATGTTCCGCGCAAACTCACCATTGACCGTCTCGGTCTCTGCAATTGCCTGCGCCGTGTGTCAATTTTCTCAAACCAGGCAAGCAACCTCATCAAATTGTCAATAACAGCAAACCAACTCACCGTTTCGGCTCAGGATATCGACTTCTCAATCTCGGCGCACGAGCGCGTGAAATGCCAATATGAGGGAGAGGATATGGAAATTGGATTCTGCTCAACATATTTGATTGAAATTCTGTCGAATCTCAATGGCAATGAAGTGGTTATCAACCTTTCTGACTCAACAAAACCCGGCACATTCATTCCTCTCGACCAGTCGTCGGTTGATGAAGATGTGCTGATGTTGCTGATGCCTATGAGCATTAATTAATATGAGCATTAATTAATATTTGGTTTTAACCATCAAAGAGGGGGAAACAATTCTTTTTCTCCCTCTTTTTTTTTGCCCATCAATGAGGTTTTTCTCTGTCCAAACCTTTCAAATCCATACTATTTTATAATTTTGCAACCGTTAAATCTGCTCCATAATTGAACCGTTTGATGGAAGTTTCGCAAAACAGTGGTATCCAGGCCGATTCGACAGCACAGATAGGAACGCTAATACTGTCACGAACCACGCTCGACTTTGGCGGAGCCGACGCGTTTCGTGTCGATTCAAGCCGCATACAGGCTCGGAAACCCGTGGCTCCAGTCATCAAAACTGTGCCATACATTCCTGAGAACGACTCAATCAGCCACCCAGTTTACGACGTACTCAATGGCGAGTTTGTCATCACCAACGACGAATCGCTCATATCGCATCTGCGTCTGAATCCGATTGAGCCAGTCAGCAGCGATACTGAGGCAATTCAAGCCGTTGAACCACAGCGTTTTTCGATGGCCGCAAAGCAGAGCAACACCGAGGTGCTGAGGCAGGCAAAGTCAACTCCCGAATCGGAAGTCCTAGCCGAAGGAAAACCTTCTGAAGCCATTTCCACCGACACCATTCCAGCAGCCGACAGCATCAGCATTGCCGCTGATACTCTGGCAGTTGCCGATACCGTGACCACCGCCGACACCACAATCATTGTTGACACCGCTCCAAAACAGGAGGCCACATATAAAATCTATGAGGAGAAGGAAGGCAAGCCGTTGATGCGGAAAACCTATGGCTTCTCACTCGACAAATCAACAACCGACACCGATTGGATGATTGGCGTCATCATCGCGTCGTTTTTGTTTTTTGCTTGGATTAGAATGATTTACGGCAAATATGTGGGCATGGCGTTTCAATCGGCAGCCAACTTTTTCGCCGCCAACCGCACCTATACCGAATCAAATGCGGTGAGGTCGCGGGTATTCTTTCTGCTTAACATATTGTTCTACATCAATATAAGTTTGTTCTCATGCCAGTGTCTGAACTTCTTTGGTTTCAATTTCGACGACTATTCGGGGCTGAAACTGTTCGGCGCATGCATGCTCTCCTTCTTCGCCGTTTACTCGGTACGAACCATTATACTGAAATTCCTCGATTTTGTGTTCGACACTGAATCGTTCGGCTACTACAACTTCTCCATATATCTTTATTGCAAGATTTACGGACTCATCCTGCTGCCTCTGATTGCAGTCATTCCGTTTGTTCCCGATTTTGTTACTGAGAAACTGATATGGGCAGGTTTGGCAGCATTCGTATTGATGTATATCCTGACACTGTTCCGCGGATTTCGAATTTGTCTGCGAAAAGGTGTTTCGATATTTTATTTGTTTTTCTATCTTTGCGCCCTTGAAATCTTACCCCTTCTGACTGTATATAAGTATGTGCTGAAATATTTGTTATAGAATGGGTTAAGGTAGATGTCTAACTAAAAACCGAGCAAGTTGAAAATTAAGAAAATTTTGGTATCGCAACCAAAACCAACGACCGAAAAGTCGCCGTATTTCGATTTGGCCGAAAAGTACAATCTGAAAATAGATTTCAGACCGTTCATTACAGTCAAACCGGTGGAAGCCAAGGATTTCCGCAAGGAACGCATAAACATCCTTGACCACACAGCCGTGATTTTCACAAGCAAAAACGCCATTGACCACTTGTTTAGAATTTGTGATGAAACCCGTGTCACATTGCCCGACGACATGAAGTATTTCTGCATTACCGAGGCTGTCGCCCTCTATCTTCAGAAATACATCACCTATCGTAAACGCAAGATATTCTTTGCCCAGAACGGCAAGTTCGATGAACTTCTGTCGCTCATCGACAAGCACCGCGAGGACAAATTCCTGCTCCCATCGTCGGACAAGTACAAACCCGAGGTTCTTGAAAAACTCCAGGCACACAAAATCGACCACACGCTTGCCATTCTGTATCAAACAGTGGCAACTGACATGTCGGACATTGCCGACCAGAACTACGATGTGATGTGCTTCTTCAGCCCTGAGGGTATTAAGTCGTTAAAGACGAACTTCCCTGATTTTGAGCAGAATGAGATTAAGATTGCCGCATTTGGCCCAACAACAGCCAAAGCCGTTGAAGATGCTCATTTGCGACTCGACATCAAGGCTCCGCTGCCCGAGGCTCCGTCAATGCCTGCCGCTTTGGAGTTGTTCATCAAAGATGCCAACCGCGCTTGCAAAAAGAATTGATATTTAGCAAGATAATAACCTTAAAGCCGCAACTGAAGTTAAATTCGTTGCGGCTTTTTTGTTTCAATGAATCAATCACCTATGAATAATAAAAAAGCCCCGCCAGTTGGCGGGGCTTTTTCATTTATCAGTTTACAGTTCAATTAGAACAGTTTCTTTACCTGATTGTAAACATTCTCTGCAGTGAAGCCGAGTTTCTCGTCAAGCACTTTGTAAGGTGCCGAGAAACCGAAACTCTCCAAGCCCCAGACAGCGCCTTCGCTTTCCGGAACCAGACCTTGCAGGTTCACTGGCAGACCAGCAGTCAAGCCGAATTTCTTAACGCCTGCAGGCAGAATGCTCTTCTGATAGTCTTTGCTCTGGCTGCGGAACAAGCCTTCCGACGGAACGCTCACAATGCGAACTTTCTTGCCGTCTTTGCGGATGAGTTCGGCACCGGCAACCAAAGTAGAAACTTCAGAACCGCTGGCAACCAGGATAACGTCAGGATTGTTGTCGCTTCCGGCAACAATGTAAGCGCCTTTGGCAGCCTGCGAGTAGTCGTTTCCGGCTGGCAGGTTGTTGATATTCTGACGAGAGAGAATCAAAGCGGTCGGAGTTGCAGTGTTCTCCATTGCAAGTTTCCAAGCGGCTGTGGTCTCTTGTGCGTCGGCCGGGCGAAGAACCAGCATTGAGTTCTGGCCTTTGTGGTTTTTCAGTTTCTCCATAAGGCGGATTTGAGCCTCTTGCTCCACTGGCTCGTGGGTTGGGCCGTCCTCGCCAACGCGGAATGCGTCGTGTGTCCAGATGAACTTAACAGGAAGTTGCATCAAGGCAGCCATACGGACAGCCGGTTTCATATAGTCAGAGAATACGAAGAATGTTCCGCAAGCCGGGATAACGCCGCCGTGCAGAGCCATACCAATGCAGCAGCAAGCCATTGTCAACTCGGCAACACCAGCCTGGAAGAATGCGCCCGAGAAGTCACCTTTGGTGAAGGCTGTGGTCTTCTTCAGGAAGCCGTCGGTCTTGTCAGAGTTCGACAAGTCGGCCGATGCGCAAATCATATTTGGAACCTGCTCTGCCAAAACGCTCAAGCAGGCAGCACTTGCGTTACGTGTAGCGTCGTTGTCTTTTTGTTGAACCTTGCT
>JAEEGG010011997.1_pt1 | contig 18776 bp, 30 predicted proteins | sample 9134161 | NCBI WGS metagenome assembly JAEEGG01 (sample SAMN16246543, study PRJNA631951) | gut metagenome | biome: gut microbiome; feature: rumen; material: CR-attached | host: Bos | place: Iran: Karaj | collected 2018-10 | reverse complement strand
GCTCTTCTTGGTGAGAATGTGGCTCTTGTAAGCCTTGGCGCGCTTGATCTTGCCCGACTTGGTCAGGGAAAAACGCTTTGCTGCGCCGCGATGGGTCTTGATTTTCGGCATGGTTGTTCCTCCTGCTAATACTTTCGATTACTTTTTCGGTGCAAGCACCATAAACATGTTTCTGCCCTCTTGCTTGGGAGGACGTTCCTTCACCGCGACGTCGGACACCATGTCGTAAAACGCTTCCATGACGTCCTCGCCCATTTCGCCCTTGGTGATCTGTCTGCCGCGGAAGCGGATGGACACCTTCACCTTGTCGCCGTTGCGCAGGAACTTATCGCATTGCTTTGCCTTGACCTCCATATCGTGCTGGTCGATGGTGGCGGAAAGACGGATCTCCTTGATCTCGATGATCTTCTGATTGCGCTTTTGTTCCTTCTCCCGCTTCAGCATGTCATAGCGATACTTGCTGTAGTCCATGAGCTTGCAAGTCGGGGGTACGTTCTGTGAGACCTTTACAAGGTCCAGTTCGCGTTCGTCCGCCAGACGCTGTGCGTCCCGCACATCCATAATACCGAGCTGCTGTCCGTTTTCGTCGATCAGCCGCACTTCGGGGTCGCGGATCTCTTCGTTGATCTGCATGTCCTGCGTAGCGATGAAAAAACACCTCCAAACAAAAATAGTGGGCGCAGATGCACCCACCATCGATAGTTCTTGCGATCTATAAACCGTGACGCGGCGCGATTGCCGGCAGGTGAGAGCGGGCGCTCTGCTTGAAAACACAAATATTATAATGACGCTTTCCGCTTTTGTCAAGCATTATTTCTTGATTTTGCCGGATTTTTTCATGTCCGCCGGCATTTGCTTCTGTGCCGGACGCTGTTGATCCGCTGAGGCTTTTGCCGCTCATCTCGCTTTTTTCTTCTTGCCGTGCGCTGCGCGGGAGATCGCGATCAGAAGCAGCAGAAACGTCAGAAGCTCCATAACGAGCAGGATGACGAACCAGCCGTAGAGAAGCGTATGAAGGTATCCGGTGAGAATGGTGCGGAACGCGCTTGCGGTGATGTTCAGCCGTTCCACATAGCCGAACAGCAAAAACTGCATGACCGGCACGAACACGAGCGTCACGCCCATGAAGCAGCCGCCGGTCCGCAGCACCGCGCCGGTCCGCTTCGCCTTGCCGTAATACAGCATCGTAAGGAAGATCAGCATCACGACCGCAAGCAGCGCGCCTGCGCCGAACAGCACGAGCGACGCCCGCGAGAACGTGTGGTTGCGGAGCTTCAGAAACGGCTCGATCACGAGCTTCGTATTGATCGCCGAAAGATCCTCCGTCACCGCCCGCGCCGCGTCCTGGGCGCAGTCGTCGATCCCCTCCGGGGCAAACGCCGTGTTTGCGCGCAGATAGCTCTTGAACCCGTCGGCGGGATACGCCGGAAGATCGAGCGGCGCTTTGGCGTCCTCGGCGTACAGTGCGTCGATCAGCGTGTTTGTGTACCATACGATCGACTCGTCCGTCACGACCGCAGAAAACGAGCCTTCCTTCAGCCCGTACAGCAGCGCGACGTGGTCGAGATCGTCCGAAAGGTTTTCCCGCATCTCGGTGCAGTAGCTCTTTGTCGGCAGAAACGTCTTGAAGTACGCCGGGTTCAGCGCGATAAAGCGCAGCGTGCCGGCAGTCAGTGTCAGTACGATCGCCGCGCACAGGACGGCAAGGACGATCGCCGTTCCGATGAATCTGAACAGCTTCATTGCGGCACCTCCGTTCCGTCGATCAGCGTGCACAGCAGCACACAGCGCTCGGTGCGGCGCTTGCCGTTGTTGTCGCGCGGATAGCAGGTGTACAGCACAAGATCGGCGTCCTGCCCCGCATCCATGTACCAGCGGTCCGTACCGTCTGCGGTCCTCTTCTCCTCCACGCGGTATGCATAGGGTCCGTAGCTCGTCTCCAAAGTCACAATCGCGCCGACCGGCGTATCCTCCAGCTCGGCAAAATCACGCGTGACGTGCGCCGAAAGGATCGTACAGCCGCGTTCGCCCGGGAACGCCGAGCCGAACGACATGCCCGCGCCCTTCTTCAGGATCTTCTTATCCGAGCCGAACCAAACCGGGACGTTCCGGATGCTCCAGCCGCCGTTCTGCCAGGAAACATTCAGCCGCGCAAACTGCTTTCCGTAGCGGATCGCGGGGATCTTCAAAAGCGCGTTCGGACGCTCGCCCGGCACAAAGCCCGTGTCCTCGTCCGTGATCTCCGTCTGCGTGGTGCTGCCGACAAGCAGTCCGAAGAAAGCCGTCTCCTCGACCACCGACTGAAAGAAGTACATGCCGAGACAGAACACGCCCGCAAAGAACAGCAGGAACGGAATGACCATAAGGAAGCCCCGTCCGGTCGGGGAACTGTCTCTTTCGCGTACTGCCATCGTTTATGCCGCCTTCTTCTTGCGTTCCGTGATGACCAGAAGAACGATCCCGAAGATCGCCGCGGCGCCGATCAGAATCCCGCCGCCGATGATCCAGCCCAAAGCCGGCGCATCGCCGACGTCGGTTTTGGCGTCGCTGTTGATGCGTCCCAGCAGTTTTCCGTTCTTTTTGATCGTGATCACACGCGCGTATTCGTTCTGGGAATCGTTGCTCGGATCGATCGAATACTGCAGTCCGAGCTCGTTTGCAATCTTTTCGATCAGCTCCGCCGCGATCTCGAAGTCCGCGTCGGTATAGTGTTCCAGCGATGCGCCTTCCGAAAGCTTCTGCTTTGCAACCGTGTCGTTCACATAGCGCACGATGTTGCGGTAGCTGTCCGCCGTGACCGTGATCTCCTCGCTGCGAAGGATGTTCAGAAGCTGCCTTCTGAGGCTTTGATCCTTGCCGAGCAGCGTTTGATCGAACGAATCCATCAGCATGGACTTATATGCGTCGCTGTCGCCCACAGGCGTGATATCGACCGCGTCCGAGGGCTCTGCCGTCGGTTCTGCCGTAACGGCAGGCGCCGCCGTCTCCGTTTCTCCGTCGCCCTCCGCAAGCGCGGAAAGCGGCAGCAGGATGCATAGCAATACGGCGAACAGTGCGCCGATTCTCTTTTTCATCTGTGTTCCTCCTTTTGCCCTGCAAAACGGTGTTCCGTTTTCATCGGGCTGTCTCATTATACAGGATAAATGCGTCGGAAATGTAACAGAACTAAAAATCTTCCGCGAATGTTCGGTCCGTCAGAACGCTCCCAAAAGATGCGCGATCAGCGCACCGAGCGCACATGCCCAAAGAATGACCGACAGCGGTACGAGGATCAGAAACTTCGCGTGCTTCGTCTTGTGACGGCAAAGGACCATGCCGAGCGCTGCGCCGATGCAGCCGCCGAGAAACGACAGCAGAAGCAGTGTGCGCTCCGGCACGCGGCGCTTGCCCTTTCTTGATTGCGCGATGTGCTTGTCATACGCGTATACCGCGAACGTGATCAGGTTCATCGCCCCGAGCGCCGCGAAAAGCCACCAAAGCTTTGCGATCGATTCCATTTCCCCGCCTCCTTTGCGTCCGCACATGATACCACACGCCGTCCGAAAATGCAAGTGCAGGAAAAAAACGTCCGCGGCGAGCATTTTCTCGTTGACAACACCAACCGAACGGAATACAATTGTTTTGTTAAGGATGAACGGAAAAGGATCCCATTCCTTCATTACCTTCATTCCTTCATTTTTCATTGGCAAAGGAGGTGGCTGTCATGGATGCAGGCAGTAGCAGTACCGGCTCCGCAAGCCCGCTGATATGCGGAAACGCTTCGGACGTGCCCTTATGGCGGCCGACCCTGCCGATCCCGTAAACGCGGGTCTTGCTCCAATCAATTGAAAGGAGGAAGACTGATATGGCAAATTTAGCCACCGCGATCACATCGCTGATCGAATCGAAAAAATACGGAACGCTGCGCGACATTCTCGTTACGATGAACGCAGCGGATATTGCCGCGCTGTTTGAGGACCTGGAGCCCGAAATGCTGCCGCGGCTGTTCCGCCTGCTCCCGAAGGAGCTGGCGGCGGATACCTTTGTCGAGATGGAGAGCGATTCCCAGGAGCTTCTCATCAAAGGCTTCTCGGATTCCGAGCTCAAGGAGGTCATCGACGAGCTGTACATCGACGACGCCGTCGACATCGTTGAAGAGATGCCGGCAAACGTCGTGAAAAGGATCCTTGCGCAGGCGGATCCCGACACGCGCAAGCTCATCAACGAGCTTCTGAAGTACCCGGACGACTCGGCGGGCAGCATCATGACGACGGAATACGTCGAGCTGCGCCCGAACTTCACCGTGGAGGACGCGATCAAAACGATCCGCCGCACCGGCATCGACAAGGAAACGATCAACATCTGCTACGTCACGCGCGCGGACCGGACCCTCTACGGCTTCGTCACGATCCGGCGCCTCATTCTCAGTCAGCCGGACATGCTGATCGGCGATCTGGCGGAAACGAACGTGATCTCCTGCAAGACGCTGGACGATCAGGAGACGGTGGCGCAGACGCTTTCAAAATACGACCTCATCGCGCTGCCGGTCGTGGACGGCGAGAACCGCCTCGTCGGTATCGTCACGGTCGACGACGCGATCGACGTCCTGCAGGAAGAGGCGACGGAAGATATCGAAAAGATGGCTGCTATCACGCCGTCCGACAAGCCGTACCTCAAGACCGGCGTGTTCTCGCTGTACATCCACCGCATCCCGTGGCTGTGCATTTTGATGGTCGCTGCGATCTTCACCGAGCTCGTCATCAACCACTTCAGCAATCTGATGAGCGTGCAGTTCCAGTCCTTCATCAGCGCGATGCTGCTTGCGTGCATCCCGATGCTGATGGACACCGGCGGCAACGCGGGCAATCAGGCGTCCGTTACGGTCATCCGCGGCATTTCCCTCGGTGAGATCGAGTTCAAGGACCTGCCCCGTGTCATCTTCAAGGAGTGGCGCATCTCGCTGCTTGCCGGCGCGACGCTCGCCGTCGTCAACTTCGGCAAGATGATGATGATGTACGCGATCACCTATCACAACAGCTTCAACAACCAGTTCACGCCGTATCTGCTGATCGCCGTGACCGTTTCGATCGCGCTCTGCTGCACCGTGTTCCTTGCGAAATTCATCGGGTGCTCGCTGCCGATCCTCGCCAAGAAGATCGGCTTCGACCCGGCGGTCATGGCGGGACCGTTCATCACCACGATCGTCGACGTGACCTCGCTTCTGATCCTCTTCGGTCTTGCGCTGATGCTCGTGCCGAAGATCGCGTGATTTTTCATGGCGGCCCTCCGCGATTCATGCCGGGACAATCCGCCCGCGAAGCATAATTCATGCGGCTTTACCGCAATTCATCAAAGGAGCCGTTTTTTGCGGCTCCTTCTTTTTTTTCGTCTGATTAATTTGGTTGTTTCTATCAATCAATAAGTCTTTCCTTCAATCACCATACGATAGTAACCTGGCGCCAGAGAACCAATGGTATAGGTCCCAACAAAATGATCCCCAACAGAAATCGAATCGGTCGTAATTACTCCGGAATCTACTACGGTGCCATTACTATTGTAAATCTTATAGAACATATGGAACGGTCTTGAATAATAATTGCTGTCATCATAAGCCTTATATCCGTCATATGTCATTTTTACCCAATATGTACCATCGTATCTCTCATCAAATGTAAATTCACAGTTGTTCAGATCGATTCCCTGGCTGTTATTTATGGAACCGTCATAAGAATAATGTATCTCGTTCAGCCTTCCCCAGTGCTGTACATTGATATCTATATCAGGCAATACCTCGACTTTGATCTTCAATTTTTGACTGTCATACGTATTGCTGATAATGATATTTGTTGTGCCGCATTTTTGAGGGTAGATTCTCAGCGTGATTGTGTCTCCCTCCCAGTTTCCCCAAACATAGGAAGCTATGCCGGAATCCTCAACTTTTGCGGTCAACGATCCGCTTTGTGTAAACGTGATGGTAACGGGTACATATGAATCACCTTTCATTAGTTGAACGCTTTCTGTGTTTGCAAACAGAGAGAGATTTTTCCAAACAATGGATTTCCCTGTAGAATTGCATCCGCTGATGCTTGTTCCGTTTGCATCAAGGCAGCGAACGGTGTAAAAATACTTTGTTCCCTCGCTTCCTGTTCTATCAACATAGAACGCATTTTTTGTATCGCCGAGCTTGGTCCAGCTGCCCGACGCCGTTTTACGGAATACGCGGTACTTTGCTGCTCCTGTAACAGCTTTCCATGTAACAGAGACGCCTCCCGGAGCATAGTCCAACGTAGAGATTGTCGGTGCTGCGACGTAAGTAATAGTTTTCCCCGCTTCATAATAGGAGCCGATAAAAGTAGTCCCATCCTCAGCAAGTCCTCTAACGGTATAGATATACTTCGTACCCGATTTTGCCCACTTATCCTTGCAGCTTGTTTCGGATGTTGTCAACAATGTGCCCCATGTCCCGTTTTCCGTCTTTCGCAATACACGATACTGAGATACGCCCGGGACCGCATCCCACGCAATAGTAACCCCGCCAACAACGTTTGTAATTGATTTGATCTTTGGAGCGGCGATACGCGTTATCTGCTTGCCGACGCTGTCAAAAGCGCTTGTAAACTGTGTTCCGTCCGCTGTGATGCATCTGACGGTATAGGAATAGTCGACGCCGGATTTCGCCCATTTATCTACACAGGACAACTCGGTCGTGTCCAGAAGCGTGCACCATCTGCCGTTTCCGGTTTTGCGAAGTACACGGTACTTTTCGGCGCCGGATACGGCGTTCCATGAAATGCTCACGCCCGCAATCAGGTTCTTGACGCTTTTTATCGTTGGCTTATCGGCATAGATCAGTGATTTCCCGGTAGAATCGCATGCGCTGATAGCTGTTCTTCCATCTGCAGAAATACATTTGACGGTATAAGCGTACTGTGTCCCGGGAACGATGGTTACGTCTTCATATTCTATCGCTGTTATGTCCCCGATCGCTGTCCATGACCCTTTGCCGGTTTTCCGATATACACGGTAATTCTCCGCGCCGGTAACGGCTTCCCATGAAAAGACAATGCTACCGTTGCCCCAGGTTGCCTCTTTCAGCTTCGGAGAGGCGAGATAAAACACCTGTTTGCCGACAGGATCATAATCACTCATGAATGTTGTCCCGTCACTTGAAATACAACGCACGGAATAGGAATATGTGTTTCCGGATTTCGCCCACTTATCCTTGCATTCAGTCGATTCGGTATCCAATAGCGTGCACCATCTGCCATCGTCAAGCTTACGAAGCACGCGGTATTTTTCTGCTCCCGGTACTGCTTTCCACTTAATATCAATGCCGCCTACTGCGTTTTTAACGCTGACCATTTGCGGCATCGACAGCGTATAATCCCTCGATACCGATTCCGATAACGGTAATCCGCTTACATTTCCCGTTATATCCTCTGCATGATCCGCAATAGATACCGCGGGCACAAGTATAAACAATGCCAGCAGGACAAAAGCAATCGTTCTTTTTAACATAAAAAGCCCTCCCTTTAATGTTTTAACATTCTGTGCATGTCATTATCGTGTACAGCATACCATAAGATAAAGAAAATGACAAGCAGTAAATGTCATTATCTGGAGGATTATCTGCATGTTTATCAACAAATCGGGCTCCGGGATGAACAATCTGATCGGCGAACGGCTTGCCGAGAAACGAAAGGGATTAAAGCTGTCGCAGAAGAAATTTGCCGATCGGCTGCAGCTGCTCGGACTTGACGTCGATAAGAATGCGATCCAGCGGATCGAATGCGGAAAGCGGTTTGTAACGGATATAGAGCTGACGTATATTTGCAAGGCACTCGATACCGATCCGAATGAGCTGCTGCAATGGGAGAATGAGTAAGGGGCTGCAGATGGGCGGCTCCTTTTTCGCCGGGCGACGAGGGCTCTTCAGTCTGTTTATGGTCCGATATATGGGCAGATCGCGTTAACTTTCCGGGGCGTCGACCTCGACGTCCCGTCAAGCAACATAACAGCGAAACGGATGAGTAGTAAATGCCCCCATTCGGCAATCTTGTCACGTTTGTCACGCTTGTCACGCAGGAGATACAAAAAAGCCCGTCGATTCACTCGACAGGCTTTGTGCTGTGTTTGGGCTCAGACAAGCTCTAAAACGACCATTTCGGCTGCGTCGCCGCGGCGCGGTCCGAGCTTGGTGATGCGGGTGTAGCCGCCCTTCTTGCCTTCCTTAATGCGTGCGTCATACTTCGGCGCGATCTCACGGAACAGCTTCTCCACGACGGGATGACGGTTGTCCTTGGTGCGCTCTTTGTAATCGCTCTTGCTCTCGACCTTGCCGTCCTTCTCCTTCTTGGGTTCCGGAATGTCGTAGAGATACGCCATGATCTGACGGCGGGCATGCAGCTTAGAGGGCTTATCCTGCTGCTTCTCTGCCTTGACGATCTGACCCTTCTCGTTGTAGGTCTCCTTCTCGACGGTCTCGCTGTTCTGATACTCGCTCACTGCGAGGGTGATGATCTTTTCGGCGATGCTGCGAATTTCCTTCGCGCGCGTTTCGGTCGTGATGATCTTGCCGTTCCAGAGAAGCGCCGTGGTCTGATTTCTGAGCAATGCAACACGCTGATCAGAGGGTTTCCCCAATTTACGGTTTGCCATTGTGCTTCCTCCTTAATCTTCGTTCGTGCGCAGGGAAAGACCCAGCTGCGCCAATTTTTGCTGTACTTCCTCGAGAGATTTCCGTCCGAGATTGCGAACCTTCATCATCTCGTCCTCATCACGCTGCACCAGCTCCTCGACGGTGTTGATGCCCGCGCGCTTGAGGCAGTTGTAGGAGCGGACCGAAAGGTCCAGATCTTCGATGTTCATTTCGAGGATCTTTTCCTTCTTCTTGTCGTCCTTCTCCTTCAGGATCTCGACGTCCTGCACATGATCCGTCAGATTGATGAACAGGAGCAGGTGCTCGGTCAAAATCTTCGCCGCGAGCGACGCCGCTTCCTCCGGCTGAATGCTGCCGTCGGTCCACAGCTCAAGCGTCAGCTTATCAAAGTCTGTGATCTGACCGACACGCGTGTTTTCAACCGTGAAGTTGACCTTCGTGATCGGGGTGAAGATGGAGTCGATCGCGATCTCGCCAATCGGCATATCGGGGCGCTTGTTGCGGTCGGATACAACGTATCCTCTGCCGTGCTTCAGCACGATCTCCATGTGGAGACGACCGTTCGCATCGATCGTTGCAATGTGCAGATCCGGATTGATGATCTCGACTTCGGCATCCGGAAGGATGTCGCCCGCCTTGACCTCGCAGGGACCGATCGCGTCGATGATGACCTTCTTCGGTTCCTCGGAATGCAGTTTGCAGATGAGCTGCTTGAGGTTCAGAATGATCTCGGTAACGTCTTCCTTGACGCCTTCGATCGTGGAGAACTCATGCAGAACGCCGTCAATTCGAATGGACGATGCAGCAACACCGGGAAGACTGCTAAGTAAAACTCGACGCATCGAGTTGCCCAGGGTCGTGCCGAATCCGCGCTCCAGCGGCTCAACGACGAACTTGCCGTAGTTTGCCGTGCTGACCACGCATTCGAGTTTGGGCTTATCCATTTCTATCATGTATGATACCCTCCTTCGGTGATGTCGTTTCGGTTCGCTTACTTCAATTATCTCGAATAGAACTCGACGATGTTGTGCTCTTCGATCGTCAGGTCGATATCCTCACGCTTCGGCAGCGCAACGACGCGGCCCTTGAGGTTCTCCGCATCCAGCTCCAGCCACTGCGGGATGGTGCGCTTTGCGCCTTCCTCGCGAAGGGTCTTGAAGAACGGGATGTCGCGGCTCTTCTCACGGATGGTGATCTCGTCGCCGACCTTGACCTGATAGGACGCGATGTCGACCTTCTTGCCGTTCACACAAATGTGACCGTGGGTGACCATCTGACGCGCCATCGGGCGGGATTCACCGAAGTTCAGCCGGTACGCGACGTTGTCAAGACGACGCTCGATGAGGGACAGCATGTTCTCACCGGTAACGCCCTTCATGTTGGACGCCATGTCATAGTACTTGCGGAACTGGGATTCGAGGATGCCGTATGCGCGGCGGACCTTCTGCTTTTCACGCAGCTGCAGACCGTACTCGGACTGCTTCTTTCTGCCCTGGCCGTGCATTCCCGGAGGGGTATGGCGAAGGGTCATCGGGCACTTTTCGGTGTAGCACTTGTCACCCTTCAAAAACAGCTTGGTGCCTTCTCTGCGGCACTGTCTGCAAACAGAACCTGTATATCTTGCCATTTTGGAATCCTCCCTTACACTCTTCTGCGCTTCGGCGGACGGCAGCCGTTATGCGGGATCGGCGTCACGTCCTTGATGGAGACGATCTGCAGACCTGCGGACTGGAGTGCGCGAATCGCGGACTCACGGCCGGAGCCGGGGCCCTTTACATAAACTTCAACCGTCTTGAGACCATGCTCCATCGCTGCGACTGCCGCCGCTTCGGATGCGACCTGCGCGGCAAACGGCGTGGATTTGCGGGACCCGCGGAAGCCGTGGGAGCCTGCGCTGGACCACGAAATCGCGTTGCCCTGCGTGTCGGTGATGGTCACCAGCGTGTTGTTGAAAGAGGAGCGAATGTGCGCTGCACCGCGCTCGATGTTCTTCTTTTCACGACGCTTGCGCGATACTGCTTTCTTTACCTTAGCTTTTCCTGCCATGAATGAACTCCTCCTTACTTCTTCTTGCCGCCCTGCGTACGTTTCGGACCCTTACGGGTACGAGCGTTCTGCTTCGTGGACTGTCCGCGAACGGGCAGGCCCTTGCGATGACGGACCCCGCGATAGCAGCCGATCTCCACCAGCCGCTTGATGTTCATCGAGGTTTCACGTCTCAAATCGCCCTCAACCTTCAGGTTGTGGTCGATATAATCTCTGATTTTGTTGACATCGTTCTCTTCCAGATCACGAACGCGGGTATCGGGGTCGATCCCGGTCTCTGCGAGGATCTTGGAAGCAGTTGTTTGACCGATCCCGTAGATGTAGGTCAAGCCGATCTCGACTCGCTTATCTCTCGGAAGGTCTACGCCAGCAATACGTGCCATATCGTTTTTCTACCTCCGTAAAAATTTAGAAAATGTGATCTATATAGGCTTGCGGGTTGCACGTTCGTGCCAGCCGCCCCGCAAGTTTGTTCCCTGTGGGGATCAGCCCTGCTTCTGCTTGTGCTTCGGATTCTCGCAAATGATCATAACGCGGCCCTTGCGCTTGATGATCTTGCACTTTTCGCAAATGGGTTTCACAGACGGTCTGACTTTCATAGCTTTTCTCCTTAATAAATCTTTTTACTGACTTCTCAGTTCTTTGCGCGCCATGTGATGCGGCCGCGGGTTAAATCATACATCGAAAGCTCGACGGTGACCTTGTCGCCGGGAAGGATGCGGATGTAGTTCATGCGCAGCTTGCCCGAGATGGTCGCGAGGATCTTGTGGTCGTTCGGAAGCTTGACCTCGAACATTGCGTTCGGATACGCTTCGGTCACGACGCCTTCCACTTCAATGACATCCTGTTTGGACAACGATATCCCTCCTTTTATTCGTTACGGTCGTTCTGGAATCCTTCGGCGGAGAGGAACTTCCGGAAATCCGCATTCACGAGATTGTCCTTCAGCTCCATCCGCGCTTCGGAAGCCTTTGAAAGGTGCCTGCGCTTCTTTTTCTTGGGACGCTCCAACGTTCTGAGTCCTCCGTCGACCAGGAGCACATAGTCCTCGTCGATCCGTTTCAGGATCACAAACGCGCGTCCGCGGTCCCGCCCTGCGCGTGAGCGTACGATCTCGCCCGGATTCAGCGGTTCGTACGTCATACCGACGCCTCCGAGCAGGTCAGAAGGATCGGATCGCCGTCGGTGATCGCTACGGAGTTTTCGTAGTGTGCCGAGGGCTTGCCGTCCTGCGAGACCACCGTCCAGCCGTCGTCGAGCTGCCAGACCTTTGCCGTGCCGAGATTAATCATCGGTTCGATCGCAATGGTCATGCCCGCTTCGAGACGCTGCCGCGATCTCGGCGAGTAGAAGTTCGGGACCTCCGGGTCCTCGTGGAGCACCCGCCCCACGCCGTGCCCGACCAGCTCGCGGACGACCCCGTAGCCGTGGGACTCCGCGTGCTTTTGGATCGCCTTCGAGATGTCCGAAATGCGATACCCGACACGGCAGAACTTCAGTCCTTCAAAGAAGCATTCGCGTGTGACGCGAACGAGATCCTGCGTCGCCGGATCGACGTCTCCGATCAGAAACGTCCTTGCCGCGTCTCCGACGAATCCGTTCAGGGTGGCGCCGACGTCACAACTGACGATGTCGCCGTCCCTGAGCTTCCGTTTCCCCGGGATCCCGTGCACGACCTCCTCGTTGACCGAGATGCAGATCGCTTTCGGATACCCGTTGTACTTGAGAAACGTCGGATACGCGCCCTGGCTTCGGATGTATTCCTCCGCCATCCGGTCGAGCTCCGCTGTGGTGATGCCGACCCGCACGCTCTTTTCCAAGAGCTTTAAGGTGTCCTCCACAACCTTGCCCGCCGCCTTCATCCGTTCGATGTCCTGCGCAGACTTGATTGTAATCATGCGCCGAGCCCTTTCAAAATGCTCTCCGTCACCGCATCGACGGCTTGATCGCCGTCCACGGTGACCAGCTTGCCCGCCGCCTCATAATAGGCGATGAGCGGCGCCGTTTTTTCCGTATAGACCTTCAGACGGTTTGCGACCGTTTCCTCTTTGTCGTCGTCACGCTGATACAGCGTCGCGCCGCACTTTTGGCAGGTCGGAAGCGCATACATGGATACATGATACGCCGCGCCGCAGCCGGGGCACATTCTGCGCCCGGAGATGCGCGCAATGAGACGCTCGCTCGGGACGTCGATGTTGACCGCACGGTCAATATCGGTGAAGTCCGCAAGCGCTTCCGCCTGGACGACCGTCCTCGGAAAACCGTCTAAAAGGAAGCCGTTCTTACAGTCGTCCCGCGTGATCCGTTCGCGGACCATGTCGATGATGACGCTGTCCGGAACAAGCTCGCCGCGGTCGATGTATGCCTTTGCCGCCGCACCCAGCGGAGTGGCATTGCGGATCTCCGCTCTCAGCATGTCGCCGGTCGAGAGGTGTGCGATCTCAAATCGCTCCGCAATGCGCTCTGCCTGTGTGCCCTTGCCCGCACCCGGCGGGCCCAAGAAGATCAGTTTCATATCGGTTAGTTCAGGAATCCCTTGTAGTGACGCATCAGCATCTGGGATTCGAGCTGTTCCGTGGTTTCAAGCGCGACGCTGACCATGATGAGGACCGAAGTCGCACCGAACATATTGGTAACGCCCATGATGTTCAGAATGATGGTCGGGATGATCGCGATGACCGCGAGGAACAGCGATCCGAACAGCGTGAGGCGGTTCGAGATCTTGCCGAGGTACTCACCGGTCGGCTTGCCCGGACGGATGCCGGGAATGAAGCCGCCGTTTTGCTGCAGGTTCTTCGACATTTCGACCGGGTTGAACGTGATCGAGGTGTAGAAGTAACCGAAGGCGATGATCAGCAGGAAGTATACCAGATAGTACACAAACGGTGCATACTGGATTCCGCTGTACGCGACTCTTGCGTCGCTCAGCACGCTGGTCGCCTGATACGCCGTGCCGTCCCATACTTTGGGCGCGGAAACCATCCAGCGATACCAGAAGTTCATGAAGCCGCTGCCGCGACGGAAGAACTGCATGATCATCTCGGGGAACTGCATGATCGTCATGGCGAAGATCAGGGGCAGAACGCCGTTCGCATTTGCCTTCATCGGCAGGTGCGTGTTCTGACCGCCGTACATCTTTCTGCCGACGACACGCTTTGCATACTGCACCGGGATCTTGCGGACCGCCTTGTCGATATAGACGACGAATGCGATCAGTGCAAGGACCACAGCGATGGTCAGTACGAGGATCACCCAGGTCCAGACGCTGCCGGGATTCGCCGCGATCGCGTTGATGCGTTCCTTGATGAAATCGGGGACGCGGGATACGATCGAAGCGAAGATTAGCATGGAGATACCGTTGCCGATGCCCTTTTCCGTGATGCGCTCGCCGAGCCACATCAGGAACGCGGTACCTGCCGCTGCGCAGATCGCGATGATCGCGAGACGCAGAACGAACAGTCCGCCGGCTCTCGAAACGATGTAATCACCGCCGGTGAGAACCGCATTGTAGGACATGACGATGCCGATCGACTGTACGACCGCGAGTCCAACGCCCGCATAGCGGGTGATGCGCTCGATCTTCTGACGACCGTCCTCTTCCTTGCTCATCCGTTCGAGAGCGGGAATGGCGATCGTGAGAAGCTGCAGGATAATGGACGCCGTGATGTAAGGCGAGATACCCATTGCAAAGATCGTGAACTGCGAGAACGCAGAACCCGACATGAGGCTCATGAAGTCGGACATTGCCGTCAGCTGCTCGGTTGCCTTCTGCCAGCCGACGAGGTTGACGCCCGGAATCGGGATGGCGCTGCCAAGACGGTAGACCACGATCAGAAGCATCGTAAAGAGGATCTTCTTCCGGAGGTCTTTGATCTTGAACGCGTTGATGAATGTGCTGAACATCAGATCACCTCAACATTTCCGCCTGCGTTCCGAATGGCTTCCTCCGCGGATTTCGAGAACTTTGCAGCCTTGACGGTGAGCTGCTTGGTGAGCTCGCCGTTGCCCAGAACCTTCAGGCCGTCCTTTTCGAGCTTGCCGATGATGCCGAGCTCTTTCAAAAGCTCGCCGGTAACCTCGGTGCCGTTCTCCAACCCATTCAGGTCGGAAATGTTGATGATGGTATATTCCTTCGCAAAGTGGTTGTAGAAGCCGCGCTTCGGGAGACGGCGTGCCAGAGGCATCTGACCGCCTTCAAATCCGTTCTTCTTTGCGCCGCTGCGGGCCTTCTGACCCTTGTTGCCCTTTGCGGAGGTCTTGCCGATACCGGAACCCGTGCCGCGACCCAAACGCTTGGGGCTGTGCTTCGCACCTTCTGCCGGTCTCAATTCATGGATCTTCATACGTTGACCCTCCTCTTATGCTTCTTCGACTTCTTCGACCTTAACAAGGTGCTTGACCTTGAAGATCTGTCCGCGGATGCAGGCGTTGTCCGGCTTCACGACGGTCTGATTGACCTTCTTGAGACCGAGCGCCTTGACCGTGTCCTGCTGATCGCGCAGGCTGGAAATCGGGCTCTTGACCAAAGTGACTTTCAACATTGCCTTGTCCTCCTCAGTTCAGGATCTCGTCCACGGTCTTGCCGCGGAGTGCAGCGATCTGTTCTGCGGTGCGGAGCTGAGCAAGTCCGTTGAGCGTGGCTTTCACGCAGTTCGACGGGTTGTTGGAGCCGTAGGACTTGGTGCGGATGTCGCGGATGCCTGCCGCCTCGAGGACCGCACGGGCGGGACCGCCCGCAATAACGCCGGTACCTTCTTCAGCGGGGAGCAGACGGACGTGGCCCTTGCCGTACTTGCCTTCCACCTGATGCGGGATCGTCGTGCCGACGACCGGAACTTCGATCATGTGGCGCTTTGCATCCTCGATGCCCTTGCGGACCGCTTCGGGAATCTCGACTGCCTTGCCGAGACCGACGCCGACCTTGCCGTTCTCGTTGCCGACGACCATGAGCGCGGTGAAGCGGAAATTCTTACCGCCCTTGACGACCTTTGCAACACGGTTGATCGCTACGAGTCTTTCCTTAAATTCGGGAACTTCCTTCTCGAACTTTCTTTCTCTGTCGTTTCTCATTTCGTTTCCTCCTCAGAAGTCCAGTCCGGCTTCTCTCGCGCCCTCGGCCAGAGCCGCTACGCGACCGGTGTACAGGTAACCGCCGCGGTCGAAAACGACCTTTTTCACGCCCTTTTCGAGCGCGCGCTCTCCGACGAGCTTTCCGACGAGCTTCGCAGCTTCCTTCTTGTCCTTGCCTTCGAGCTGACCTTTGATCTCTGCATCCAGAGTAGAAGCAGCAACCAGAGTGTTACCGTCGACGTCATTGATGATCTGCGCATAGATGTGGTTCGTGCTGCGATAGACGTTGAGACGCGGACGCTCGCACGTTCCGTTCAGATTTCTGCGCTGACGGTGATGACGCGCCTTACGAACAGAATTCTTATCGATCTTAGAAAACATTCTATGTTACTCCTTTCTACCTTACTTGCCGGTCTTGCCTTCCTTGCGGCGGACAAATTCACCTTCATAGCGGATGCCCTTGCCCTTGTAGGGTTCCGGCTCACGCGTCTTGCGAATGTCTGCTGCGATCTGGCCGACCTTCTGCTTGTCGATGCCCTTCACCGTGATCTTGGTGGGTGCGGGCGTTTCAAATTCGATACCGTCCATCTTCGGGAATCTGACCGGATGGCTGTAACCGACGTTCAGAACGAGGTCCTTGCCGTCCATCTGCGCTCTGTAACCGGTACCGACGATCTCGAGCTTCTTTTCAAAGCCGGTCGAAACGCCGACGACCATGTTGTTGATGAGCGAGCGGGTCAGTCCGTGCAGTGCGCGGTGCTGCTTGTCGTCGCTGGGACGCTTTACGGTGAGAACACCGTTTTCCTGCTCCAGGATCATCTCGGGCGAAACACTCTGCGTGAGCTCGCCCTTGGGGCCCTTCACGGTCACGACATTGTGTTCGTCAACCGTGATTGTCACTCCGGACACGATGTGTACCGGAAGTTTTCCGATTCGAGACATTGTTTTTCCTCCTGTTGTATTACCAGACGTATGCGAGCACTTCGCCGCCGACGCCGAGCTTTCTTGCCTCGCGGTCGGTCATCACGCCGCGAGAGGTGGACAGGATCGCGATGCCGAGGCCGCCGAGGACCTTCGGGATCTCGTCCTTGCGGGCATACACGCGCAGACCCGGACGGGAGATGCGCTTGATGCCGACGATGACGCGCTGCTTGTTGGGACCGTACTTGAGCTTGATGCGGATCGTCTTGACGATGCCGTCCTCGACGAGCTCATAGCTCTTGATGTAGCCCTCTTCCACAAGGATCTCCGCGATCGCCTTCTTGATCGAGGAAGCGGGGACGTCGACCGTCTCGTGCTTCGCGACCAGCGCGTTGCGGATTCTGGTAAGCATATCTGCAATAGTATCTGTCATGATTGTTTCCTCCTGATTACCAGCTTGCCTTGCGGACGCCGGGGATGTTGCCCTTGTATGCTTCTTCACGGAAGCACACGCGGCAGATGCCGTACTTGCGAAGGACCGCATGCGGACGACCGCAGATACGGCAGCGGGTGTAAGCGCGGGTGGAGAACTTGGGGGTCCTCTGCTGCTTCAGCTTCATGGATGTCTTTGCCATAGTGGTTCCTCCTTCTTAGTCCTGAACGAACGGCATACCGAGGAGAGCAAGCAGCTCGCGCGCTTCTTCATCGGTCTTGGCGCTGGTAACGAACACGATGTTCATACCGCGGACCTTATCGACGTCGTCATAGTTGATCTCGGGGAAGATCAGCTGTTCGCGGACGCCCATTGCGTAGTTGCCGCGACCGTCGAACGACGTGTCGGACACACCGCGGAAGTCGCGGACGCGGGGCAGAACGATGTTCATCAGCTTGTCGGCGAAGTAGTACATCCGATCGCCGCGCAGGGTGACCTTTGCGCCGATGTTCATGCCTTCACGGACTTTGAAGTTCGCGACGGACTTCTTTGCCTTGGTGACGACTGCCTTCTGGCCGGCGATCGCGGAAAGCTCCGCAACTGCCTTTTCGATGCCCTTCGGGTTGTCCTTTTCGGAACCGAGACCCATGTTGATGATGATCTTCTCAAGTTTCGGGATCATCATGACGTTCTCGTAGTGGAACTTCTCATTCAGTGCGGAGAAGACTTCTTCTCTGTACTTGGTCTTCAGACGGGGTTCGCCGCTGAAAGGCTTTGCTTGAACCGCAGTTTCTTTCTTTGCCATTTGTTATCTCCTTCCGTCTCAGTCCATGACCTTGCCGCACTTCTTGCAAACGCGGACTTTCTTGCCGTCGACGAACGTGTGCGCCACGCGGGTCGCTTTGCCGCACTTCGGGCAAACGAGCATGACGTTGGACGCGTCGACCGTGCCTTCCTGCTCGATCCGGCCGCCTGCCTCGCCCTGTCTCTTGGGCTTCACATGCTTGGTGATCATGTTGACGCCCTTGACCATGACGCGGTTGTCTGCGGGTGCTGCATGCAGGATCTCGCCCTTGGTTCCCTTATCCTTGCCGGAGATCACGACGACGGTATCGCCTTTTTTCACATTCAGCTTATTCATGTCGATTTCCTCCTTACAGTACTTCGGGTGCGAGAGAGACGATCTTCATGTAGTCTTTCTCACGAAGCTCGCGTGCGACCGGCCCGAAGATACGGGTGCCGCGCGGCTGCTTCTGATCGTTGATGATGACTGCGGCGTTGTCGTCGAAACGAATGTGGCTGCCGTCTGCACGGCTGGTTTCCGCAACGGTGCGGACCACGACCGCCTTCACGACGTCCTTCTTCTTGACTGCGCCGCCCGGCGTTGCCGTCTTGACGGACGCGACGATGACGTCGCCGATGCCTGCGGACTTAACCTTGCTGCCGCCGAGAACACGAATGCACATGATCTCCTTGGCGCCGCTGTTGTCCGCGACTTTCAATCTGGTTTGAGGCTGAATCATTTTATCTTCTCCTCTCCATTACTTCGCCTTTTCGATGATTTCCACGATACGCCATCTCTTGTCCTTGGAAATCGGGCGGGTCTCCATGATGCGTACGGTGTCGCCGATGCCGCAGGCATTCTCTTCATCGTGCGCCTTGAACTTG